>Ga0209953_1000276_pt1 | contig 19395 bp, 18 predicted proteins | sample SalPonred_H2O_MG_FD_185713 | JGI IMG/M metagenome (GOLD analysis project Ga0209953, IMG submission 185713) | Salt pond water microbial communities from South San Francisco under conditions of wetland restoration - Salt Pond MetaG... | ecosystem: Environmental > Aquatic > Non-marine Saline and...
CGAGGAATTGCAGCGATACGCCCAAGCACTGGCTGCGGGAAGCGGTTCGGTCGGCTTGGACGCCGAGCGCGCATCGGGTTACCGCTACTCCCAACGCGCCTACCTGGTCCAGATTCGTCGCCAAGGGGCCGGAACCGCGCTCATCGATCCGATCGCGTTACCCGACCTTTCGATCATCAGCGCTGCCATCGGCGACGCCGAATGGATCCTGCATGCCGCTACGCAGGATCTGCCCTGCCTGGCCGAAGTGGGCATGCTGCCCACGAACCTGTTCGACACCGAATTGGCCGGACGCCTACTCGGCCGCGATCGGGTGAGCCTCGCGGCGCTGGTAGGCAGCGAACTTGGCCGGCACCTAGCCAAGGGACACGGCGCCACCGATTGGTCGGTGCGGCCGCTGTCATCGGAGCAACTGCGTTACGCGGCGCTCGACGTAGAACCACTGGTCGAACTGCGAGACGTCCTCGCTGCGGAACTGCAGGCCGCGGGGCGCTGGGATTCAGCGCAGCAGGAATTCGCCCACCTGCGCAATTTCCGCCCGCGGGACAAAGGACCCGACGAGTGGCGTCGCTTGTCGGGCATGCACAAGTTGCGCAGCGCCCGCCAATGGGGGATCGCCCGGGAGATGTGGCGGGAAAGGGATGACATCGCCCGGGAGAAGGACATCGCCCCGGGCCGGATACTTCCGGATTCGGCCATCATCGCCGCGGTACGTGCAACTCCGGATTCCAAGGACGCCCTGTTGGCCACCGAAGGCTTCCATGGCCGAGGTGCGGGCCGCTACGCCCGTTCGTGGTGGTCTGCGTTGCAGCGTGGGCGCGAGTTGCCCGAGGCTGAGTTGCCGGAGCGAAGTCCGCGCGGGGACGGGCCTCCCCCACCTCGATCTTGGGCCGAACGCAATCCGCCCGCGCACGCGCGGTTGACCATCGCGCGCGAAGGCATCGCGCAGGTGGCCGAGCGCTGGCAGGTGGCACCGGAGATCGTGCTGTCTCCCGAACTGGTGCGTCGGCTGTGCTGGGATCCGCCGGACGGGTCGGCGAGCGGGTCGGCGAGCGGTACGGCAGGCACTTCCATACGCGAGTTCCTCGCTGGCTCCGGGGCCCGCCCCTGGCAGATCGACGCATGCCTGCCGGTGTTGATCGAAGCCCTGGCTAACGAAGTTACTAGCGAGTAACATAATCGGGGCCAAGGTTAGGAGCCCTCATGCGCACCATCGAACCGGTCGTCTTCGTCGACGGCGCCCGTACCCCTTTCGCACGCGCCGGAAGCCTGTATTCCGATACGCGTGCCGACGACCTCATGGTGAAGGTCATCCGCGAACTGCTGCGCCGGAACCCGAACGTGCCCGCCGAGCGCATCGATGACGTCGCGATCGCCGCAGCCACCCAAACCGGTGATCAGGGCATGAACATCGGACGTTCGGTTGCGCTACTAGCCGGCTTGCCCTCCACCGTGCCCGGCTACTCCATCGACCGCTGGTGTGCCGGCGCGATGACAGCTGTCACGACACTTTCCGGCGCCATCATGTCCGGGGCCTACGACCTCGCCATCGCCGGCGGAGTCGAGCACATGACCCATCACCCGATGGGCGAGGGCATCGACCCGAATCCGCGGTACCTAGCAGAAAAGATCGTCGACCCCGAAGCCCTGCTGATGGGCAAGACCGCTGAGAACTTGCACGACCGCTTCGCACACTTGACCAAGGAACGCGCCGACGCCTTCGCCGTCGGCAGCCAGGAGAAGACAGCCAAGGCCTACGCCAACGGTTTGTTACAACCCGACCTCGTTCCGGTCGCAGTGCGCGACACCGCGAATGGTTGGGGCTACGTGACCGTCGATGAGGGTCCACGCCCGGGCACGTCGATGGAGGGGCTAGCCGGATTGAAGACCCCATTTCGCCCACACGGACGGGTCACAGCCGGAAACGCCTCCGCGCTTACCGATGGCGCAACAGGGGCGATATTGGCTTCGGAGTCGATAGCCCGCGAACTCGAACTCACGCCCAAGATGCGCATGGTGGGATTCGCTTTCGCAGGGGTCGAGCCCGAGGTGATGGGCGTCGGCCCGGTTCCGGCTACCGAGAAGGCCTTGGGTAAAGCGGGCCTGACCATCGAGGACATCGACCTGTTCGAGATCAACGAGGCATTCGCCGTCCAGGTCTTGGCGTTCTTGGATCACTTCGGTATCGACGACGCCGATCCTCGCGTGAACCCGATGGGCGGTGCGATCGCAGTCGGCCATCCGCTGGCCTCCAGCGGTATCCGGCTCATGACGAACCTGGCGCGGGACTTCCAAGCCAACCCCGATGCCCGCTACGGCATCACGACCATGTGTATCGGTCTGGGCATGGGCGGAACCGTGATCTGGGAGCGCGTGGACAGCGAGGAGGACAACCGATGACCGAAGCCACGACCACCTTCCCCGACGAAGTCGTAACCGAAGCCCGATTGCGCTTGGTGGAGATCCCCTCGGGCACCTTCGGTTTGATCACGGTGGACAACGGTCGTGATCACACCCGTCCCTCGACGTTCGGCCCTCAGGGCCTGGAGTCCTTGGGACAGGCGATCGATGAGGCCATCGCCACCCCTGGCATCGTCGGCATCGGCGTTACCGGGAAGCCGTTCATCTTCGCGGTCGGAGCAGATCTTTCCGCCATCGGCGTGGTCAGCGATCCGGCCATCATCGACTCCTTCGCGCGACTGGGCCACGACGTCTTCCGCAAGCTCGGCGAATGCGCGGTGCCCACCTTCGCGTTCGTGGGCGGTGCCGCGATGGGCGGCGGGTTGGAGTTGGCGCTGCATTGCCGCTACCGCACCTTGGACTCCACCGCGGCCGGCCTTTCGCTCCCGGAGGTCTTCCTCGGTCTGGTTCCCGGGTGGGGTGGGGCATGGTTGCTGCCGAATCTGATCGGCCCACAGCGCGCCCTGGACGTCATCATCAACAACTCGATGAACCAAAACAAGCAGTTGCGACCAGCGCAGGCGCTCGACCTCGGCATCGTCGATGTTCTCTTCGAAGCGCAGGACTTCCTCGAGCGATCGCTGGCCTGGGCCGACGATGTCATCGCCGGACGTGTGGAGGTCCCTCGGGCCGAAGTCGATCGTGCGAGCTGGGATCAGGTGGTCGACGGTTATCGAGCCGGAGTCGAGGCCCGGATCCACGGCGCCACTCCGGCGCCCTACCGCGCCTTGGATCTGGTCCAAGCAGCCAAGACCCGCACCCGCGACGAAGGCTTCGCCGCCGAGGATGCCGCCTTGAGCGAACTCGTCATGGGCGATGACCTTCGAGCCTCGCTGTACGCCTTCGATTTGGTGCAAAAGCGCGCGAAGCGGCCGTTTGGTGCGCCGGATAAACAACTCGCCCGCCCGGTCACCAAGGTGGGGATCGTGGGCGCGGGCCTCATGGCCAGCCAACTGGCCATGCTGTTCATCCGCAGACTGCAGGTGCCGGTCGTGATGAGCGACCTGGACCAAGAACGGGTGGATGCCGGTATCGCCCGGGTGCACGCCGACATCGACGCGCTCGCGGCCAAGGGTCGCATCAACGCCGACAAGGCGGGGCGATTCAAAGGCCTTATCCGTGGCTGCGTGGGAACCGCCGACTTCGCCGATGCGGACTTCGTCCTCGAGGCGGTCTTCGAGGATCTGGACATCAAGAAGAAGGTGTTCGCGCAACTCGAGGAGGTCGTGCGGCCCGATTGCGTCCTTGCGACCAATACGTCGTCGTTGTCCGTCAGCGCCATGGCCGATGACCTTGCCCATCCCGAACGGGTTGTGGGCTTCCACTTCTTCAATCCTGTTGCGGTCATGCCGCTGCTGGAGATAGCGCGCGCCGACAAGACCGACGATGCATCCCTGGCGACCGCCTTCGCGGTGGCCAAGGAGTTGAAGAAGTCCGCGGTACTCGTCGCGGATGCACCGGCATTCGTCGTGAATCGGCTGCTGATCCGGTATCTGGCGGAGATCACCAAGGCCGTCGATGAGGGCGCGGACTTCGAGGTAGCCGACCGTGCCATGGATCCGCTTGGTTTGCCGATGAGCCCGTTCGCCCTGTTGCAACTCGTGGGGATGGGCGTCGCCGCACACGTGTCGCAGTCCATGCACCGCGCCTTCCCGGACCGTTACTACCTATCTGCGAACCTGCAGCGCATGCTCGATGCCGGGATCGACGGGGTTTGGATCTGGAACGAAGATGGTTCGCGGAATCTCGATCCCCGGCTCGCAGACGTCTACCAGCGCGGCGACACGGCACTCGATGAACACCAGATCCGGTCGCGGGCCTTGTCCGCGCTCGCAGACGAGGCCCGCCGAATGCTCGACGATGGGGTGGTTGGCGAGGCCCAAGACATCGACTTGTGCATGATCCTCGGCGCGGGCTGGCCCTTCTGGCTGGGCGGACTAACGCCCTATTTGGATCGGACCGGGGTGTCCGAGGAAGTCACGAATCGACGCTTCCTGGAACCGGGGGTTGCTTCACTGCCTGGGTAATCGGCGACGTGTCGCGGCCGTTGCGTTGGGCTGCGACCCATTCGACGATGTCGCGGGAGATGTGCTGTCCGGTGAGTCCGGCCTCTTGAAGGACGTCGGCGCGCTTGGCGTGGTCGAGGAAGCGGCGTGGAATCCCGAAGGTGCGTACCGGGATATCTAGACCTGCGTCCTGCAAGGCCAATTGCACCGAAGACCCAATGCCGCCCGAGCGCACCCCGTCTTCCACGACGACGACATGACCTGCACCGGCAGCTACCTCGACCACGGCCGCGGGCACCGGCAAAACCCAGCGAGGATCTAGCACGGTGGTGGCGATGCCTTGGTCGCCGAGTCGCTCGGCGACCTCAAGGCCCATGCCCGCGAAGGAACCCACCGCGACGATGACGACGTCTGGGCTCGCTCCGGCGTCCTTCAAGATGTCGATCCCACCTACCGAACACTGCGCGGGGATATCGGCAACGAGGGCACCCTTGGGAAAGCGAACGACGGTTGGCGCGTCGTCTACGAGGATGGCCTCTTGCAGTTCCTCGCGTAGCGTCGTCTCGTCTCGAGGTGCGGCCAACCGCAGGCCCGGAACCACTGCGAGCATCGCCATGTCCCACATGCCGTTATGGCTCGCCCCATCATCTCCGGTGACCCCGGCACGATCGAGCACGAAGGTCACGCCGGCGCGGTGCAAGGCACAGTCCATCAGCACCTGATCGAAAGCCCGGTTCAAGAAGGTCGCGTAGACCGCAACCACCGGATGCAGGCCGCCGTAGGCAAGTCCGGCCGCACTGGTGGCAGCGTGTTGCTCGGCGATGCCGACATCGAAGGTGCGATCGGGGTAACTGGCAGCGAAGCGCTCCAAACCGGTGGGCCCGAGCATGGCGGCCGTGATGGCCACGACGTCCTTGCGCTCGTGACCGATGAGCACCATTTCGTCGGCGAAGATGGAAGTCCAGGTTGGTCCGGACTTGGTCAAGGGCTTGCCGGTGTCCGGGTCGATGACCCCGACGCCGTGGAAGCGGTCCGCTTCATCGGCCTCCGCAGGTGCATAGCCCTGCCCCTTTCGGGTGATGGTGTGCACGATGACGGGGTGATCGAAATCGCGTGCCAACCGAAGCGCGAATTCCAACTCCTGCTCGTCATGACCATCGACGGGACCGATGTACTTCAAGCCCAGGTCCTCGAACATCCCCTGCGGTGCTACGACGTCCTTCAGGCCCTTCTTGACACCATGCAGGGCGTCGTAGATCGGCGGACCCACCACAGGGGTGCGCTTCAGGACGCTCTTGCCCCAGGCCATGAAGCGCTCGTAGCCGCGCGTTGTGCGCAACGTCGCGAGGTGGTGGGCTACTCCGCCGATGGTCGGGGAATAGGAACGCTCGTTGTCGTTCACGACGATCACGACCGGTCGATCGCTGGCGGCGATGTTGTTCAGTGCCTCCCACGCCATTCCACCGGTGAGTGCACCGTCGCCGATGACCGCGACGACATGCTGATTGGCGAGCAGTCCGCGCTGCTCCCATGCCTTGGCGATGCCATCGGCGTAGGAAAGGGCGGTGGAGGCGTGGGAGTTCTCGACGATGTCGTGGACGCTTTCGCTGCGGCTGGGATAACCCGACAGGCCATCGCGTTGACGCAGCGAGTCGAAGTCGTCGGCTCGCCCAGTAAGCATCTTGTGCACATACGCCTGGTGCCCGGTATCCCAGATGATGGCGTCGTTCGGTGAGTCGAACACCCGGTGCAAGGCGATGGTGAGCTCGACGACCCCGAGGTTGGGGCCGAGGTGTCCACCGGTCGCCGCCACCTTCTCCACCAAGAACGCCCGGATCTCGCGAGCGAGTTCGTCGATGCGATCGGCCGGTACCGATTGCAGGTCCCGTGGGGTGCCGATGGTGCCCAACACGGGGTAGTCAGAGGAGTTCATGGGTTGCCTAGTCTACGGCGGGTACCCGTTCGGGGCGCGCCAACTAAAGCAGCGAGCGCAACACGAAGGGCAAGATGCCGCCGTTGCGGTAGTAGTCCGCCTCCCCCGGCGTGTCGATCCGCACGGTCGCGGTGAATTCCACGATCCGACCTCCCGGGCCGGCGGCCTCCACGGACACCTGCCGCGGTACGGGTCCCTCGTTGAGTGCCTCGACCCCCCGGATGGTGAAGACCTCATCACCTTCGAGGCCCAGGCTCGTGGCGCTGGCCCCTTCTGGGAACTGCAGCGGCAGGACGCCCATGCCGATCAAGTTGGAGCGGTGGATGCGCTCGTAGGACTCGGCGATGACGGCCCGGACCCCGAGCAGCGCCGTGCCCTTGGCCGCCCAATCGCGGCTCGAGCCCGATCCGTACTCCTTGCCGGCGATGACCACCAGGGGAATCCGGTGTTCGGCGTAGGACTCGGCAGCATCGAAGATGGAGACGATTGCCTCCTCACCGGAATCGGTGTCCTTGGTGAAGTCCACGGTGTAGCCACCCTCGACGCCCTCGAGCATCAAGTTGCGCAACCTGATGTTTGCGAAGGTGCCCCGAATCATCACCTCGTGGTTCCCGCGGCGCGATCCGTATGAGTTGAAGTCCTTGCGGTCGACGCCATGCTCGGTCAGATAACGGCCCGCGGGGCTGTCGGCCTTGATGGATCCGGCCGGTGAGATGTGGTCGGTGGTGACGGAATCACCGAGCAGGGCCAGAACCCGTGCGCCAACGATGTCGCTTACCGGTTGCGGAGCTGGTTGCATGCCATCGAAGTACGGAGGCTTGCGCACGTACGTGCTCTGCGGGTCCCACTCGAAGACATCGCCCTCAGGGGTCGCAAGCGCTTGCCAACGCTCGTCTCCGGCGAAGACGTCGGCGTAGCGGCTAGTGAACATGTCGGTATCGATCGACGCGTCGACTACCTCTTGTACTTCGTGGGCACTGGGCCAGATATCGGATAAGAACACGGCCTCACCTTGCGCGTCCGTTCCCAGTGGCTCCTGCAGCAGATCGATGTCCATAGTGCCGGCGATTGCGTAGGCGACCACGAGGGGCGGGGACGCTAGGTAGTTCATCTTGACGTCCGGATTGATTCGACCTTCGAAATTGCGGTTGCCCGACAAGACGGAGGTGACGGCCAGATCGTGTTCGTTCACGGCCGCACTGACCTCCGGGATCAGCGGACCGGAATTACCGATGCATGTAGTGCAGCCGTAGCCCACGATGTCGAAGCCCAGCTTCTCCAGGTAGGGCAGCAACCCGGATCTTTCGTAGTAGTCGGTCACGACCCGCGATCCCGGTGCGAGGGTCGTCTTCACCCACGGCTTGCGGGTCAATCCGCGATCGACGGCCTTCTTGGCGAGCAGGCCGGCCCCGATCATGACCGACGGGTTCGAGGTGTTGGTGCATGAGGTGATTGCGGCGATCGTCACTGCGCCATGTCCGATGCTCACCGGTTCACCGGCGATCTCGAGATCAGCTTGGGCACTCGGCGCGGCTGTGTAGTCGTTCAGCGCGGATTCGAAGGAAGCCCGCGCCCGCGAAAGCAGGACCCGATCCTGCGGGCGTTTGGGACCGGCCAGGCTCGGTTCGATCGTGGACAGATCGAGTTCGAGCACCTCTGAGTAGCGCGGTTCACGTGCGGGGTCGTGCCACAGGCCCTGCTCCTTGGCGTAGGTCTCGACGAGTGCGATCTGCTCGTCGCTACGGCCGGTCAAGCGTAGGTACTCGCAGGTGGCCTCATCGATCGGGAAGATAGCCACGGTGCTGCCGTACTCCGGGCTCATGTTCCCGATGGTGGCGCGGTTGGCCAACGGCACCGCGGAGACGCCGTCGCCGTAGAACTCGACGAACTTCCCGACCACGCCGTGCCCTCGCAGCATCTCGGTGATCGTCAGGACCAGGTCGGTGGCCGTTGCCGCCTGAGGCAACTCGCCGGTGAGTTTGAAGCCGACCACCCGGGGAATCAGCATGGACACCGGCTGGCCGAGCATCGCGGCCTCCGCCTCGATGCCACCGACGCCCCACCCGAGCACTCCAAGGCCATTGACCATGGTCGTGTGCGAGTCGGTGCCCACGACGGTGTCGGGGTACGCCTGGCCACCGCGCGCCATGATGACGCGCGCGAGCGCCTCGATGTTCACCTGGTGCACGATCCCGGTCCCCGGTGGCACCACCTTGAACTCATCGAAGGCACCCTGCCCCCAGCGCAGGAACTGATACCGCTCGCGGTTTCGCTGATACTCGAGTTCGACGTTGCGCTCCTCGGCATCGGCCAGGCCGAAGAAGTCCGCGATGACCGAGTGGTCGATAACCAACTCCGCGGGAGCAAGCGGCTCGATCTTCGCCGGATCGCCACCGAGATCTCGGACGGCCTCGCGCATCGTGGCCAGATCGACCACGACGGGTACCCCGGTGAAGTCCTGCATCACCACTCGCGCGGGGGTGAATTGAATCTCGGTTGCAGGCTCAGCCTGCGCATCCCAGGCACCTAGGGCAGCGATGGCCTCCGCCGTGACGTTGGCACCGTCCTCGGTACGCAGCAGGTTCTCCAGCAGCACCTTGTGGGTGAAGGGAAGGTGCTCGGCTCCGGGCACGGCGCCGATCCGGAAGATCTCGTAGGTGCGATCCCCGGCCGCGCTGGCGACGGTCAGTTCCCCGCGTGCTCCGAAACTATTGTGACTACCCACGGGAACCTCCCACTCGATATCTTGACGTCAAGATATCCGATCCACCCGCTCGAAGGCGGCCACGGTCTCGAAGTGGTGACTTTGCGCGAAGGCATCCCATGCGCGCAACCTGGTCAGGCGATAGCCGCGGCGCTCCAGTCGGGCCGTATCTCGGCCCAGTGCCACCGGATCGCAGGCAACGTAAACGATCATGGGCACCGCGGTAGCTGCAAGGGCGTCGACGACTTCGGCCCCCGCACCGCTTCGTGGGGGATCGAGCACCACGCCGGAAAGACCATCGCTGTCCACATCAGCACGGCCATCGGCACTCGACATCGACGAACGGGCCAGCCACTCGCGTACGTCGGCCTCGTGCAATCGCACCCACGGCATGGCGTGCAGCGCTCGCTTAGCAGCGCGCACCGCCGACGCCACGCCCTCCACCGCCTGCACGGATCCAGGCGCATCGGTGCCCGGCACCCGGGCACCTACCCGGACACCTAGCGCGGCCGCCAGCGGGCCCACCCCGGCGTACAGGTCCCACCAATGCTGACCGGGCCGCACTCCCCCGAACTCCAACACCGCATCCATCAACGCCGGCACCAACCGCGGCTCGGCCTGCCAGAAACCCTCCAAGGGAACCTGGAAGTCGATCCGGTGTCCCTCGACATCGAGACGATGCCGCACGCGCTCGCCTGCGACCGGGTCGCCCACCTGCGCGCGCGCACCGTCATCGCCCTTGGCGACCACGATCATGTCTTCGTCACGCGCATCGGTTGCGCACCGCAGGGCTTCAGCGAGGACATCTCGGTCGGCGATGGTGCAATGCTCGGCGGCCACCCGACGTGAACTCCGGTGTGCCCGCAGCGCCGGGAGCATCTGCCCATCCACACTCCGCACGACACCGAAACGCATGCGAGAGCGCCACCCGGTCTCCGGCCCCAAAGGTCGAACGCCCTCGACCGTCAGTTCATCGACGCGCTCAGCGGGTAAGCGTCCGTGCCGAGATAGAGCCTCCTGGAGCACTGCGGTCTTCATGCTCAACTGCATACGGTGCGACGCATGCTGGAAGTCGCAGCCACCGCATCCGAAGGCGTGGAATGCCGGGCACGGGGCCGCCCGGCGCTCGGGGTGCGGCACCAGCACCTCGATGGTCTCGGCGAATGCATGGCTCGCCTTCACATCAGTGACCTCGACAACGACCCGCTCGTCGGGCAAGGCCGCGCGCACGAAGATCACGAAGCCTTCCCAGCGCGCGACCATGTAGCCACCGTGCGCCACCCTCACGGTCTGGACTTCGAGACGATCGCCCACCGCAGGCTTCGGACCCCCACCCTGAAGGCTCCTAGCGCTCGACACCCCCGAACCCTAGGCGCCCGCGCGTGTAGCGTTGCGCCGTGCACGTTGTGATCCTCGGCTGCGGACGAGTTGGATCGCTGTTGGCCGATGATCTCGACGCGCTCGGTCACTCAGTGGCGGTGGTGGACCAAGATGCGAAGGCCTTTCGCAAGCTTCGCCAGGACTTCAGCGGCATCACCGTCAAGGGCGTGGGATTCGATCGACAGACGTTGGAGAACGCCGGCATCGAGCGGGCGCACGCGTTCACCGCAGTAAGCAGCGGGGATAACACCAACATTCTGGCTGCACGCGTAGCGCGGGAGACCTACGGAGTCGAGAACGTTGTCGCACGCATCTACGATCCCCGACGAGCTGAGGTGTATCAACGTCTCGGCATTCCCACCGTCGCGACCGTCTCGTGGACTACGACGCAGATCATGCGGGCGCTACTCCCGCTAGGCGCCGATACCGAGTACACCGACCCCACAGGTTCCATGGCCCTCGCCGAAGTCCATGTCGGTTCGCTTTGGCTTGGCAAGCGCAGCCGCGACCTCGCCGAAGCGACCGGCGCGCGGATCGCGTTCATGACCCGCTACGGAGCCGCCTTCTTGCCCGATGATCGAACCGTGGTGCAAGACGGCGATCTCGTTCACCTGCTGTTCCCACCGGATCGACGTGATGAGATCGAAATGATCTGCGAGAAGGGACCGGTTCGGTCATGATGCGCGTAGCAATCGCCGGAGCGGGCAAGGTAGGCCGGGCCATAGCTCGAGAGCTCGCCGGCAATGGCCACGACGTCCTGCTCATCGACAAAGACGCCGAGTTGGCGCGACCTGGAGTCGTAACCGGTGCACAAGTACTGCTTGCCGATGCCTGCGAAGTCACCAGCCTCGACGAAGCACGTCTTGCCGAATGTCAGGTCGTCGTCGCCGCCACGGGAGATGACAAGGTCAATTTGGTGCTTTCGCTGCTCGCCAAGACCGAGTTCGGCGTCCCCCGGGTCGTAGCTCGCGTGAACCATCCCAAGAACGAGTGGATGTTCGATGAGTCGTGGGGGGTGGACGTAGCGGTTTCCACCCCGCGCATGCTCTCCGCACTCGTGGAGGAGGCCGTGAGTGTGGGCGATCTCGTTCGCCTATTCACCTTCCGGCAGGGCGCCGCGGAACTCGTCGAGATGACCCTTGCCGCCGATTCGCCGGTAGTCGGCCGCACCATCGCCGACATCCCGTGGCCAGAAGACACCGCCCCGGTGGCCGTGGTGCGTGGTGCGAACGTCTCGCCGCCGGCCAACGCCGAAGCGCTCGAGGCCGGAGATGAGTTGTTATTCGTGGTTGCTCCAGCGCAGGAACCCGCACTGCAGGCCTTGATGTGCAGCGAGCCGGTCGAGCAGGGCTAGTCGGAGTCCGAATCGGCCGCTTCGTGGGCTGCGCGACGTTCCCGGTAGATCGGTGCCAGCACCCGGTAGGTGAAGTACGCACCCGCCAGGAACAGCGGCCAACCCATGATGACCCGCGCTACCCCGAGCGCCTCGATGGCACCGCCAAGGTAGAGCGGAGCCTGCACGCTGAGCCGAAGGAAGAACACCCCCACCCAGATCCACGACGCCGCCGCGTAGGTCCGGCGCAAACGCTGATCGGCGCGCCATGCCGTTCCATCTCCGGTCAGGTAACCCATGGCGACGCCTAAAGCGGGCCAGCCGACGAGGATCGAGACGATGAACACGGTTCCGTACGCCACGTTCGTCAACAAACCCGGCAGGAAGAAGTCTTCGGCGTTACCGGTCCAGGCGGAGAAGGCGGCGGCGATCGCCAACCCGAAGAAGCCGGTGAAGATCTGTTGTAGTGATTGGCGTCGGATGAGTCGCCAAAGGGCCAGGACCGCGCCCGTAGCCAGCGCCGCCACCAGCGCCGGGGTCAGGACCCGTCCGCCCAAGGCGAATACGGTGATGAACACCACGGTGGGTAGACCGGTGTCGATCATGCCCTTCCATCCACCGATGGCGCGCTCGAGGATCAGTCCTTCGGCGCGAATATCCGCGACCGACTCAGCGGCCGGTGCGGGATCATTCGACGCATCGGGAGCATTCGGCTCGTCCTTGGCAGCGGGCTCCTCGCCCGAGGTGGTTTCGGACATCACATCATTCCGGCAGTAGTTCGTAACGGGGGTTGTAGATCGTCGGATGATCGGTGACGCAGTTCAAGCGTCCGTGTACGACCAGGCGCCGCCCCTCGTGAATTCCGGGAATGCGACGCCGCCCCAACCACACCACGAACAACCGCCCCGAGCCATCGTTGATGCTCACTTCGAGCGCTGGTGCGCTGCCTTCCGGGCGAACCACCACTTGCGAGACGGTGCCCACGATCGTGACCTGTTGACCGGGACAACACGCGTGGATCGGCGTTAACGATTCACCCGGGTGCCGGCGCTCGTGGTCGATGCGAGATTCCCGCAACGTCCGCTCGGTTTCGGACTCGGTCAAGCGCCGCAAAGTACGGGTGATCGCTGATGCGTTCATGTGCAGCCCTACCTCGTCTCGGTGATCTCCGGCCCCCGGGCCGGCAAGGTCAGGCTCGGTCGGGATGGGGCGCTCGAGGCCTCGTCCGCCTGGTTGCCTGCTTCCCCCGATTCGTCGACATCAGCATCGGCCTCAGGGTTCTGCGGGACCCGCAACGCGATCGAATTGCCCATGGGCATCGCCTCATCACCTCGCACCACCACCATGCCCCGCACGATCGCATCGAGGACTCCTGCTGCCTGCACATCTCGAGCGGCCTTACCCAAGAAAACGAGCCGCACGAACCAACGAGGTCCGTCGATCCCGCAGAAACGCGCTGGCTGGGCCTTGCCCTCGGCTCCGGCCACCTGGGCGCGCACCTCGGTGCCGTAGGGGCCTTCGACCTGTTCGACGAGCCCGCCGGATGAGTTGATGGAGGACACGATCTGTGCGCGGATTTCCTCCCACATACCGGCCTTGCGCGGTGCGGCGTACGGCTGGATCTGCACTGCGGATCCCTCACACAGCACCGACAGTTGACTCACCGCACCGCTCGACTGGTCGGCCTGGACCTGGATGCGGATCTGCTCGTTTTGCGGCAGTAACAAACCACCGAGATCAACACGCGGGATATCCGGGTAATCCTCACCGGCATCCCATGGCCCGTTGGAGCGATCCGATGCTCCCTCGCTCGAGGCCTGCTCGTCGGCGCCATCGCCCGTGTCGTCGGCACCGGAGTCCGAAGTCCCTGCTTGGACCTCCTTCGCCGCCACGTCGTCCTCTTGTGAGGCGCTCCCGCTTCGAGACCGTCCGAACAAACCCACGCTCGACTCCTTCTTCGCCGGAACCACCGTGTCCGGTAACACCACGGTACCCGCCCGACCGTTGACCTAGTGCGTGCCGGTTGAACCGAACCCGCCGCCGCCTCGATCGGAACCGGGCAGCGCGCTCACCTCGATCAGGTCCAGGGCGCATACCTCCTGGACCAACAGTTGGGCTATCCGCTGACCACGGCTGATCCGCACCACTGATTCGGTGTCGGTGTTCTGGCCGATAACCGCGATCTCGCCTCGGTAGCCGGCATCGATGGTGCCGGGCGCATTGACCAGGGTGAAGCCGTGCCGAGCGGCGAGGCCGCTGCGTGGATGCACCAGGCCCACATAGCCCGGTGGTAGCGCGATCGCGACACCGGTACCGATAACCGCTCGCTGACCCGGCTCGAGGTCCACGTCCAATCGTGAGCGCAAGTCCCAGCCGGCGTCGCCGGGATGCTCCCGCTGCGGTGCCGGCAGATCCGGGTCCAATCGAGTCCACAACACCTGCACGACCGGCCTAAGCGGCCCAATCGGCCCAATCCGCCCGGGCTTCGCCGTGGTCACGGATTCACCTGGACGTCCGTTTGGGTCACTCCCGGACCGCGCACACCACCGCGTTGGCCGCGCTCGCGTGCCGCCTGCTCGACCTGCTCGGCGTTGCCGTGATCGAGGAAATGTTCGAGCGGTACCTGCACGAATACCGCCCGTGCCTTGACGGCTGCCTTCCCGTCCAGCAAAGCAACAGCCGACATGAATACCCGTCGTCCCTTGACCCCGTCGACCAACGCACGCATTTCCAGCCGGGAACCGACGGGTACGGGTCTGCGGAAATCGCACTCCAGGTGCGCGGTGACGGCTGGCTTGGCCAGCAGCCAGTTCAGCGAGCCCAGGACTTCGTCCATCGCAGTGGTCAGTAGTCCACCGTGCGCCAACCCCGGGGCCCCTTGATGCAGGTCCGTGACGACGAACGTGCCGTAGGTATCCATGCCATCGCCGGCGAACAGTTGCATGTGCAGACCACTTGGATGGTCATCACCGCACCCGTAGCACCAGCGGTAATGGCTGGGAATCACTTCTCCCGGTGCAGGAGCGTGCAGGGCCCTCGGCGGCATGGCCGCATCGACGGGCAGCTGCGGATCGTTGCTGGGCATTGCCGGGACGATACCGCCACCGACCACAATGCCTTCATGTCCAAAGCTCCCGGTGTGCGCTACCGGGAACGACTCCTGCCCGGACCCATGTGGTGGCTGATCGTCGCGGCACTCGTAGGGATGGTGGCCATCGCCTACGGAGCCGCGCTGGGAACCGGCATCGGTGTCAGCACCGCGGTAGTCCTCGGCGCCATCTCCGCAGTCGGCTTATGGTTCGGCTCGCCGATGATCACCGTCGACGAAGAGGGCGTTCAATGCGCACGCGCTCGGCTCCCGAGATCGGCTATCGGCGATACCTTCGCCCTCGCCGGTGACGAACTCCGCGCGGCCCGACGCGGACATCACCCCCGCCTCCCGGCGGCCAGCTATCCGGTCCTGCCGGTGTGGGCACCGCAATCGGCCCTCGCCATCGCGGTGACCGATCCCGCCGATCCGCACCCAGCATGGCTGGTGGGCACGCGCCATCCCCGCGAATTCGACGCGGCGATCACCGACCTGCGTGATGCATCGGCGGGGGCGGGCTGACAGCCGCAGCCGAATGCGACAGAGTGTGGCCATGAGCGATCTTCAAGGTGCAAGCGAAACAAGCGACGCAACTGAGGCAAGTGAGGCAAGCGCGCCTTCCGGCAAGGCGCCGATGGCGGCGCTCGTCGCCCCCGCACTGGCCTTCGGAGCCAACATCGTGGCAGGCAAGGCTCTGGAATCGGCCCACCGCGCGATCGTGGGCAAAAATGCGCCCTCGACCAAGGACACCCAGGCGCCGCTCGGCGCGGTGATCGCCTGGGCCGCGGTAAGTGCCGCAGCAGCAGCCGTGATCCAGGTTGCCGTATTCCGTGCCGTGGCCCGGGTGCTCGACGACTAGCCCGAGCCGCTGAGAGCTAGGCGCAGTCCTTGCAGATCGGCCCGGACTTGCCCTCGTGGTCCAGTTGGCTGCGGTGATGCACCAGGAAGCACGACATGCACGTGAACTCATCGGACTTCTTGGGTACGACCCGCACCGTGAGGTTCTCATCGGATAGGTCGGCCCCGGGTAGTTCCAGATTCTCCGCAAGTTCCGCCTCGTCGACATCGACGGCCGAAGCGGTCTTCTCCGCGCGACGCGCTTTCAACTCCTCGAGGCTGTCCTCGGCGAGTTCCTCGTCTGTCTTGCGAGGCGCGTCATAGTCGGTCGCCATGCAGCCAGCCCTCCCTGTTTGGGTCGTCTTGCGCGCAGATTGTGCCCCATGACCCACCGATCCGCCCCTCGGGGTAGCCCCTCGGGAATCCGCGGGCAAGACTGGGGTCATGGCCCTGTATGCACTCGGTGACCTCACACCCACCATCGACCCCTCCGCCTTCGTCCATCCCGATGCCGTGGTGATCGGCAACGTGCACATCGGCGCCGAATCCTCGATCTGGCCGACAGCCGTTCTCCGCGGCGATCATGGGACGATCCGCATCGGGGCACGGACCTCCATCCAGGACGGCACCGTCATCCACTGCACCGACGAATGGGACACCTTGGTGGGCGACAGGTGCGTGGTTGGACACAACGCACATCTGGAGGGGTGCACGGTGCACGATGACTCGCTGATCGGCTCCGGTTCGGTGTTATTGCATCGCGTCGTCGTCGGCCCGCAGTCCCTCGTGGGTGCCGGTGCCGTGGTCTCGCCCGGCACGGTCGTTCCCGCGCATGCTCGTGCGTTGGGGGTTCCAGCCAAGGTCACGCCGGATGTGGTGGACGCTGCGGACTTCCGTGAGTCGATGCAGACCTACGTGCATAACGCGTCTTGGTACGCGGCCGACTTGCGTCGACTCGACGGTTAGCCGGACCCAGCACCGGGGCTAGTCAACTGCGAGACAAGCGTCGTTGCGTCATTGCGAGCCTTCCATCATGCCTGCGCCGCGTAAAGCAGCGATGAGCTCGTCGGCGATGTCGGGCACCGCGGCGACGAACGTACCGGGATCGGCTTCGTCCAAATAGTGCACGAGCGCACCTGCTTCGCGGGCAATCAAGGCGCCGGCGGAGACATCCCATGGATTGAGTCCGCGCTCGTAATACGCATCCGTGCGGCCACGGGCGAGCCAGGTGAAGTCCACTACCGCGCACCCCGTCCGACGGATGTCGCGAACTGCAGGGATGACCTCTCGCAGGACCTCGGCCTGCGAAGCGCGTCTGCGGGAGGAGTAGCCGAATCCGGTCGCGACCATCGCCTGGGAAAGTGTCGAGCACTTGCGCACACTCATGCGTTCACCGATATCGCCGACGATGCGCCAGGATCCGCGTCCGCGGATACCGATGAACCCCTCACCCGTCTCCGGGGTGATGACTACGCCGACGACAGCCTCGCCCACATCGGCATCTTCCGCGGCAACGCTCACGCCCCACAGCGGGATCCGGTACAGGTAGTTGACTGTGCCATCGAGCGGGTCGACCACCCAGCGGATGCCCGTGGATCCGGCTTGATCGGCGCCTTCCTCCCCCAGTAGTCCGTCCCCGGGACGCTCCCCCAGCAAGCGCTCGTGCAACAGGTGTTCGGCGGCTTTGTCCATCGACGTCACGACGTCGGTCGGGGTGCTTTTGGTCTCCACTGCCAGATCGCGGGGACGTTGCGTGTGCAAGAACGTGGCTGCCTCCCCTGCGGCGCGCCAAGCGAGATCGATCAACGGATGCCACTTCAAGATCTCGGCGAGTGTTCGAACCGAAGCGTCCTGCGCAGCCATCTGACTCCCTTGTGCGGCCTGTACGGCTCTTGCCGCTTGTGCGTCTCGCGCTCCAACGTTTGGACAGCGCCTACCGCGAAGGCTCACGCTAGTCTGCCGGCAGATGCCCACCGAACCTAAGCCGTCCCGTGCCCTCGGCTATCGCTTTGCGCTAGCCCAGCCCGGGGTTGTTGCCTTCACCGCCACGGGCGCGCTCGCTCGCCTGCCCGTTGCAATGGTCGCGCTCGCGCTCGTGCTCTTAGTCAGCGAAACCACCGGGTCCTATGCCTTCGCCGGTGCCCTGAGCGCCGCGTTCGCAGTGACCGCGGCGCTGGCCAGCATCTTGACTAGCCGCTGGGCCGACCGCACCGGGCAGACCCAGGTCCTGCGCATCCTCGCGGTATTGCACAGTGCACTGTTGGTGTGGGTCACCTACTTGATAGTCCAGTCAGCGTCCGCGGCGCTGCAGATCCTCGTCGTGATCGCAGCAGGGGCCACCTCGCCTGCCATCGGGTCGTACGTACGGGCCCGCTGGACAAACGCGGCGCATAGTGGGGGGCAGCCGGCACTGCTTCGCGTGGGCTTCGCGTGGGAGAGCATCCTCGATGAGTTGATCTTCACGCTCGGACCATTGATCACGACCGCGCTTGCGTTCACGATCGGCTTCCCGGTGCCGCTCATCGTCGCGGCGGCAGCGGTACTCATCGGTGCCGTGGGCCTGTCGATGTGCAAGCGCTCCACGCCGCCCCCGGCCCCGTCGACTGATTCACCATCATCGATCTTCGCTGTCATGCGAACCCCCGGACTGTGGGCGCTCATCGCATCGGCGCTGGGATTGGGCACGCTGTTCGGTGCCCTCGATGTCGGCGCCGTGGCGTTCACCGGGGCCCGCGGCAGCGGATCGATGGCCGGGGTACTCCTGGCTTGCTTCGCGGCCGCGTCGATGGTCGGCGGGATCGTCTATGGAATCCGTGCCTGGCCAGGCAGGTTGCATCGACACACGCAGTCATCGGCTGCGCTGCTCGCTTTCATCTGCGCCGGGTTCTGGTTCACCGACACCAACACCGGCGCGATCGTGGTGGCGACGGCAGCCGGTGCACTGGTCGCCCCCACCCTGATCGGCATCTTCTCGCTGACCCAGCGGCTCGTCAGCCCGGCCAATTTGACCGAGGGGCTGACCTGGACCAACTCCGGGCTGGCCGCCGGCTTCGCATTCGGCTCCGCCTTGTCCGGCATCTTCATCGACGCCTTCGGCTCGCGGGCCGGATTGGCCCTGTGCTTCGGCGGTGCGGTTATCAGCGCAGGGGCGCTGGTGGTCGGGGATAAGAGCATTCGCCGACACGACGAGATCGCCTCCCCGGCGCGGGTCGGCCCACCGCCGCCCCAAAGCGATAGCCTTACTCACCGATCGATGAAGGAGTAAGCCCTGCAACCGCTGAGCCCCCGTGAGATCCAGGCGCGTGTCCGTTCCGGCGCGTCGCCGGAGGTCGTGGCGGCCGAGACAGGGTGGCCGCTGGACAAGGTGACCCGCTACGCCGAGCCGCTCCTCGGCGAACGAGCCTATGTTGCCGAGCAAGCCTCGGCAGTTGAGATCTCGCGTTCGCGTGGTGGCGCGACCTTGCACCAATCAGTGTGCGTGAAGGTCGACGTCGATCCGGACACCGATTCGGTGAGCTGGGACTCCTACCGCAACCCCGAGGGCCGCTGGGTAGTCACCGCGTTCCACGACGGTTCGGCGATCGGCACCTGGCTGTACGAGGAAGCCGGCCGCACGGTCCATCCGCAAGACGAGAGCGCACGGGCGCTGATGGG
>Ga0209953_1000278_pt1 | contig 19237 bp, 15 predicted proteins | sample SalPonred_H2O_MG_FD_185713 | JGI IMG/M metagenome (GOLD analysis project Ga0209953, IMG submission 185713) | Salt pond water microbial communities from South San Francisco under conditions of wetland restoration - Salt Pond MetaG... | ecosystem: Environmental > Aquatic > Non-marine Saline and...
AATCCATAATAGGACGATAAGAAGACATGGCAGATTCTATATTTGATACACTCTGTGGCGACTCTGGAATCATTACCAGAATCAATGAGGCGCAGGAACTCTATCGTACCGTCGTCACGGGTGGTAAGAACGACCTCTTTTTGATTCAGCAGGAAATAGAAAGAATCAAGTCACTGACCGAACCCGATGTACTGAAGAGAAGACTTCAAGAAGATATTCGGAATCTTCTCTCAGCCGAAGCACTGCGCAATCCTACAGGAACGATCGCACAGCTGCTCGAGATTCGAGCAGCGTATCAGGAACTCGGCCCAGCGATTGATCGAATTATCGAGAACGTTCAGCAGTTCATTCGTGATCCGCTCGGAACACCTCTTGATCTCTGTCAGGATATACCAAACATCGTTCGTATCGGCGATGAGGTAAGAGAACTTGCGGATCCGTCAAAGACTCCTGACGAGAGTCCTGACACCGCAGATCCAGAACCCTTTGACATTAAAGAAGCGCTGAGTAAGTTTGAGACGGTACCAAGATTCGAGAAGGATAAGTTCTTTATTCTGAATCTCCCCGATGATTATCAGTCACCGAAACAAAATGCGCGAATAGGACCAGGAGCGGCAAATAGAGCCGCGCTTGGTGAATAAATAGTAGTATGGCTATAACAACAAGAGAACTATCCGTCACCTCGAGACGATTGGACTATACTGACGTTGACTTTTCGTTTACCGTAAGTCCTGTCACGAATGGACTTGTTTTAAAAAGAGGTGAGGAAGCAGTAAAACAGTCGGTGCTCAATATACTTCTAACTGGGCGAGGTGAGAAACCATTTCAGCCGACGTTTGGTACACAACTGCGAAACCTTCTCTTTGAACCGTTCGACGTGGCTCTTGCCGCTGTGATCGAAGAGGATATACGACTTACTCTAAATAACTTTGAGCCACGACTCAGAGTTCAGAATATACGAGTAAACGATCTTCCCGATCGTAACTCACTCGAAGTGACAGTCACCGGAGAGATCATCTCACCGGAGCCGTCAGAATTAGAAATTCAATTTATTGTTGAGAGACTCAGATGACATCAGAAATCGACTTTAATGAGATTCGTAATAATCTTCGCGAGTATCTTCGTTCACAAGATACTCTTCAGGACTACGACTTTGATGGATCAGCGATCTCTTCAATCATTGACCTCCTTGCGTATATGACTCATATCAATGCGGTAAACGCGAACCTTGGTCTGAATGAAACCTTTCTTGATACCGCTCAGTTTAGAGGATCGGTTGTCGGTCATGCTCGGCAACTCGGATACACACCACGATCCGCTACCGCTTCGAGAGCAGTTATTGATGTTACTGTTAATAATCCTAATTCAAATGAGTTGACTCTTCAAAGAGGTCATCCGTTTCGTGCGTCATCTGGAGGAACATCATTCACGTTTGTTCCACTTGAGACGTTTACGACTGATGATGCCGTGTTTAGAAATGTTCATCTCGTTCAAGGAACTTTTAAGTCTTCAGAGTTTATTTTTGACTCAAGATCTGGAGAAAAGTTTTTGATTCCACAATCGGACGTTGATGTCTCAACAATTCAAGTCACAGTGTTCAATGATGTGAATTCAAGTAATTCTCGTGTGTTTTCGCCTGCCAAAAATCTTACCGAAATAACAAGTGATTCGAATGTGTTTTTCTTGTCAGAAAATCCAGATGAACGTTATGAAATAATGTTTGGTGATGGTGTGATTGGAACTGCTCTCGACGACGGCAATTACGTGGTAGTTGATTATGTGGTGACTCAGAAAGCCGAGGCTAATGGGTCATCTGTATTTTCAACTAACACAGCAATTCAAGGCAATTCAAATATCACGATTGATACAGTACAACCTGCGAGAGGTGGCGACGAAAGAGAATCAATCGAAGCGATTCGTCGTAATGCACCACTTTCTTTTGCTGCTCAAAACCGTGCGGTCGTGCCTCAAGACTATGAGTCTATTATTCGAGAAGGATTCTCGAATGTTGAATCGGTTAAAGTCTGGGGAGGTGAGGATAACGATCCTCCAAAGTACGGAAAAGTTTTTGTTTCAATAAAACCAAAAGACGCCGAAGTGCTCACAGATAACGAGAGAGACGTGGTGCTGAATGACATACTCATACCAAAGAGTATGCTTACGGTTGATCCCGAACTTGTAAATCCAGAATTTCTTTATATCGTTCTTGAGGTATTCTTTAAGTATGATCCTTCAAGAACTAATCTTACTGAAGTTGAACTGGAAAACAAAGTTGTTGAGAATATTGAAGAATATAATAGAAGTAGCCTTACACAATTCGATAGAGTTTTTAGATACTCTCAGTTGTTATCGGTAATTGATAATACTGATGATGCAGTTCTTAACTCTTTTGCTCGAGTCTATGTGCAGAAAAGATTTATTCCTCGTCTTAATGTTTCTTCTACCTATGAGTTAGATTTTTCTGTCGATCTGTTTAAGAGTTTTGGTACTCGACCCGTTATTTTTCTTTCTTCAGAATTTACAGTAAATGGTTTGGATAACTGTAGATTTACTGATGTTCTTGACAATAATGATTCACGACGTATTCAGATTGTTCGCGGAGATCCTTCAAATCCTCAGGTTGTTGTTTCAAATGCAGGATTCATTGAAGGAAGTAAGTTAGTGTTAGTAAACTTTCGACCTGAAAGAATTGAGGGTGGTGTCATTACAATAGAATGTATTCCAGATTCATATAATGTTTTTGGAAAAAGAAACACCGTTCTCTCGATTGATTGTAATTGTCCACAATTCTCCATTGACGGCTCGATAGATACTTTTGCAATTGGCGCTGAATACGCCGGCGAGACTTATGAGGTAGCACCTAAGAATGCCAACATATAGTGGAAATAAAGATCGAGCAAAACTAGCACCTCATATCGAGACACTTTTAAGTTCGTTCGTTCCTAGCCATATTCGGGAAAGTTATCCTGAGTTGATTGAGTTTGTGAAGGCGTATCTGTCTTATTTGGAAGAGACGAATCTGTCTGGTTACTATCAGAACACTCTTCAAGACCAAAGAGATATTCGTACACAAGACTCTGAGTTTCTTCGTCGCATTGAAAAAGAAATTGGTCTTTTTGTTCCAAGAGACTACGAGGCCGATCCAATTCTTTTTTACGATAAGATATCGGAGATTTGGAGATCAAAGGGTACTGATGAAGGATTAAAGCTTTTTTTCCGTTTATTTCTTGATGACCCTGTTCAGATAAGATTACCGTATGAACAGGTTCTCATACCGTCTGATGGCAGATGGACGGTCGAGGATAAGATTCGTGTATCAATGATATCGGGCAATCCTGAAGACTTTGAAGGAAAACGAATCATTCAGGTCGAACAGTTTGCCGAGGCAACAATCGCAAAGGTTGAACGTCGAGTTTATTCCGACGGAATTATTTGGGAACTCATTTTTGTAAAGGCTAGTCGTTCTGGCAACTTTATTGAAAATAATACTATTGCGATAGAAGACGACTTGGATACACGAGCAGAAGTATATAGGTCTGTCACAGGCATTAATATTGATAATGGTGGAGTTGGATACTCGCGTGGAGATTTTATTACTCTGCAAGGATATGAAGGAATTTCATTTACTGCATATGTTGATGCGGTTGATGAATCTGGAACGATTGAAGCATTACAGATTGCCAATTATGGATCCGGTAATACTCCTAATCATATTAAAGAAAAGTACAAACCTGCAGTTGGCACTGTCACACAAGACACCGCTAATGCTATACTCTCTGCTGCAGTTGGACTCAGCCCCGAAAAAGAATTGTTTGAAGATCAAACAATTGAGTTTGAAGGCGAGACATATCCTTTAGGCGATGTAGACCGAACTGGAAATGGAGAGGTAAGAGCACAAGATGCACTTGAAGTTTCAAGATATTTAGACGGAGTGCAAACAGATTCAGATATAATTAATTATATAGAAAACGGTCTCATTCCTTTTGTTGAACAAAATCAAGACTTATACAATTCCTATTTTAATTTTGAAGAACCGACTTCGGAAAATGATGTTGGAGAGTATTATCTTGAAGATTTTCTTGTGTATGAATACGCAACGGACAATCAAGTAGGCAATAGTTCTCTTACATTTGAAATTGATACTGTTTCTGGATCCGGCGCAGAATTTAGTATCAACTACGGCGCGTTCATTAAGACAAGAGGCAGATATGTTGGCGTAAAGGGTCAACTTTCTGAGTCGATTGTTCTTCAAGATTCTTTCTTTTATCAAAAGTATTCTTATGAAGTTCTCACTAACTTTCCAATTAATCGTTGGCAAGGAGCACTTAAAAGAACGATAGGTCCAGCAGGAACAATACCTTTTGCAAACATTCGTGTTTCAGATGTGCTCGATCTTTCAATTAGTACTCAGCAATTTGATAGGTTTACGACGCCTGGCATATATACGATTGAAGTTAGTGATGAGTTAAGTGAAAATCTCTTATCAGTAGATCAAACTTATGTCGAAGGCACAGAATTTTATTTTAGTGAAGACTATACTGGATCGTACATCTTTAATGAAACATCGTCTGTTGGTACTACGGATTCATCCAGCGTATTTACAACACAATCTATTTAGCAGGATACTAGAACATGGCTTTAACAAGTGTTGCAAACAACTTTGAAATTAGAAACGCGGCTGATATCGTTGATTACGTGAAGTCTGACGACAACGAACTATACGTGTTTCTTGGTAAAACTGATCCTTGGCCAGACGAAGAATCGCCTCCGATTGCACAGAATAATATTCAAGAAATTCTTCGTACTTGGGATACGATTAACGGTATCAGAAAAATTGGTGTGACGGATATTGTTCTAGGACTTAGAGAAATTCGTTGGGAAAGTGGAACGATATACGATCAGTACGAGGACGATGTCGATCTTACTGATAAAAATTTCTATGTTCTTACTGAACAGTTAAACGTGTACAAATGCATTTCTAGCAATAACGGCACTCCATCAACGGTTCTTCCGACTCACACAACATCGGACATACCTCTCGAAACCGATGGATACAAGTGGAGATTTATGTTCTCTGTGACCACGTCTCTCTTGCGTAAGTTTATTGTCCCAGACTTTTTTCCGTATAACGATGATCCGAATACATTTGCACCTACCAAGCCTGGAACAATAGATAACGTTCGTGTCGACTCTGTGGGATCCGGATATCCTGCAGATGCATCCATTGACAATGGATCAGAGATTCCTGTCTTTATTGAAGGAAACGGAGATCAGAACTCAAGCGCGGTAGTTTCAATCAATACTTCTCAGGGTCAAATAACATCCATTCAAAGCATTGATGATGCAGGATCTAATTACCCGTATGCTCCACAGAGTAATATTCCAGTAGCAATAAGACAGGTGAGTGGTTCAGGAGTTGTTCAGACGTCATACGGCATTGCTCAAACGAGTCCTTCCGGCGAGTTGACGTCAGTAGAAGTTGTGATCAACGGTAGTAATTATCAAGACGGTGAAGCCTCAATCGTCCAATCGTCATGTCTTGCATATGCAGAAACCGATTCGAGTGGTAGAGTCATCAACTCTGATGTTCCTGTTGGACGTGAAGGAGAAAACTTTACTCAAGCAAGAGCAATACTGGTTAATAACGATGGTACTGGTGCATCACTTAAACCGTTAATCTCTCCGATCGGAGGACACGGTTCAGATCCAGCAAACGAGTTGCTTGCAAGTTTTGTTCTGATCAACCTTCGTCTTTCAGGTGAACAGGGATTCATTGGATTGGATGATTTTAGAAGTGTGGGTCTTATTGAAGGTCCTAAACAATTTGATTCTCAGCAGTCTGACGGTTCTTACTTGGACTTTACTGATCAAATCGGCGACGCGAAGTATACGCTTGTTCTTGATGGAGGAGACAATTCTCAGTTTACTAGTAGTGAAATGATCGTGGGCCAAACTTCCGGTGCAGTCGGCATTCAGACAAATCTTTTTGAAACTGACAAAATTCGTACAAGCCTAGATGAATCGTTGTCCAGCGATTTTAGTTTTGTCGTTGGTGAAAGCGTAGTCGGTGTGGATTCTGGCGCACAAGATACAATATCTTCTATTCTAGAACCAGACATCGAACCGTATAAAGGAAAGATTCTGTATATAAATAACAGAGAAGTTATTGAAAGTCAGAATGAGCAGCAGATCGAAACGATCACTCTTGTTCTTGATTACTAAGAATTATTAAGGAAAGCACCCAAATGTCACTGAATTTTAATCGAGCTCCTTATTTTAACGACTACGATCCTGAGAATAAGTTTTATCGTATTCTTTTTCGTCCGGGATTTGCCGTACAGACTCGAGAATTAAACCAACTCCAAAGTATACTTCAAGATCAGATTTCTAGATTTGGAGACCATGTTTTCACAAACGGATCTCTTGTGATTCCGGGTGCGGTAAAAGTTAACACTAATGCGTACTATGCAAAAGTGTCGGAGGGATCGCTTCAAAACTCAGATCTTTCGGTGTATGAGGGTGCGGCACTTGATAACGGATCGGGTGGAACCACTGGAACACTTATTAAAGTGAGCCCTGTTGAGAGCGGTGATCCACTTACTTTACACTTCGAGTATCTTGAAGGTGAAGAGTTTAGTGGAGGAGACACCGTCACAATCACATTGGCCGATGGATCATCATCCGAAACTGTATCGATTGAGTCGTCGGGCACTCCTCTTGGGCGGTCAACACTTGTTACTCTTGATCGCGGCGTATATTTTATTAACGATCATTTTACGATTGTTAACAATCAAACCGTTGTAGTATCAAAATATACTTCGATTGAACAAATCAGCGGAGAGGTTTCCGTTGGTCTTCTTGCGCAAGAATCAATCATTACTCCAGAACAAGATGTTTCACTCACAGACAATGCTCAGGGATCATTTAACGAAACCGCGCCGGGTGCTCATCGATTTAAAGTCGATCCTGTTCTTGTTCTTCGCAGTGATCTAAACGATCTCTCAGATTATATTGAACTTGTAAAAATTGTTCGAGGAGAGATTGCTCGAGAAGTTCGTGAGTCGGAGTACACGGTTCTTGGTGATACTCTTGCTCGTCGTACATTTGAAGAGTCTGGTAACTACGTTGTCAAGAACTTCAATATCGGCGTCGACGATCATCCTACAGACAATACCAAACTTGAACTAGAGTTTGAGCCAGGTAAGGCATACATTCAAGGATATCGTGTTGAGACAACAAACACTCGTCGAATCGACATTGACAAGGCGCGTACAACTGCGACACGCGAAGATTCCCTTGTATCACTACAACTCGGTGAATACTTTCATATTAAGACGATCTTTGGTCAGCCTGAACTCTTTTCTGAGATCAAACTTTATTCAGATGCATCATTGAACTTTACAAGTAATGTGCCTGACGAACCATCAACGCAGATCGGTACGGCGACGGTTCGAGCACTTGAATACGATGTTGCTCAGTCTGCCACTGAAGGCGAGACGGTTATTCGTATTCATCTTTTTAACTTTGAGTTTACCGGATCAAACACCGTTGCTGATGTTAAGACGATCTATTCAGATGTAGATTCACCTGCCTTTGCCGGTGAAATTGCAGATGCTTCTATAGATTCGGTCACATCAGACACTGTATTACAAGAAGCATCGGACGACGTATCCATCTACTCGTTTCCTTTCAGTGAGATCGATAGCGTATCAAATGTCGCGTTCAATTTTATTAAGAAATATGATGCGGTTCTATCTGGCACTGAAATCGCAATCACAACACCGATTGCAAGTGAACAGTTTAGAGACGAGGCAATCGACTTTATTGTGTATGTCACTAACGTAGTAAATGGATCGACGAATGCAAGTGTTATTGGCGATGCATTTATTCCAGATTCAGTGACGCTTTCTTCGGCAAATAAAACCGCTACACTCGATCTTGCATCGGCAGGTGTGAATGACAGTGATGAGGTCTCGGTATATGCGGTGATGTTTAAGTCACCCGGAACGATTAAGAATAAAACTCCGGTTGTCAATGCAACTCTTACGACATCGGCCACACCAGGAAGTACCATTAATCTTGGATTTGCCGATGTGTATCAGATTAGTTCGATCGTTGATGGTGATGGAAATAACTATGCGGCATACTATGACCTTGATACCGGTCAGCGTGATACGTACTACGACATCGCTACTCTGAATCTTGTTCCAGGTCGAACTGCGCCTGAAGTCGAACTTACGATCACGTTCAGTTACTTCAATCATGGGTCTGGCGATTTCTTTGTAGCCGATTCATACGACGCGATATCGTATGAAAACATTCCAACGTATACGTCTGAGTCTGGCGTCGAGTATCGTCTCGCCGACTCGATGGATTTCCGTCCTATCATTAACTCGTCTGGTGGATTTACTAACTCTCCGGTCGCATTTGTTCCTGATTCTGAAGCAATCGTTGATTTTGATCACTATCTTCCTCGAATCGACAGAGTGTGTGTATCAAGAAACGGTGAATTCTCAGTCATCAAGGGAACACCGGCGCTCGATCCAGAACTTCCAAAAGAAGCAAACAACTCGATCACGATATACAACATTAAGTTAAATCCATACACTTTTGAGTCGAGTGATGTGGTTGTTGATCAAATCGATCATCCTCGTTATCGAATGAAAGATATTGCGGCACTTGAACAACGAATCGAAAATCTTGAGTACTACACCTCACTCTCGCTCGTTGAACGTGATGCTCTTTCAAAAGAGTTTATTGATAAGTTTAAGTCTGGAATACTCGTCGATCCGTTCATCGGACATGATGTCGGAGATGCTAGTAAACAAACGTATCGAGCAGTCATTGATCCAGAAAATGGTGAACTGAGACCAGAGGCTTCGACTGAGTCGATCAGTCTTAAGGATGCAGAAAGTGGCACAAACTATCAGGTAACTGGTAACGTAGTCACGCTTCCGTACACTGAAGTTGAATTCATTAGTCAGGATAAGGCAACAAGAATTGAAAGAATTCAACCCTACATCAGTTATCTCTGGGAAGGAGACGTCACTCTGACACCAGACTCTGATTCATGGGTATCGCAACAGAGAGTGCCAGATACCACACTCGATGGTGGTACACGATTCACCGATGCTTTTAGAGCAAATCGAAATCGAATCGGTAACGTCACATGGGGTGGATGGCGTACATTCTGGGTTGGTGCAAATAACGCAGGTGGTCGAAACATCTTCCGCCAACGAGTCGGACAACGAATTGTTCGTACTGTATCGACGCAGATCACGCGTCTAGGTGATAGAGTTGTTGATCGATCACTTATTCCTTTCATTCGCGAAAGAGACGTTCAGTTCTCGGCCACTGGTCTAAAACCAAGAACGACTGTCATTCCGTATTTTGAGGGTGTTGATGTTTCAGCCTTTGTGACGCCTAATCCTCTCGTTACCGACGCTCTTGGTTCAGTATCCGGTACATTTAGTATTCCGAATACTGATTCGGTAAGATTCCGTACTGGTGAAAGAGTATTTGAGATTAAAGATGCTGATCCAGGCACACCGGATGATTTCTCAACAATCGGTCAGGCTACTTACTCAGCACAAGGGATTCTTGAGAGTATTTCGACGTTTTTTGAATCAACTCGAGTTGTGAGTGTTGGAACACGACGAGTGACCGGACAAACTCAACTTATTGGTGATCCTCTTGCACAGTCGTTCCTTCCTACGCTCGATGGCGGTGTGTTCATTTCATCCATCGATCTTTACTTTGGTCCTGAGGCTGCGGATAACGATTTTCCGGTTACGGTAGAGATTCGCAACATGGAAAACGGTTCACCAGGAGCAGAGATTGCACCATACGGTAAATCAGTTTTGCCTGCAGCGTCAATTACCGGATCGACAGACGCTTCAGTCGCGACTCGGTTTAGTTTCCCCTCACCTGTCTTCCTTGAAGAAGGTATTGAGTACTGTTTTGTTGTCAAGACGGACTCACAGACACTGACAGTGTGGCAGTCAGTTATGGGTCAGACCGATGTTCGCACTGGTGAGAGAATTGTAAAACAGCCGTTCCTCGGATCACTATTCAAGTCGCAGAACGATAGAACATGGACTCCGGCTCAACTCGAGGATCTCACCTTTGAGATCAATCGTGCACAGTTCGACACGAATGTAACTGGTGAAGTAATCTTTGAAAACACTGTGTTACCAGGCGATCAGGGCAAGGAAGCCGATCCGTACCTTGAACTACTGACACTTGATCCTTTCACATTTACGAGTGGATCCAACGTCATCGAAGTGTTTCATCAGAATCACTCGTTTGAGACAGGCGATACCGTTCAGTTCACCGCATCTAACTCAAGCAACTTGCTAGGAGTTCCAGAAGGAGAGATCTTTGGTGTTAATCACTCAGTGACAGTCATTGATCCCGATAACTATACTGTGACAGTGACAACCAATGCGACATCATCGGCATCGGTTGGCGGAGCGGCGATCTTTGCGACGCAACATGTCGGATTCTCTGTCATCTATCCTGTTATCGAGACGTTAAGTTTCCCAGACACATCCGCTAGTTATCAGTTTAAGGGTACGAGTAAGTTTGGCAAGACCGATGACAGTGGATACATCGACATTTCTATAAACGAAGATAATCGTCTGACGTTCCCACGAACATCAGTAGAAAATGATGATGGATCGATACTTGTGAAAGCGACACTTTCTTCTGTGTCCGACAACGTATCTCCGTATCTCGACATTAAAAGATTTGCACTTCTGGCGACAGAAAATCGAGTCACGAATACTGAGGATACAAATAATGTACCAGAGAGCGACGATGCGTTTGCGCGATACATCACCAAACCTGTTGAGTTGGTAAATCCAGCCAACGAGATTCAGATCTTCTTTGATGCGAATCGTCCTCCAGCCGCATCGATCGATGTGTTCTATAAAGTGCGGCCCGTTGGTGATGGCACACCGATCGGTCAGCAGGACTGGATCAAGATCGAAAATGCTTTGGTTCTTCCACCAGCAACAGACGATTACGATTCGTTTTCTGAGTACTCTTTCAATCAGACATTCGCGAATGACTTCAACGTATATGCGATTAAGATCGTCATGCGATCTGCGTCAGAGGCACAGGTGCCGCGAATACGTGATCTACGAGTCATTGCTCTAAAGGGTTAATAATAGATGGGACGTGTATCACAACACAGATACGAAAAGATAGAAAACAACGATAACTATCGACGAGATACTACATCTGGCGCAATCGTATCAGTAGATCGATCCGAATACGACAACTTTGTTAAAAAACAAAATAAAGAGAAATCGTTCGATCGTCGTCTTGATAATGTAGAAAAGAGTCTCGACATGATTCTACAAACACTGGAAAGTATGAGAAAATGAAAAAAGATAGTTTTATAATTCGCGGTATACCGACGATCGAATTATACGATCAGTTCGGCAATTTAAAGCAGAGTCTGACACAAGGCAATCTTATCGTAGATGTCGGTAGAAACTTTATCATACAAAAGGCTTTTGATCAACTTGAAAATGGTCCAGATCTGATCAATACGATTGCGGCAGGAAGCGGAACGACAGCAACCGCTGGATCAGACACAGCACTTGAAAATCAACTCGGCGAAACACTCGTTTCATCATACAGTGTGAATAATAATGAAGTCACTCTTTTTGCAACAATCGGCGAAAATGTTGCGACGGGTACGATTAATGAGTTGGGCATTCTGACAGATGCCGACTTGCTTATTTCAAGAATAGTCGTTTCTACTCCATTTGAAAAAACATCAACAGATTATCTTAATGTCAGTTGGAAAATTCAAATCGGTTAAGTTATAAATAGTACTATGGCATCATACGCAAACCTATTCGTAGATCAGGGATCAGATTTTAGAACCAACCTTGTTGTTGAAGACTCTAAGTCAGATCCATTGGATCTTACAAATCTTGATCTTTCGGGTCAGATACGAAGAACTCCTCAGTCTGCGACTGCATACGATTTCGTGCTTGAAAAGGCCGACAGCGTCGGAGGAGAGATTTTAATTCGTTTGCCCGAAACTACGACGTCGATTATGAAGAGTGGTCGGTATGTTTACGACATATATGCGAGTGATACTGTGAGTGGTAATGATTTTAAAATTATTGAGGGTATATTAGAAATCATACCAAGAGTAACGAGAACAAGTTAAAATGTCAAAGATACGTGCCAGAGTAAGAGAGCAAGACGAACTGCGCGTACGCTCGTCTGTAACGGTGACGAAAAGGCTCGAGCAGTTTACGAACATTGATAGTTCCAACTTGGAAGACGGTTCTGTTCTCGTGTACAAACAATCTGACGAAAACTGGGTTGCAACAAGAAATCTAAATCAACAGAACGTTGATGGTGGCGAATTCTAAAAAGATTATCGGAGACCAATAATGGCAAGTGTCATTCGAATTAAAAGAAGTGGTACAGCAGGAAATCCAAGCACACTTGCGGCGGGTGAACTGGCTTACTCAGCGGCGGATGCCGACGTCGTACAAGGCGGCGATCGACTTTATGTCGGTTTCGGCACAGAAACAAACGGCAACGCCGCAAATCACTTTGTTGTCGGTGGCAAGTTCTTCACCGATATGCTCGATCACGCGAAGGGTACGCTGACTGCAGATTCTGCTCTCGTTGTTGACACAAACAAAAAGATCGATGAATTTTTTGTCGACAATCTTAAACTTGACGGAAACACGATCTCGTCAACGAATGCTTCGGGCAACATTAACATTTCTCCGAATGGTAACGGTCAGACTGTTATCTCAGGTCTTGTTCTCGATGATGGTGCAACACAGCGCACTATCGACGAGTATATTGAAGATATTGCTGGTGGTCAGATTCAGGGTACTAGTGGTGTAATTTCTGTTATATACAATGACGCTGATGATGAAACTACTATCGATCTTGTTGAAACTGGCGTTACTGCTGGATCATACGGTTCTTCTACTGCAATTCCAACATTTACTGTTGATTCAGATGGTCGATTAACCGCAGCCGGCACAGTAAGTGTGGCCACAACTCTTTCCGTTTCTGGTGACAGCGGTACTGCATCTGTAAATCTTCTCAGTGACACAATCAATTTTGTCGGTTCAAATAACATTTCAACAAATGTGGACTCTGCAACCGACACCGTTACAATCAGTGTCACCGATGCCACGACGTCTCAGAAAGGTATTGCCTCGTTTGCAACTGCCAACTTCACGGTTTCTTCAGGTGCTGTTTCTACTAAAGATGCTACTCTTGGTACGTCAACTCTATCGCTCGGATCAACAACGTCTTCACTTGCAGGTCTTGAGTCGCTTACCGTCGACAATCTTAATATTGACGGCAATACCATTACTGCAACAAATACCGACGGTGGAATCTCTCTTCTTCCAAACGGTGCTGGTCACGTCTCAGTAAATGATTCTCGAATCGAAGACGTCAATGATCCTGTTAACGACAAGGATGCGGCCAACAAACGATATGTCGATGAGGTTGCACAGGGTCTTCAGGCCAAACCGGCTGACGACGTTGCAACTACCGCAAACCTCGCAGCAACATACGACAATGGATCAAACGGAGTTGGTGCTACTCTTACTGCTAACGCCAATGGTGCATTCCCGACTATCGATGGTTATCAACTTCAGGTTGGCGGCACGATTCTTGTCAAGGATCAGACGGATCCAGTAGAAAACGGTTCATATGAACTCACGACTGCTGGTGATGGAAGTACTCCTTGGGTACTGACTCGCGCCGAACTCATGAACGAAACATCAGAGATCGCTGGCGCGTTTGAATTCGTTATCAATGGTTCAGAATACGCTAGCACTGGATGGGTCGCAACAGTCCCAAGCGACTTCTTGATTGGATCGACTGATCCAACATCGGCACCAAATGGGTTCACCTCACGTGGTGATATCATCTGGGTCCAGTTCTCGGGTGCTGGTACATATATTGCTGGTGACGGTCTTACGTTAACAGGAACAACGTTTGACATCAATCTTGCGAATGATTCTGGGCTTCTTATCTCATCAGACGAACTACAGGTCAACTCGACTATCGCTGGTGACGGTCTTTCGTTCCTTAATGGTGTTATCGACGTCGGCGGGACAACAGATCGTATCACTGTATCAGGTTCGTCGATCGACATTGCGTCTACTTATGTCGGTCAGTCATCGATCACGACACTTGGTACGATCAGTTCCGGTATCTGGCAAGGGACGATCGTTGATCCTACCTATGGTGGCACGGGTGTTAATAACGGAACAAGTACTCTGACGCTTGCCAGTGATGTTGAATTTTCCGGAGCCTTTTCGTCAACTCTGACAGTCACTGACACAACGTCTGTTACTCTGCCAACATCTGGTACACTGGCGACACTTGACGGCACAGAGACGTTTACCAATAAAACCATTAATAACTCTAAGATCGGTGAGGCAAACCCTGATAGTGGTAAGTTTACTACTGTTGATGCCAGTGGATTGGTTAGAGTCACGAACACTACTGATTCTACCTCTACGGTTTCTGGCGCGCTTGCTGTAAGTGGTGGTGTTGGAATTGCTAAGAATCTTTATGTCGGCGATGATATCGTTGGTGCTGGCGCTGAAACATCAACGTTGGATGGATTTAATATCGACGGCGGAACATACTAATAGAATATGACCACCGGGATTGTTTTTACAGTCCCGGTATATAAACCATAGATTCTTTTTAGAATCAAAAGAAGGGGTCCCAATGACCACGCAACATAATAAGATCATACTTAAGAAGTCATCGGTCTCTGGCAAGATTCCACAGACGACCGACCTTGAGTATGGTGAGTTGGCCCTCAACTATACTGATGGCGTACTCTACTATAAATCAAATACAAATAACGTTCTCCCACTCGTTTCTGGGGACGATGGTGGATCCACGTCTGCGGTCGTTGTTACGTATGACAACACTACGAGTGGTCTCACTGCGACCAATGTTCAGGACGCGATAGATGAGTTAAACGAAAAAGAACCGATTCAGTACACCACCACTGAGATCACACAAAGTTCTACTCCAACTGTTGTCGATACCTTTGATATTTCGACACACAGAACTGCAAAATATACCATTCAGGCGGAAAGCGAATTTAATGTATATTCATCAGAGATTATGGTCATACATGATGGCACTAATGCATATACGACTGAATACGCAGTCGTGTCGACATCGGACTTTATAACTGTTTCCGCAGATATTTCATTTGGATCAGTTGAGGTAAAAGTTGAGTCGACAACTGCACCAATTACAGTTTCAGTGGCAAGAATCGTACTCGTGCCACTTATAATAGAGACTGGTATTCAGGGTGATTTAGAAGAAGGCACTGGAACAACTGATCTGATGGAAGGATCTGGATCATTTGATCTAAATGAAAGTACATCATTTGAAATTGAAGGAGATCTTGATTCGGGCGAAGGAGTCGGAGATCTTGAGGAAGGATCAGGCACAACTGACCTAATGACTTAATGAATTATATAAATACAATTAATAACGCACACAAACATCTGCCAGATAAGAAGAGGCACTTTAAACATGGCTAGAACTTTACAATTTAGAAGAGGAACAACCGCTGAACTCAGCGCGATTACCGGTGCCGAAGGCGAGTTGTTTGTAGATCTGGATAAAAATGCAATCGTCGTGATGGACGGTTCGACACAGGGTGGTGTTCTACTTGCAACAGAATCGTATGTCACCACCGAGGTATCCAACCTTGTTAACTCAGCACCGGCTACACTTGATACTCTAAACGAACTTGCGGCTGCTTTAGGTGATGACCCTAACTTTGCTACTACAGTATCGAATCAGATCGGTGACAAGGCCGATAAGACTACTACGATATCAGCTGGATCTGGGCTTACCGGAGGAGGAGATCTTTCGGCCGGGCGAACAATTTCTCACGCGGATACATCATCACAATCCTCAGTAAACGGATCGGGTAATACATTCATTCAGGACGTCACGCTTGATACGTATGGCCACGTTACAGGACTTAATACTGCAAGTGTTACGATTCCTGATACCGCAAACGATGCGACGATTACTCTGTCTGCTGGAAATGCACTTACAGGTGGCGGTAACTTTACAACTGACCAATCCACAAACGAAACAATTACGTTTGCTGTTGCATCAAATGCAATTGGTGCTAATGAACTGAATGTTTCTGGTGACGGCGGCAACGGACAGGTACTGTCGTCAGATGGTGACGGTACCTTTACTTGGATTGATGTCGGTGGCGGCGGTGGTCTCGATGCTGCTGGACTGAATTCGCTTGATCCAATTGAGGTTGGTGATGGTAATGACGCATCATCATTTTCGTCTGCGGTTGGTCTTTCTAATACGGCATCCGGCAGTGTTTCATCTGCATTCGGTAAGGAGAATGCATCATCTGGTGTATATTCTTCTGCATTCGGTTTTGAAAATATTGCATCTGCATTTTCTTCCTCTGCGTTTGGTTATAAAAACAACGCATCTGCGTCTTCTTCTTCTGCATTTGGTTATCAAAATAATGCATCTGGAGATAATTCTTCTGCGATGGGTTGGGGTGTTAATGTTAGTACCAATAAAGTTCAGGAATTCGGTAAATGGCTCAATGACTCCAATCGAGGCGGTGCTATTCGTATCCATGAGACAGGATTGGCAGCACTTACGATCGAGAATACTGCGACTGCCTACACGGCATCGGTCGCTTCAGATGGTGCAGAGGCAGATGGATCGTTAGCCGATGGTATGTTCGCCTTTAGGCGCGATGGTACTGATGTCTATCTTGATGGTAACTTTGGTGGGACGATAGAGACTAAGGCCATAGGCGGTGGTGGCGGTGGACTCGATGCCGCTGGACTGAATTCGATTAATCCAATTGAGGTTGGTGATGGTAATGACGCAAGCGGGACTTTTTCTTCTGCGGTTGGTTATAGTAACACCGCAAGCGGAAATTATTCTTCTGCGTTAGGTATTGCTAACTCCGCAGGAACTTTTGGTTCTACTGCAGTTGGTTTTAACAACTCCGCATCAGGTAGTGCAGCTTCTGCGTTTGGTTATCAAAATTTCGCAACTGGGACTTCTTCTTCTGCGTTTGGTTTTGAAAACACCGCATCTGGAGATGATGCGACCGCGGTCGGACGTAATAACGAAGCATCTGGAGGTCGTTCCTCTGCGTTTGGTTATGGTAACACCGCATCTGCATTTTATTCTTCTGCGATTGGTTATGAAAACACCGCAGCTGGAAGTACTTCTTCTGCGTTTGGTCGTGACAACACCGTAAATGGAAGTTTTTCTTCTGCGATTGGTTATAATAACACTACGTCTAGCGAAAACTCTTCTGCATTTGGTGTTGGTAATACGGCAACTGAAGATAATACTCTTGCGGTCGGTCTTTTCAACACTGCAAACGGAAATAATTCTTCTGCGTTTGGTTCTAGGGTTGAAGTTGCGACGAATGGCGTCCAAGAATTTGGTAAATGGGGTTCATCTAATCGAGAAAGCGCTATCCGTCTTCACGACACAGGAATGGCAGCACTTACGATTGAGAATAATGCAACAGCGTATTCCGCATCGGCCGCAGCCAATGGTGCAGAGGCCAATGGCGAACTAGCCGATGGTATGTTCGCGTTCCGTCGTGATGGTGATGATATTTACATTGATATAAATATCGGTGGTACGGCTAAGTCAGCCTTACTCGCAACGGTATCTTAATTTTTATTACGAGTGATAACATGCAAAAAATATTATTTAATTCATCAATGCCTCGAAGTGGGTCTGAGTTGATACAGGTGATTCTGCATCAAAATCCTAGGATTTATGGTTCATCAACTTCACCTCTTTTGGAGTATCAGTTTGGTGCGCGTGCCAATTATGATCTTCCGGAGGTGAAGTCACAGAATCCACAACTAATGTATGATGCCTTTCTTTCCATGTGTAAGGGAATGTCAAATTCATACTATTCGTCAATTACAGATCGCCCCGTTGTAATCGATAAGAACCGTGGATGGGCTCATTATTATGAATGGGTAGAACAGTGGAGTCCTAATCCCAAGATGATTTGTATGGTTCGTGACATACGTTCAATTCTTGCTTCTATGGAGCGAATCTATAGAAAAAATCGTCATAATCCTCAGGGTATTGACAATCCAACTCAGATTGCAAATATGACGGTAGAGCAAAGAATGAATCACTGGCTCAATACACAGCCGGTTGGTCTTGCTCTACAACGAACCATGGATATTTTCCAGAGAGGTTTAGGTGATAAAGTTTTATTTGTGAGATTCGAGGATCTTACAAGTGATCCTCATGGCACAATGAATCGAATATACAATTATATTGATGAAGAGTCATTCGATCATGACTTCAATAATATCACTAAGGAAGTGGAAGAGGACGATTCACATTTTGGTATTTTTGGACGACACTCAATAAAATCTAAAATTGAATCGCAGAGTTCTACTCCTTGGGAAGACGTACTTACACCAGAAATCGCTGAGGCAATCCGTAAAGGAAATCAGTGGTACTTTAACACATTTAACTACTAAGGAATCAAAATGGAAATCACAGAAAAAATTATCAATATGAAGCGTGATCCAGACAATGGCGGAGTTTTTGAGGTCCTTTATGAGATCTCAGGTACAAAGCAGGATCTCGGTTCAAGACGAGTCAAAGTTGTTGAACTTACAGTCGACACGGAAGCTTCGAATTTTATTCCTTTTGAGGATCTTACGGAAGAGATTGTTCTAGGATGGGCTCGATCAAAACTAGGTTCCGACGGTATTGCAGAGATAACTGCGAAAATGGAAGCGGAAATTGATCAACGACTAAATCCAAGTTTTTTATCGGGTAATCCTTGGTAAAATTTATTTGATGATTTATACTACTAAGAAGTATTCTAATGTGGAGTTCCGTCGGACTAAACTAAAAGAGTTAAAGTATTCGTAACTCAAATTATATAAATATTCATATAATTTTGAGCTAGGGGAAAGGGAACCTAGAGATGGCAAGCATAGACAAAAAGTTTGTAGCAAAAAACGGACTAGAAACTCTTAATACCGTTCTTATTGGTACCGACGTCGATAACGGTGTGGATAAACTGCAGGTAGTTGGTTCGGTATCGGCAACTGACTTCAAGGGATCTCTTGCCGGCACCGCGTCCAACGCCTCACTCTTAAACGACGAGAGTCCGTCGTTTTATCTCGATTACAACAACTTC
>Ga0209953_1000279_pt1 | contig 19236 bp, 22 predicted proteins | sample SalPonred_H2O_MG_FD_185713 | JGI IMG/M metagenome (GOLD analysis project Ga0209953, IMG submission 185713) | Salt pond water microbial communities from South San Francisco under conditions of wetland restoration - Salt Pond MetaG... | ecosystem: Environmental > Aquatic > Non-marine Saline and...
TCTGTTTTACAGGAGCATGCTGAGGAAGAAAACTACCATGAGTGTTAGCATGGTCTACATTCATGAGGTATATACGCCCGGTGTCTTTGCGTTCTTGCAAAAATGAACTAAAAAGATCAATAGCCGGTACACGTTTTTTTCTAATATGCGTGTTGCGTTCTGCTCGCTCGTACAATTCCTTGAAACGATCTGCATCTGTAAAAAATGCATCATACATTTCAGGAACATCATGCGGAGAAAACAGTGTAATTTCTTCTCCGTTTAACAATCTTTCGTACATGAGCTTGTTAAATTGTACACCATAGTCCATGTGACGCACACGGTTGTCTTCGGTGCCTTTGTTGTTTTTTAACACAAGAAGATCTTCCACTTCCAAATGCCAGATTGGATAGTACAATGTGGCTGCACCGTTGCGCACACCGCCTTGACTACAGCTTCTAGTGGCACTTTGGAAAAGTTTATAAAACGGAATTACACCTGTGTGATAAGCATCGCCTTTGCGAATTGGACTGCCAAGAGCTCGTATTCTGCCAGCGTTGATACCAATTCCTGCTTTTTGGCTTACATATTTTACAATACTGCTTGCAGTGGCATTGATACTGTCTAGACTGTCGTCGCTTTCAATCAACACACAACTGCTGAACTGTCTTTGTGGTGTGCGCACACCAGCCATTACTGGTGTTGGCAAACTTATTTGATGTGTGCTAATAGCATCGTAGTAGTCTTTGACATATTGCAGTCGAACACTGGAATCATAACTGCCAAACAGTGTTGCGGCAATAAGCATGTATGCAACCTGCGGTGTTTCGTATATTTCTTTGGTTACACGATTTTGCACAAGATACTTGCCACGAAACTGCTCCATGGCAACGTAGGTTAGATCTTCGTCTCTGTGATGCTTGATAAAGCTGTTGATGCGATCCCACTCTGATTCAGAATATGTTTCCAATAATTCTGGGTCATAAAACCCCATTTTGGTATTTCTTTTCACAAGATCAAGTATGTGCCAGGGTGTAAAGTCGTTGTACACTTGTTTCCGCAAATGATAACAAATCAATCTACCTGCAACGTGTTGATAGTTCGGTGTTTCTTCGGTTATCAAATCTGCTGCACTTTTTATCAGCGTTTCTTGGATATCGCCTGTTTTGATTCCGTTATAAAATTGCACGTTACTAGCAATCTCAACCTGGCTGGCACTAACACCGTTGATATTTTCGGTTGCCCAGAATACAACTTTATGAAGTTTTTCAAGGTCAAGAAGTTCTCGATTACCGTTTCGTTTGGTTACGTAAATCTGTGTCATTTATTTTGCTTCTTTAGGTTAAGTTTTGTCGAAAGACATGAATTCGTCATGTTCTTATTTACAGCCGTGAACTGTGTATTTTCAACATATATATCTTGAATATCAGTAGGGATACTTCTTTTGTTACAGTACTGTAACACTATACAGTGGGGATAGTAGCCGCTGTCATGTATTCAACAGAATAGCGTATTGTAGCATCTTCTCCAGTATCTGTGCTAGTATATTGAATAGATACATCTTCGCCTGATTGACTTGCAGTCAAGATAACACCAGTGTCAATGTTTTCGTGATAATCGTCTTCGAAAGTAAGGGTACTACTGCTTGCATCGCTGGCACTACCAACCACTGTTAATACACCGGTTCTCACAGCAACTCCACGATAGATTGTATAGCTCATCTTGAATGCTCTAAGCACACTTTGCTCAGGATCACCGATTGTTGGCCAAGCATCTTTTGTAAAAATCGTAGTTTCAGCAGAGGTATTATTATTCAAGGTTGCACTTGACCCAACATCTCTGTTATAACTGCCGAGACTGATACGTTCTGCCATCTCGATAGCCAGGCTTTCGGCATTCCCAATATCAATCCTCGGAGACTCTAGTGCTTCCGTGTCTGTACGCAAAAATACATCGCCAATGCTGAGATTGTTACGATCGGTTATAATAATGATTGACTGTTTATAGTTTGGCACATTGCCAGCGTTGCCTACGTTTTCAAAAATATTATATCCGCTGATGTTTCTTTGACTTTCATCAAATATCAATCCGTTGCTGTATACATTATCGAATCGATTTTGTAACGATCTGAAGCCCGTTGGGCCTATTGTGCCGGCAGCTTTGTTGAGATGCACTCCTTGGAACAGTGTTTCAAAACTACTGTTCTGCACTGTGATTCCTTCTACATCATCTTGTGCATATACTCCACGACTTTGTCCAGAAAATAAACAACTGTCTAAAATAATGCCCCGTGTAATAAGTGTACTACTGTCTCCACGGAGAGGTGACGAAATCTGGAATGCATAGGTTTCTGGAAATAGTTCATCAATTGCTGGTGCAGCTTCTGTGGTAGAAGGAGCTCCTAACACACTGGTGCTGGTTGCAGGCCCTCTGAAAGCACAATTTCTAAAAGTAAGGTCCCTGGCGCTTTCGACCAGTCCAACAACCACTGGAAAATCATTGCTCAGTGGTTCTGCACTTTCAAATGTTATGCCTTCAACAACATTGTAGCGACTGCTAATCCGTCCAAAAATTCCGTTGTTTGGCCCGGACTCTTGATCATTATCGCAGGTTCTTACCACAATACCTTCTACTTCACTCCAAAAACTGCTATTGTCAATGGCAGTACCGGCTGGTACATCCACTTTGGCTTGGTATCTTCCTTGATTGGCACCGGTGCTTTTGATAACACCCTGTCCTGCAGAATAGGATTCAGTGTCGCTCCATTCAGTGGGCAAGTATTTGATAATACTACTGTCGATGCCTTCGCCTACGACACGAGCATACGGAGGAATCAGTATGGTGCTGCTTACCAGGTATTCGCCTGCAGGAAAGAACAAGCTTCTGCGGGCCAATGCTGTGGCACCGCGACAGAATAATTCGAAAAAAGCTCTGTTAATGGCCGCAGTATCATCAGTCTGCCCGTCGCCGACTGCACCAAAATCTCTAACGCTGGCATGATCATCCAGTTTGTCTTGCAAGCTACGCTCAACAGCATTGTTAGGATTAGGCCCGGTTTGTACAGTGTAGCCTGCTTCTTCGCCTTTGTAAGTGTAATTGCCAATTATGTCAAAGATATCACTGTGTTCAGTGAGAATTTCTGTGTTTCCTACAGCAGGTGCCCCATCGCCCTGAGGTGGTTCTTCTGTGGTGCCGTTGCCGATAAACAGTCGTTGACTGTCTGTGCTCCAACCAAGTTCACCGCCATCTAACTGTGGTAAATTTTCTTGAAGACCTTTTCTGTGGGTAATGCGTGATATCTGTACTATTGCCATAATGATATTTATCTATGTTTTACGTAGTACTCTTCAACTCTATGCCACCAAAGATCGCGATAGCGTTCCCATTCTTGACCTTCTAACACCCATTCTTGATAATCACAGTCTTTGCTGCACATTAGTACCACTCCCCGAGTGATATCTGTGCCATAGACTTCGTTGTGAGCTTCTCCATATGCACACAATTGTAAAAAATAATCTTCGATCCACTCAGTTTTTTTGGGTTTATTGGTTTGTTTGAAATCCATTATAGCCGGCTTGCCTTCGTGAACACCAACCAAGTCTGTGGTCCCTGCATACACTTCTGGGAAATACAGTGGCACTTCTACTCCCCAGTATTCATCTACTTTGCCCAAACCTTGGTCTATTACAACCTGCGCCATATCATGGCTCTGCCAACTGTAAGGATTGCTGGTTTTTTCTTCATGCACACCGTTGAGAATATAGCGTTCTAAATAGGTATGCATGCGCGTGCCTCGATTGGCAGCTTCTGTGGTTATTTGTTGAGCCTTTTCGTGTCCTACTCTCTTGCGCCAATTGGCAAGTGCTTCGACTTTTTCTTTGGGTTTGGTTTTGTCAAGAATTGTGGTTACACTAGGCAATTTATGCCCGTCGGGTGTAGCATACAATCGCTTGCCGTTTACGCTTTCGCGCTTGAGATCGTGATATTCAAATTTAGATATTAACATTGAGTTATTATACAATGTTTATTGTGATTTATAAACCTTTTTTTGCGGCTCGTTTTGCCATTTTGTCCACAGCGTCTTGCGCATCGTCTACACTCATGGTTTCTGGGTCTGCTGGATTGTCTGTGCCGCCAAATCTCACACGATCTTGATCAACACTGGTTATTAAATTACTGAGAGGTGGTTTTTCTACTAGATCACGGAGGCTGCGTTCTGACACTGCAACCCCCATGTCTCTAGCTAGTTTAATAAAGGAATCTACACTGATACTTGCTTCACTGTCTGTGTCCTGCATTCGTCCTTTGAGAAACTGCACCAATGCAATCAATCGATCGTTGCTTTGTTCCTCAAATTCGCGAATCAACATTAACGTTCAGCTCTGCCCACTGACACTGCATCGTCGTCTGTGTCGACGTCGATTTCTGGCATTTCATCTGTGTTGGTCTCGATGTCCACAGCAAAATCGTCATCAGTGTCGCTGATTGCATCAATATCTGTATCAACTTCTGCACTGTCTGTGGGCACCGAAATACCTTCGCCGGTGAGTGCACCCATTGCTTGATCCATTTCTTGCTTGGCTTGTTGTGTTGCAATCAATAGATCTTGAAGAGCTTTGGTAGCACTTTGATTGAATTGGTCAGCTTGTTCTGTGCCAACTTCGCTTCTAGCACTTTCAACCACTGCTGGCAAATCTTTGAACTGCATTTCGCTAACATCTTGCAACATTTTTTGCAAACGATCGCCCATGTCTTTGGCAGCTAGTACAACTTGAGCAGTTTGGATTTCTGTGCCTTCGTTGATCTTTTTATCTTTGCCTTCAGCTTGTATTGCGGCTATTTTGTTTGCCATTTTTTGTTCATCTGGCGAAAGGTTTTGATTTTTTTTCAGTTTGTCCATTACACCACGCACTTTAGGATCTTTCATGTCAATTGGTAGATCGCTGTCTTCTTCAATGGTGCTTTCTAAAATTTTGTTTAACAACACCAACTTCATGTATTCGCTGTTGTTTTCTCTTACAAATCCAGTGCTGGTGTTTTGTTGTGCTTCCAGCATTTGCTGTACACGACTGTGCATTGCTCGAGCCTTTGATGGCGTTAATTGATCAAAATTGATCTTTTGCCCATAGCGCGATTCCAACATACGCTGTGCAGCATACTTAGAATCAATAAAATCTAAATCGTTGAGTTTCATAATTGTATAGAATCCTTTAGCTGTATTTAGCTAACTGAATTGATGAATCCTATGAAGAGGTAGGAGATAATACCCACAAGCGAGCCTATCACAGCAATACCCCAGCCAATGATTTGGTTGTTTCTCTTGCGGTCTAGTTGTTGTACCAGGTCATGAACTTCGCGTATGATTATTTTCAATTCATCGGTATTTTTTTCTAGAGTATCCAGTTTGTCTTCGAGGTACTTGTAGCGTTGAGCACACAGCTCAACGTGTGTTTCTAATTGATGTTTTTCAAGCTCACTTGGGTTCATAGTGTTATTTATAATCTTGTATAATTTTTAACCGTAAATTGGTGTTGTCACCACTGGTTACGATGCAGGACGCAACACCAGGCACTTCGTCTAGACCTGGTATCACAGGCACTTGATCAAAGTCTGCAAGAATAATCTGTAGTGCTCGACCTGTATCACTGTGAATTTTTTTTAGATCCATAGTAAACTCAAAACACCAACAATCTCCTGTTTTCTCAGGCAATGATATAGTGTCGATTTGTGTTCGCAGATCTAGCACCTGTTGAACAGTGTCCCAATTTCTTTGTTGATTGACCACGTAATACCATTGTTTTTTATCCGCAACCAAATGACCGTTTTTTGTTTCGCCAGGAAGTTCTATCGGTCTATAACTGTATGCGCCTGTGGGTGTGATATCAAAAGTGCAGGTTGCTTGGATTTTTTGCATCGAGATATTTAAGCCAATAAAAAGCCCCGGCTATCAAAACCGAGGCTATTAGAGCAGGTACTAAACTGAATTAAGAGTCAGCTAGCTTGAAACCTACATCTTGAGCACTATCTAACTGGAAAGTATCGTTTGATACGTTAGCAGTTGATAGCAGTGTAGCTGTAGTGTAAGCACCAGCTGGATAGATACCCAGTGAAATGTTAGTGCCATCCACTTGATACATAGCTACTGTTGCTTTCTGCTGTACAGCATTGATCACGTCTGTAAGATAACCGCTTGTGTTACCAGCAGTGTTCACTGAAGCATTTGCAGTGAGTGTGAAGAAGTCTAGCTTAGGACCTTGTAGGTTTACAGGGTTGCCTGCAAGACTGGTTGCACCAGCAATAGCGCCGTTTGCTGTATCTGTTGCAAATACTGGTTGCAATGTACCATTTGTTTTAGTAAAAGTTGCCATTATATTTTTCTCCTAAATGGTGAGCCGTGGCTCTCATTGTATTTACCACAGATATCAGATTACACGTTCTGAGCAAAGTTTGCCTTGCTGAATCTTGCACGGTCAACGTACTTGTAGCCTTGTCCTACATAGCCTTCGTGTCCCGGTTCATCATCTACACTGGCTTTTACACCTGGGCCACTGGCATCTAATTTTCTAACAAGATCGGTTTTTACAGCACTGATTGCCATGAACACACTAATAGCAGCTTTGTAGCCTGTTTCGTGTTCTTGTATCCATTGCCGTATTCTTTGAACTTTTGCAGGAGTTTCTTTAGTAGCCACCCACTCTAGGAAACCCTGTGCAAGGTTTGCAAAACTGCCTTGGCGTACTCTTACATTGATAAACTGCTTCAGCAGTGCAGGCAAGTTAGTTAGTTTCATAGCACGTAATTCAACTGGATTCAAAAACTGATCAATGTTACCAGAATAGCTGTTTAACAACTGTTCGGCTTTTTTAACCGCAGAAGTGTTTAAGTCAACTGACTGTGAGATGCCAGTGCTACTGCCCAGTGCCACCACACTTGGATTATCTGCAAGCACATCAGGCCCAACAGGCTTGGCATCACTTTGTGGACTTTCTAAATAGCTGTGCACAGCCAATCCAAGTTTACTGTTCTTTATTTGTTGTCCTAGATCACTGTTAGCAGGCACAGAGTAGGTAACTGTATTGGGTTTAAAAACAAAAACATTGTTTTTCTCTGCAGGTGTTCCTGTGTACAACAAATCTGCTTGTACGTACCCTCGAAATTTAGCCGGAGTGATGCTTTTTACTAGTGGCCAGATATTGGCATACATTTGAACCAACTCGCTTCTATCGTCACCTTTTCGCTGAGCCATTATATCTGCTAGTTCTTCTGGCGATTTTGCATGGCCCATGCCACCTTTGAGAAATGCTGCTTTGTCAGTGAGCACAAAATTGCCATTGGCGTCTCTGCCGAACACAACGGCTGGTTTGCCATCCCATTTAATAGTGGTTGAACTGGGTTTTGCAGCCGCAGTTTTCAGAGCGTTTAATGCAGATCTAGCACCAGCACTGCCTTTGTCAAACACATCATCTTCAGGATGCTGAATGCGCATTTCGGCTTCAACAATCACTTCCATGCCTTGGTTCACAATTCTATCTCTCAGTCTAGCCATGATGCCCACGCTGTCATCGACATCAAGTGTTTCAAACTGTATGTTTTGTTTTTCGGCAAACCCACGGAAGTCTGCTAATTTGGCATCTCGGTCTGGATCATTTGCCAGTGCACTGATTATAGCTTCTACACTGAACAGATTTTTTGCTGTGGCATTCTTGTTTAAAAGCAGTTGTGCTACCTTGTCAGGATCTTTTGTGATTGTGTTGCCAGTTTGACGATCAAGCAGGCCTTGATCCAGTGTCATTTTATACCCACTGGCTTTGGCGATACTGTTCATCAACACATTGCGAATCATGCCTTTGTATTCGCTGGCCGGGTCTTGTGTCATCATAAACTGAGCAAATTGCATATCTGGCACAAACATGAAATCTGTCTGCACATAACCAAGTTCAGGGTTGCCACGTATAGGTGTTTTTAAATGCACACTGATTCCAGTGCGGGCCACATATTCATTGGGATTAAGGTCGTTGTTTTTTGCCCAGGTTGCCAGGCGATTATACACAGCATCTTTTTGCACTGTGTTTGCGTCGATTCCTAGATCAATATCCCCTGAGGTTGGTTTTTTGCCTGTGCTGCCTAGCATGGCATTGCTCAAAGGTAGACCAGTGACTTTTTCCAGCCAACTCACAGTGGGCGGAATATCACTTTGATTGATACGCTGTGTGGTAGGCTTACCAGTGGCATCTTTGAAAACATTGCCGCCTTCAGAAAGGTATTCAGTCATTGCTGTCTGCTACTCGCCTAATGGCTCTAACAAATTTTTTACTGTCGCCGGTTTTTATAGCATTGTAGAATTTTCTTTCAAGATATTCTGCATCTTCTTGCGTATAACTTTCAGTCAGTCCTTCTAAAAATCTGTTAACATTGGTTAACACATTAACGGCGCGGGACTCTAGTGCATAGTGTCTGTCTTTTTCTGCAAACCGATTATTGTGCAGTTCTTCTAGTTCTTCAAGTATACTTTTTGTTTGTTTTTGCATAGGTGGCATTCTCAAGTTAAAGTATTTATTTTATAGCAACAGAATGATTAAATAGACGCATGGATGTATTTTGTGTTATCCCTTTTCATTGTTACGAAACCAATGGTCAGACACTGGAAAACATTGGCTGTTGTAGGTGGCCCAAAGGCACGTCTATATCTAGCGTACAGCATAGCATAGAAAATGGTAAACGTCATCCTGCATGTACCTCTTGCTGGAAGGCAGAAGACCAAGGTACTGTTAGCGAAAGGCAAACACATAACAGCACCATGGATTGGCTGTTGGACAAAGACATAGAACAAATAGCCAAAGAAGCTGTGGCAGGGAACACTGACACCTACATGGTCAAGCTTTACACCAGCAATCTCTGCAACGGGTTATGCGTTACCTGTGGGCCAGAAGCTAGCACTGCCTGGCAAAAGCTGGAAGATCAAAGCATAACCTACATGACACAAAGCATAGACGATGCCGACGTTGATTGGAGCCAGGTGGTATATCTCAGCTTGGTAGGTGGAGAGCCGCTGCTGGAAAAACAAAACTGGCAATTATTGCACAAGCTGGCAGAAAACAATCGGACTGATATTTTTGTCACAGTGGTTACCAATGCCACAGTCCAGCTCAGTGAACAGCAAGAACAATTGCTAGAGAGGTTTACCAATCTTAACATCTGCGTAAGCGTGGACGGAGTTGGTCCTGTGTATGAATACATGCGATATCCTGCCAAGTGGACACTGTTTGAACAAAACGTGCTGTACTTTAAACAGATTACCAGCAATGTCAGTGCCAGTGTGATGATCAGTAATCTCAACATACGTTACATTGATCAACTGTTTGACTGGCTGGAAATCAACAACATACCTTACCTGGCAAAAAACATTCAAGAACCAGACTATTATGCACCCAGTGCCCTGACTAACGAAATGCGGGCAGAAGTGTTGAACACCAATCCTGTGCATGCAATACATTACATTGACAGTGAACTAGACAACAGTAATCTGTTAGACCACACAAAACAGGATGTTGCAAGACAGGATCAGCTGAAAGGCATTGATATCAAAAACTATCTTGGCAGTTGGGGTGAATTTTTAAAATAGTCTCGATAGAAGTCGGCTACCTCAGGAAACACTGTTGTCCAATCGTGCTTTCTTCTGCGGTCATGTATGTGGATCAAGCCTATCATTGAATGTATTTTTGCAATGTTTTCAAAATGATCGTCTGGAATTAAACTGCCGTAATCTGTGTCGAGCATGTGGTCTACATAGTAATTACTCATATTACTCAACTGATAATCACCATTGGCTAGATGTCTTGTGTGGTCAGTAGCATCTCCTTCACGATTAGCGGAGAAGTTGTTGGCAATCCATTTTTCCAGTCGATTTAAATATCTTAAATTGAAAATACTAACAGTTTCTTCAATGAGGAACATAACATTATCAGGGGCAGAGTCTCTTATCATTGACATGTTGTCAGTGACCTGTGTCCAACTGGCCGGCCAACGAAGATACTCGAACTGTTCTTCTACTGCATCCAAGCTAAAGTGCAGTTTTACCAGTTCAAACTGTTGACATAGATCATAGTACTTGTGTGGTATAGGCTGTGTGCCGTTGGTTTGGAAACTCAGCGTAATCTGCGAAGGATCGGCTATTTCGGTCAACAGCTTTGCTACTTGCCAATGTGCACTGCCTAGCAGTGTTTCCCCTCCACAGAATACCACCTGTTGCAAACAGCTGAGATCAATGTTTTTCAAAGTTTCAGCAACTTCTTCGTAGCGATTAACAGGATCAACAGGCAGTGTTCTATCACCGTGCTCTAGTTGGTACTTTTGCCATGTGGTACTGGCATCTGGGCCGCAGGTTTGGCAGGATAGATTACAACTGGTGTCAAACATGAGATCCAATCGCTGCGGTCCAGGTAGATTTGTGTGCTTGCCAAAACGATCAAGCATGCCTGTGCGAAAACTTTTCAGTCCGGTGCGTTCTAGATTGCGACAATTCTCGCACCCTTTGGCCCATGAACCGCTGAGATTTATTTGTCGTAGCTCGTTGAGTCTAGAGTCATTCCAAACTGCATCGCCAGCTTTAATAGGAAACAAGTCGCCACGTAAACAACAGTGATTTGCAAGTGCACTGGTGTTGTCTGTATTTTTAAAATACAGTTGCAATCCACCGTGTATGATAGGACAGTGTACAATATCAGTCATTGATTAACTTGAATCTTTGATGGTATTAAGCAGTTTCCTAAGTTTGGTTGATTCAACTTCTCCGTTTACTTTTCCATCATCTGATGATTCTGCAGGATTGTCGTTGCTGGAATGATCAACATAACTTTTGCTTTTGATGCTGTTCATTATACTGCTAGGAGCACTTCTAGAAGATTCTTGTGCATCCTCTCCAAGATCGCGAATACGCAAACTGTCCATATCAAATTCAAGATCGATCTTGTTGCCGACACCACTGCTGCTACGTGTCTTCATGGCCTGTATTTGATATCTACCACGTTCGCGCATGGCACGACTTGTAAAAATACCAAACACATTGTCTGCTGTGTTAATCTTACTAATACCACCTGCAATATGGCTGTGGTCAAATTCAATTTCTTCAACTGCGGCTCTGTTCAACTGCGATGCTGTTACAAACAGTATGTTTAATTCTTTTGCCAAGTTGCGTAGTTCTTCCGACACATACTTGTCTTTTACAAACTGATCATTGGGCGATACCTTGGCACTCACTGGCATCAACAAGTCCAAATAGTCTACACACATAAAGTCAACCTGCTTTTCGGTTTTCACTTGCAGTTCCTTGATGAATGCCCGAATGTCATTTACGTTGCTCTGTGCTGGCAAGTACTTGATCTGCAAGTGCCCGCTTTTCTTTGACATCATCTTCACTTTCATTTCCACAGTGTCGATGTCTTTGAACAACTGTTTGCTAGCAGTGTTGGTTAACATGCTGTCAATACGCATAGCAGTCAATCCTTCACTGAGCTCCAGTGTAATGTATACACCATTCAGCCCGGCTTCAATCCAGTTACAGGCCAAGTTCTGCATAAACAAACTTTTGCCAGAGCCCGATCCTCCAGCAAAGATTTGCAGTTCGCCTCTGTTGAAGCCACCATACAGCATTTTATCCAGTGCAGGCCAGCCTGTTGGATTCTGTCCGTTGTTGTCTTTTAGTGCAGCCAGTCGACCTTTAGGGTCTTCAAAGTAGTTTAATCCAAGATCTTTTGTGAGAGAGATCTGCACAGCGTCTTTGATTAGTTTTTCCACTGGATCAAATGAGCCTTTTTCCAATAGATCAGCACTTTTGAGAATAGCACGTTCTAGTTCTTGACGTTTTGTAAACTTTTCAAACTCGCCTAAAAACCAGTCCAGGTGTCCTTCGTTGAGATCACTGATCTCAGGAAAACGCAACCCTGTCACAGCTGATATCTGTGTACGCTCGGGCATGGTTTGATGATTGTTTACATGATCTTGTATGAACTCAGCCGCAGGTTGCAGACTTTTGTCAAAGTTTTCAGGATTCCAAATATTCTGAACACGCACATAGCTGGGTGCGTCATGTAACACGATATCAATAAACAGTTTTTGTATTTCTGTGCTATAGTCTTGATTCAAATGTTGCTACCTACGGTTGTTATTGGACCTTGTAAACTTGCTCGCCAGTTACCGGATCTTTGTTGGTCCAGTCTGTCAAGATATTGTATCCATTCGGTACTTGGTGTAGTACTTATATTTTTTGATAAATCACGTGCGCCTGGCAGTGATTCTAAGCTTAGTATAGTTGATCTAGCCGAGTCTGCCAACTCAGATGGTAAATTTTGCAAACTCAACACACGCCCGCCATAACTGCTAGGCTCAATACTGCGCACAAATACCTGACTTGGATCGCCTTGATTTCCAGTACGGCAGTTGTCTTGCCACCAGCTGTAAAAGTCATTCATATTCCACAGATTGTGAATACCTACAATTGCATCCACTTCAATCAAGATACAAGGACCAGTGATTTTTCTAAATCGAGATATATTTTCGCTAACTGTTTTCCAGTCGGCGGGCCAGCGTGTGTATTCAAATGTACTGCCAACACCATCGAGGCTGACGAACAAGCGCACCCATTTTGCCTTTGACCACAGAGCAAGCAACCTATCATCTGGAACCACTGTGCCATTGGTGCAGTAGCTTACAGCAACATTTTCAAGTTGATCTATGCTGTCTAGATGTTGAAGAATTTTCACATTGTCTGGATTGAGCAATGGTTCTCCGCCTGTGAAGTGTATATGTTCTACCTCACTGAGATCAAGATGTTGCCACACAGATTCTGGTTGTTGCTTTAGCTCAATGAGATCAGCACCGGGATCAAACTCTCTATACCACTGATTCCATCGACTGCTGTAAAGTGTGCTACAACTGATACAGGCTAGATTGCAAATCAAACTCTGTTCAAGATGCAGTTTTTTTATTTTTACGCCAGTGCTCCACCATGGATCATTTTGACAACGTTCACGCTCGTTGGCCACGTGTCCTGGTTCGCTGCAATAAGGACTGCACTGCGCTGGCATGTCTAGATTTCGCAGTTGTATCAAGTGCGGATGATGCATGCTCACAGGATCACTGATCACTTGTTTTTGTTGCCAACAGCACATGGCAATCTGTGTTTCTCCAGACGGTGTGCTGCCAATGTACAATCCTTGATCTGCGTAGTTGCAATTCATGTCAGGTGCTTTGCCATTTGTTTTTTGGCCATTTCAATTTTGATTCTACTGTACACAGCATTTTTAACAATGCCAAGAACAGTAGCAGTTGTTCCTTGTGCACACACAGCGTCATTGATGTCTTTGCACCCTGGTGGCCACTCCGGTGTGCTTACACCAAAGCCGTGTTCAACTGCGCTGTCTATCATGTTTAGTCCAGCACTGTCTCTATCTGGTACAACAATCACTTGTCGATGCTGTTGCTTGATCAATGCTGCTTGATCTTTACTGATTTTATTATGCAGTGTTGCAACCCCTCCGATGCTGATAGCATCAAACACCCCTTCAGTGACAATCATGTAATGCCAGTCTTGCATCTGCAGGTCCAGACCAAAAACATATCCAGTTTGTTGTTCACTGATATACTTTGGCGTTTTGTCGTCTAAAAATCTACTGGTATAGCCCACTATACGGTCGTTTAATGTGAACGGTATGATTACTCTGTTCTTGCTTCTACCGGCATCATCAGGAGTAACCAAAAAAGGATAACTGTCAATGTCTATGTGTCTTTTTTGTAAGTATTCGTACTGTGCAGTGTGCTTGTCTGGGTCCAAAGCTACAGCAGACTCAGGGAGGTGCCTGTCCTCAAATTCTGGCAATCGTGGTCCGCTGAGCGGCTGAGCAAGATCAGTGATGCTTTTGTGTCGTAGACTTTCTAGGCTAAGCATGTCAATGTCTTTGCTGTCAACACCTAGCCAACCAAGAAGTTTTCTAGCTCGATAGGTTACACTGCGCCCTAGAACAAAACTTGCTTTGAATCCACAATTGAAACAGTGATAGGTCCAATTTTCTCCATCGGTTTTTACACCGCCTCGACTGCGTTTGTCAGCATTTTCGCCGTTGTGTGTACAGCACACTGCGTTGAAACTGATCCAGCCGCTGGTGGTTTGTCGTCTTTTACCAGGGAGATATTGAATTATATCCATAAACTATATGTTACAATAATTTATAACAAATGTCTATCGATAAAGTATTTCTGAGATGTTGCCGGAATCTGTGTTGATTGCCAGGCGCACGTAAGGGTGATAACCGACCACATTTAATCCCACCGTGGTATTGCTGTCAACAAAAGAAACTGCATCGTTGATGTTGTACCAAAGATCATCAGTGTCATTGGTCGCACCTTGGACTTGAATATTACCAGTGAAGTTGCTAGGACGAATGCTGAGTGTAAGCATGTCTGTTTCGGTTTGGAATGTACTAGTATACACAGGAGCATTACCGGCTTGTGCAGGAACAGTGATAGTGTTACTGGATACAAAGTCTGGGTACACACTGTCGACTATGTCGCAGTAGCCTCTTGCACTGGCATCATCGTCGACATAAACCGGTTCGCTGAGTACTCCACTGGTTCTTTCAACACTGTAGTTTGCTGGCTGTGCGTCAATGGTATCCAACTGTTGTTCGCTTATGGTGATTTTTGCAAGTCCTTGTGCGGCATTCAAAGCTACCATGTCCTGTGTTAGCAATACAGTGTTACCATCCTGAGAAATCAATCTAAAGGTCAGTGTACTGCCAGAAATATTAACTGGTTTTTGATCTTGATTCAAAAACTCAAACAAAATAACATTGTCTGTGCCGCGACTTAGAGATAGTTTTTTAGAATACACCTTTCTATACCTTCTTGTAACAGACGCAATAGAGGTGTCAAGTATAATTACCCGACTGCGTTGATGATATAAATACGCCTGTGTTGAATACATGTTTAATACACTTCCAATTTATTTATGAACAGTACTTATTACGAAAAGCTAGGACAAAAATACCCATTTCTCACAGTGTTACGCTACGCCGGGAACGAATACGTAGGTATTGTCAGCAACAACGACACTACACACACCACTTTTTATGATTATGGTGCAGTTCCATCACAGGAAATGAGAGTACTGTACTTGGAACTTGCAATGCAATGGTGGTGGGAAAGCAATCGCATGATTCCTATAAACATCTTTCTCAAACGAGATTGGGAATTTTTTAAACCATTTGTTAAAACTGTTGCCAATAAAGATCTAGAAATACTGCATGGACCTGTGTGCAGACTAAGCGACCTAAACAAAAAACGTACTAAACGAAAAAGTATAACCTTGGTTAAAAAATTAACCTAAGCGGCGAGGTGCTGTTGGACCACGCCCGGCTTTGTCTATGTGAGCAACCAATGAATTTGCTAGAGCATTATGTGCTGTGTTTTGCTTGCGAGATTTGCCAAATAATTTCTGTAAAAGTTTTTTCATAGTTTTTCCGTTAAAAGATTCATATGCAATGCCACAAGTCTTGCATAACCAATGGCATGACTTTTCTTGAATGTGTAACCACGACTTTCGTCTCCGTTCCACACTGAGTCAAACACAGTGCGCCAGCTCTGTCCTTGTAGATGTGCCTTGCCAGGACGAATAACGCTGATAAATGCTGCCATTCTTGGAATGCTGTTCACAGGTTCTGGCATGCGCTGTAGGGTGTTCCAGTGATTGCCAATATGCACAATCTGTTGTGTAAATTCGGTATCTTGTAATAGATCCCATACCGGCTCTTGATTCAGCAATTTTTCATAGTGATCTTGATCACGTACTTGCTCATATACACTCATATTAAGTAGATCAAGCTTGATATAGCCGCGATCTTCTGCTTCATGATAGTTTATGCTAGCACAATCGTTAAAGGCGTCGTAAGGCACATCTGTAACATATACACCACTGCGATGTTTAATGCCTTGGTCAGTTTTTTCTTGACGTGCAGGCACATGCCAAATCAAGTCTAGCAATTTTTGTCTATCTGGTAAATCTATATCAATGTCTGCATTAAACATACTATTATTTTACACTACTAGTTTTCTGTCGTAAAGACTTTTTACAGTGTCTTCGAGTCGTTTATATTCCGCCATGCATCGTTGCCCGGATGCAATAGCATTACAAAAATTATGCATGGCAATTTCGCGTATTTTATTGTTGTGCTTTTTCCAATCAAATGTTTCCAGGCTTTTCGCAACTTTCATGCATTGATCAAGTCTTTTATAGAAGTCTGGCTCGGTATCATAACTTTCGTCCCAGAGTTCTCCCCATGTACGAAAACCGGCAGCATGAATGTCACGTAACAGCCCCGGGGCTCCTAGGACTACAAACGGTTGTTGATTCATGAAACATTGTATTATATGCCCTGATATAAACTCTTTATTATCTTTAGATAAAGGACAAGTGTCAACGAAAAAACTAAAATAACATTTTTTTGCTACAGCATAGCTTATCCTAGACAACGGCATTCTTGTTAATCCTGGCAACGATTTAGCATGTACGCCAGGACGAGACTTAAAAGGGTGTTTTAAATATGTATTACTAAATGCGTCGTTTAGTAATTCCCCATCGTACTTCAAAATATATTGGTTATTCGAAAAAGTTTTGGTAATCTTTTTAATAAATGCATCTCTTTCTGGTCTTTTTTGACCAATGATAGTATTAAAAAGTATAGATTTGTCTGCAGATAACCAATCAGATTGATTGTGATGACAATAACTAACAATTGTCGTATCGTTTGCTACCATTTCTAGTATATATGTAATATATTGTACGAATATAACATCGTAGGTGTAAGGCATTGGATAGTCTATTTGCGAAAAATTGCCGGAAGAAAAAAAGATATAGTGTTTATCTGCAGGATATCTATCTAGAGTTTGCTTAGTAACAGATTGTTCAAATATATTATGTCCTTCAAACACACTGTCTATAAAAATTACATCACTCTCTGATTTTGAAATTGAGTCAACATCCCACCACATAATTACCGGGTATCCATTTGGATGATTTTCTATTGCCGGAAAACAATCATGATTATCATAATCTTCTCGCTGAGCCTGGCACCAGGTTACATATCGATGATAAAAGTGGTCAGCGTGTGCACTGTTGTCAAAATTTAATTTAAGTGTCACCAGCTAGCTTCCTTTAATAATTGTTTTAGGTATTCTCGATCGGCATTATATTTGCTAAAAGTTTGTTGCCAACGATCACTGTCTATATAAGGCCAAACCATTTGAATTTGTTCCACTGTGAGATCTTCTAAGAATTCAATACCACTTGGACAGTTGTAAAGTACCCATGCACTGAGTCTTCCTGATGCTACTTTATAGCACAATCCGTTGCGATTTGCATGACGCAAGTAGTCTCGATCTGGATACCCTGTTTCTTCGTGCCATTCTACAGCTAGCTCAAGTGCTCTAGTAAGAGCCACTGTGGCATTTTCTTGGTATACATAGTTTTCGAGATATTCACTGTACTGTTTGTCTTTTGCCCATACATCAATTTTTTTATTGTTGTCCAATAACCAGTGCAAATATCCTTCTGGATTGATTACTCTGGTGTTCACACAGTACCAGCCCCACTTTACAAAAGCTCTGTAGTAAGGACTGACTGCAAAGCTTTCATAGGTCTTAGTCTGGGCACTGCCTTGTGATTTGCGATAGAATTCTAAAAACCCATGATAGCCGAGCTGTACACCACGTTCGTTCTGTTGGTCGTGTCTTTTTTTCTGCTCACAAACATGCGCTGTAAGTGTGCTTTCTCGGGCAAACTCTCTGCTACAATACTCACACTTGAACATCGATTAGTCTTCTCCGTGTTCTTGTAGAAGTTTCTTGTAATCTTTATTGTCCATGATCTTTAGCAGTGTGTCAATCTCGTCATTCTTGGCGTTGGGATACACTCTTTCCAACAGCTTGCGATTTTTACTGTCGTTTCCGGTTTTCTTTTTATAGCCAATCCACTTGTGCCTATGAGCGCCAAGCCCTGGACTGACTGTAGTACATAACAACCAATGCAGTTTTGGATGTCCTTTGATATCAAAATAGTGCTTGTTTAGTCTTTCGTTGGTAGCGACCACATAAAACTCTTGCAGATCACGACTACCTTCTACACTGCTTCCCCAGCGTATCATGAGATACAAGCCAAATTTTTTGCGTTCTTCGTCGGTGAGCTCGTCATAAAAGTATCGATTTTTTAGATCAAACTCGCGCATCTCATTTGATATATGAAGTTTATCCATTTAACAAGCCTGGTTAATGTCTACAATTTCACAATGTCGGCTGATGTCTTTGACAAAATATGCACATTCTGGAGAATCATCATTGCTCAAGGGCACTGCGAGAATCTGCCCATTTTTAAGCTTGGGTGCGTACCAGCTAACATCATTGTACACGTCGATGATTTCTACATCGGCGTACTCTGGTCTATAACTGCTTCTTGGATTATACACAAATGTTTTAAACCCACGATCATTTAAACTGGTCAATGGAACAACTTCCATTTCGCCGCAGTCAGGTTCTGCAATTAGAATTTTCCAGTCCATGGGCATTTTTACAGTGTGCTCGCCAATTTTCAGTACCAGTGCAGGACTGGTAAATCCTTCTAGATATATCAATGGCAAAAAGAAATAGTCTACCGCAGTGGGATCGCTGTTGTCCAGTATTGCAAACCGGATATCATCTACCTGCTCAGGCAAGACATCTAGTTCATATACAGTATCATCAACTGTTAATATTTTCATTAGTTTATTTCTTCCAATAGTGTTTGTGCAAATAATTTGTAATCGTATTCTGTGATTTCATTTGGTTGTTTCTCCAAAAGATCGACTTTCATGCCGTGCGATTTTAAAATGTGTAGATTTTTAGCCAGCATGTGATTGTGCGGTATTTGTATATTACTAGCTAACATACTAATAGTATATGCTGTTGGCGCAAGGGTTCTAGCAGCTTTGAGCACACTGTCAACTACAGCAATTTCTTTAAGGCTGGTTGTTTGCCAATTTACCCGTCGTTCAAACGGTGCTTTATACTCGTCCCAGTCATCATCTGGAGTAAATTTAAAACAATCCTTTGGATCCATTGGCACAAAAGAAATATAGATAGCGTGAGGCATGCCCCATTGCCTGGCTTGTTCGTCGTTTAACTTTTCCAGAATGTCTATATTATGTATATTTTCTGCTGTTAGGTCAAGCACCCTAT
>Ga0209953_1000281_pt1 | contig 19213 bp, 18 predicted proteins | sample SalPonred_H2O_MG_FD_185713 | JGI IMG/M metagenome (GOLD analysis project Ga0209953, IMG submission 185713) | Salt pond water microbial communities from South San Francisco under conditions of wetland restoration - Salt Pond MetaG... | ecosystem: Environmental > Aquatic > Non-marine Saline and...
CAGGCTCACGAAGGAAGGGTAGTGGGTCTTAGTTCAACCAAGCTCGGACTGCCTCGTCGAGGAGGGCAATCTGCAGGTCCGCCTGTTCGCGCGCTGACGCGAGGTCTGCGGTGACCGGGACCACGGCTTGCAGGTAGGCCTTGACCTTGGGTTCGGTGCCGCTCGGGCGGATGATCACGCGGGCGTTGCCGTCGAGTTCGAACAGCAGTCCGTCGGTGGGAGGGAGGTCGGCGCCAAGTTCAAGGTCAACGAAGCGCTTGACCGTGAGTCCGCCGATATCGGTTGGGGGTTGTGCCCGCAGTGTGGACATCACTTCGGTGATGCGGTTTAGGTCTGTGACGCGCACCGAAACTTGCTTCGTGGCGTGCACCCCATGTTCACGTGCGAGATCGTCGAGTTTGTCCTGAAGTGTCTGGCTGTTTGCCTTGAGGTGGGCGGCAAGCGTGGCGACCGCGAGGGCGGCCGTCATGCCGTCCTTGTCGCTCACTCCTTCCGGATCAACGCAGTAGCCCAGAGCTTCTTCGTAGCCGAAGCGCAGACCTGGAATACGCCCGATCCATTTGAAGCCGGTGAGTGTGTGCTCGTAGGTGAGTCCAGCCGATTCGGCGATTGACTTGAGCATGGTGCCCGAGACGATCGATTGCGCCAAGACCGTGCGCTCGGTGTTGGTGGCATTACTTTGCTGGGTTGCCCACCAGCCGAGGAGTGATCCGACTTCGTCGCCGGTGAGCATTCGGTAGCCGTCTGCCGTGGGGATCGCGATGGCGCAGCGGTCGGCATCGGGATCGTTGGCGATCACGATGTCCGGCCGGTGCTGCGCTGCCGCTTCGAGTGCGAGGTCCATCGCACCGGGTTCCTCGGGGTTGGGGAACGTGACGGTGGGAAAATTCGGATCCGGTTCGAACTGCTCAACTACGTGAATGGGTTCGGGGAAGCCGGCACGAGTCAGAACCTCGTGCAAGGTGTCACCACCCACGCCGTGCATCGGCGTGATCACGGTGGTGAGGGTCTTGTTGTTCCGCCGCTGCTCGTCGGTGACGTGTGCGACGGCACGAGAGATGTAGTCCTGCAAGACGTCATCACCGAGGGTGACCCACTCAGCGCCCGTGGGCAAGTCCTGAACATTCGAGGTGTTAGCGATGCGCTCGATCTCGGCGGCGATGTCTGCATCGGCCGGCGGGATGATCTGGCAACCGTCGGCCAGGTAGACCTTGTACCCGTTGTCTTGGGGAGGGTTGTGACTCGCGGTCACCATCACGCCGGCGGAAGCGCCGAGGTGCTTGATCGCGTACGCGAGCACGGGTGTCGGTAGTGGCTTGGGAAGCACGAGTGCAGTGATGCCGGCACCTTGCATGACGCGCGCGGTGTCCGATGCGAACACGTCGGAGTTGTGGCGGGCGTCGTAGCCGATCATGATCGAGGCCTCGTGCGGGTGGAGTTTGTTCAGATAGTTGGCCAGTCCGGCTGCCGCCTGCATCACCACTACGCGATTCATCCGGTTGGGGCCGGGTCCGAGTTTCCCGCGCAAGCCCGCAGTACCGAATTGAAGACGTGACGTAAAGCAGTCGGTGAGTTCGTCCTCGTTGTTGGTCGCGATGAGTCCTTCAAGCTCGTGCCTGGTTTGGGGGTCTGGATCTTGAGCGAGCCACGCTTGAGCCTGTTTATCGACGCTCACGACTACAGCGCTCGAACCACTTTGCCGAGTAGCTCACCCATCCTGGTCGCTGCTGCTTGACCGGCTGCCAGGACTTCCTCGTGGTTCAGGGGTTCGCCGGTCATCCCCGCCGCGGCGTTGGTGACCAGCGAGATGCCGAGAATTTCCATGCCCAGACTGCGCGCAACGATCGCCTCAAGCGCTGTGCTCATGCCGACCAGCGTGCCGCCGATCGCTTTGACCATGCCGATTTCTGCAGGGGTTTCGTACATCGGTCCGCGAAACTGGCAGTAGATGCCCTCCGGCAGCGTCGGCTCGATCTCCTTGCACATTTCGCGCAGCCGCTCGCTGTAGAGGTTGGTGAGGTCAACGAAGTGGGCACCGTGCAGCGGACTGGTGCCGGTCAGGTTGATGTGGTCCTTGATGAGAACGGGGGTTCCGGGTGACCAGTTGGGGTCCAAGCCACCACAGCCATTGGTAAGAACGATCGTTTGGCAGCCGGCGAAGTGCGCGGTTCGCACAGCGTGGGTTACCGCGTCCACTCCCCGTTCCTCGTAAAGGTGCGTTCGACCGAGGAATGCAAGCACGCGAGTGCCGTCGGCATCGATGCTGCGGAATCGTCCCGCGTGGCCTTCCACGGCTGGCGGAGCAAAGCCGGGGAGATCGGTCACAGGGAACTCGGCCGTTGTTTCGCCTAGGAGTTCGGCAGCGGGAACCCAGCCGGAGCCAAGGACGACGGCAACGTCATGGTGCTGAATATTGGTGATGGCCCGAAGGGTTGCCGCTGCTTGCTTCGCTGCCTCGTTCGCGGCCTGAGTGGTCTGGTTCGTCACCTGGGAAACCTACTGCGTGGTGTGCATGCGGCGTGCAGCTTCGGCAACTGAGCCGGAAAGGCTCGGGTAGACGGTGAAGGCCTGGGCTAGTTGATCGACGGTGAGGCGATTATCGACGGCGAGGGTGACCGAGTGAATGAGCTCGCTGGCGTTCGGTGCCACGATCACACCGCCAGCCACGATGCGTGAACCCTTCCGGGCAAAGAGTTTGACGAAGCCGTCGCGGTGACCGTGCATCTTCGCTCGCGCGTTCGTTTTGAGCGGCAACATGATGTGCTCGCCGCGGAACTCGCCCTCCTCGAGGTCGTGCTGTTGGAGGCCAACCGTGGCGATCTCTGGCTCGGTGAAGATGGTGCTCGACACGGCGCTGGCATCCAGTGGACTGACGGCATCGCCGAGTGCGTGATACATCGCGATACGGCCTTGCATGGCCGCAACGGAAGCAAGCATGTTCACACCGGTGCAGTCACCCGCGGCGTAAATGTGCCGCGCACTGGTTCGTGAAACTCGATCCACGCTGATGAAGCCTCGATCGTCGGTGGTGACACCCGCATTTTCAAGCCCGATGTCCTCGGTGTTCGGCAGGGATCCGACGGCCATCAGAACGTGGCTTCCGGTGATCGTGGTGCCGTCGTTCAGGGTGACGGTGACTGTGGTGTTGTGGCGCTCGGCCTTGAGTGCTCGGGTGTTGCCGCGAACGTGCAGGCCGCGGCGTTCGAAGACTTCCTCCAGAACCCGCGCAGCGTCACTGTCTTCACCGGGGAGGACTTGATCGCGGGAAGACACCAAGGTCACCTCGCTGCCAAGTGCGTGGAAGCCGTTGGCGAACTCCGCACCAGTTACGCCGGATCCGACGACGATCAAGTGCTCGGGGAGTTCGGTGAGGTTGTAGACCTGCTCCCACGTGAGAATGCGTTCGCCATCGGGCATCGCCTCGGGAAGAACGCGCGGGCGGGCGCCGGTGGCGATGAGGACGGTGTCCGCGGGGATGGTGATGGTGTCGTTGGCGTCGATAGTGGTCGTGACTGTGACGCTGTCGGCGCCGGTGAGGCTCCCACGTCCTTCGATAATCCGCACACCGGCTTCGTCCAGCGAGGCGCGGATGCCGCTGCTTTGTGCACGAACGAGTTCCATGATGCGGGTGTTGACCGTGGCGAGATCGACGTGGAACTCAGCCTTGCTGACCGGGTGGTCGTCGATTCGAACACCGAGGTAACCAGATGCTGCGGCTTCGTCGATGGCTTCTGCCGTTGCGATGAGTGTCTTGCTGGGCACGCAGTCGGTGAGAACGGCCGAACCACCGATGCCGCCGGAACTGATCAGCGTGACGTCTGCGCCGAGTTGCCGGGCGACGAGAGCGCCTTCATAACCCCCGGGACCATCGCCGATGATGACCACTTTTGAAGCATCCGACACGCGTCCATTGTCGCGCGGATCTTCTCAAGGGGGCCCCGGGGTCCCTACCCTGGGAGCCATGGCCCTTTACGCCGCGTATGGGGTGAACCTGGATCCCCACCGAATGGCCGAGCGTGCCCCGGCCTCGCCGATGCACGGCACCGGGTGGCTGCGCGGCTGGCGGATGACGTTCGCGGGGGAGGAACTCGGATTCGGCGGGCCCTTGCCAACGGTGGTCGAAGACCCCAGCGCCGAAGTCTTTGTCGCCGTGTACGACGTTATCGAACTCGACGAGAAGCGTTTGGACATGTGGGAAGACGTCGAGATCGGGTTCTGGCGCAAGGTTCGGGTCCGGGTGGACACCATGGACGGACAGGTCCTTGCTTGGCTGTATTGCCTGGATGCGTATGAAGGCGGATTGCCGCAGGCCGAGCAGGTGTTTGCGATTGCCGATGCGGCTGCGGCTGCTGGAGCGCCAGACGACTACGTGAATTGGCTACGCGCGTTGTTGACAACCTGATCCCGACTAAAAATCGCCACCACCGAAACCACCGAAGCCACCGCCACCGAAGTCACCCCCGCCGAAGCCACCGCCACCAAATCCGGTGTCGCCACCACCGAATCCGCCTGCGCCATCCATGCCGGACGCATACGCCGGGCTGGCCCACATGCCGCCAAGCATGGAGCCCATGAACAGCCCGGTCATGATGCCGGTGAACGGTGCGTAATAGCCCATGGCATAACCACCGAAGTGCTGACCAGCTTGCCAGTAGGGGCGTTGACCACCGGCGATATCGACCTCACGCGCAGCGGGGGAGAAGCCGTCCGCAACGGCCGTCTCGCAGGCGCGACACATCGGCACATCGCGCGGGGCGGCGCCGTCCATGCCCGGGGGAGTCCACAGCACATCGGCCACGCTGGGTCCGTGCCGTGGATCGACGAAACATGGAGCGCGGCGCTCGGGGGCGGGCTCACCGGCTAGTTGCGCCTGCACGCACGCCAGGGAGTAGCGGCCGTCTTCGAGCGCGCTGGTCACCTGCTCGGCCTGGGTGGCGTTGGTCATCAGTTGCGCGGAGCGCTTGGCGCGGTCGTAGTCATCGAGCGCGCGCTGCAGATCTGCTCGGGCCTGCGCATCGAAGTCCGGATCGGTGATATCGAATCGAGCCAACCGCTCGCCGAACTCCGTCACGTCTTGATCCACCGCGACGCGCACCTCCGCGAGTTGTTCCTTCGCACGCTTTCGGGAGCGTCGTAGGACCACGATGAGTAGCGCTATTACGCCAATGAAGACCGCTAGCAGAAAGAAAGTGAAGACACCGGAGGCGGCTGATGGCTCCGAAGTGGTGGTTGTCGCTGTACCACCATCGGCGAAGCGTTCGGTCGCTAGCGCGATGAATTCACTCAAGACGGCCGGCACGCCGTTATCCCGTTCGGCCTGGAAAGCTCGGGTGGCCAGATCACTGGCCGAGCCAGATGTGCTGCCGGCGCGGAACTGATTGCCGACCACTACCGCGTAGACCCCACCGAGACCGACCTGCTCGTTCAGCGCGATGAGGACATCGTCGGTGGTTTGCGTGCCTGCAGTCGATTCAGGGAAAACGCCGATGAAGATCGGCACCTCACTTGCGATGACCTGGGTGGTGAGGTCATCGACCTGGGCAGCGGTGAGGGCGTTCTCCGCACCGGGCACGCTGACCACCGGCTGACCGGCGCGCATCTGTTCGGCGACCGCGGCCACTTCGTCAGTTTGCACAGCTGCCTGCGCCGCGGCGGGGACAAGCGCGGCGGCGAAGACAGTGAGCGTTGCGAGCAGGGCGAGCAGTAACCGGCGCATACCGGCCACGTTACCTGTGGTTGCTGAAGTGCGCCTATTCCTTGAGTTCGCAGATGGCTGAGCCGGGGGTGACGGTGGCACCGATCTCAGCGGACAGCCCCGTGACGGTTCCGGCCTTGTGCGCGGTGAGGGGTTGTTCCATCTTCATGGCCTCAAGGACCACGATCAGGTCGCCCTCGTTGACGCTTTGGCCTTCGGTCACTTCGACCTTGACGATTGTGCCCTGCATGGGGGCGGTCACGGTATCGCCGGAGACCGCGCTGCCTGCGCTACCGCCGCGCTTGCGCCCAGCGGGCTTCTTCGCAGCTGCGGTGGGTGCCGGGGACCCGAATCCGGCGGGCAGGGATACCTCGATGCGCTTGCCTTGGACTTCGACCACCACGGACTCGCGCTCGCTTGCGGTGCCTTCAGCGGCGACGGTGGCGTCGTACGCCGGGATTTGGTTATCGAACTCGGTTTCGATCCAGCGGGTGTGAACGCGGAAAGCGCTGCCATCAGCGGGAGCGAAATCGTCTTCTTCGACGACTACCCGGTGGAAGGTGAGAGCTGTGGCGATGCCCTCGATCTCGAACTCGGCGAGGGCGCGGCGGGAACGTTCGAGCGCTTCGGTACGGGTGCTTCCCGTGACGATGAGTTTGGCGAGAAGGGAATCGAAGTTGCCGCCGATCACATCACCGGCGCGAAAGCCGGCATCCACGCGAACACCCGGGCCGCTAGGCAGTTGCCACCTGGTAAGCGAACCCGGGGCGGGCAGGAAGCCGCGGCCGGGGTCCTCGCCGTTGATGCGGAACTCAATCGAGTGACCGCGTACCTCGGGATCGCTGTAGTCGATTGTTTCCCCGCGGGCGATGCGGAACTGTTCGCGAACCAGATCAATGCCGGTGACTTCTTCGCTAACGGGGTGCTCGACCTGAAGGCGGGTGTTGACTTCCAGGAAGGAGATGGTGCCATCGACGCCGACCAGGAACTCGCATGTGCCGGCGCCGTAGTAACCGGCCTCTTTGACGATCGCCTTGCTTGCTGCATAGAGCTCATCGAGTTGCGCATCGGTGAGGAACGGCGCGGGGGCTTCCTCTACAAGTTTCTGGTGCCGACGCTGCAGCGAACAATCGCGAGTTGAAACAACGACGACGTTGCCGTGCTGATCGGCCAGCACCTGGGTCTCGACATGGCGGGGCTTGTCGAGATAGCGCTCCACGAAGCACTCGCCGCGCCCGAAGGCGGCGACTGCTTCGCGGACAGCTGAGTCGAATAACTCGGGGATCTCCTCCAGTGTGCGAGCGACCTTCAAGCCGCGACCGCCGCCGCCGAAGGCCGCCTTGATAGCCACGGGCAGACCGTGTTCTTTTGCGAAGGTGACTACTTCCTCGGCGCCTGCCACGGGGTCTGGGGTTCCGGGCACCTGCGGTGCGCCGGCGCGCTGGGCGATGTGCCGTGCGGAGACCTTGTCACCGAGATCGCGGATGGCCTGCGGGGGTGGACCGATCCAGGTGAGCCCGGCATCGATCACCGCCTGGGCGAAGTCAGCGTTCTCCGACAAGAAGCCGTATCCCGGATGAATGGAGTCCGCACCGGCTTGGACGGCGGCAGCCACAACCTTGGCGATATCCAAGTAGGTCTCGGCTGCAGTTTCACCGCCCAGGGCGTAGGCCTCATCGGCCATTTGTACGTGCAGTGCGTCACGGTCTGGGTCTGCGTAGACCGCAACGGAGGTCAGCCCCTCGTCTTTGCACGCTCGGATAACCCGGACCGCAATCTCGCCACGATTGGCGATCAGCACTTTGCGCATGACGCCGGACTCTATCGGTGGTCCCGGCTCAGTGGGCCGGTGTATTCCACAGTGAGGTCCAGGTCACGCTGAGCTCAGCGAGTAGTCGGCGCAGGGTTGGAAGGGAGATACCGATGACGGTCGACGGGTCACCGTGGACCGAATCGATGAATGCACCACCGAGTCCGTCCAGGGTGAATCCGCCGGCAACTTCAAGGGGTTCGCCGGTGGCGAGATAGTCGTCCATCTCTCGCGGTGTCATCGTGCCTATGGTGACCGTGGTGCTCGCGGTTGCTTCCGCTCGACTGCCTGTGGCCGTGTCGATCACGCAGTGACCGGTATGCAAGATCCCAGTCTTGCCGAACATCTGCTGCCAACGTTCGCGCGCCACGTCCTCGGTTCCCGGTTTGCCGTAGGGACGCCCATCGAGTTCGAAGACCGAGTCGCAGCCGACGACGATGGCCGGACCGGACGTGGTTTTCGCAACGGCTTCGGCCTTGGCGCGGGCGAGAACCTGGGCAAGTTCGGCCGGTGCGGCATCGGGCAGCGAGGCCTCTATAGATTCCTCGTCGACATCACTGACGACGACCTCGGGTTCGATTCCCGCCGCCTTGAGGGTTGCGAGCCGGGCCGGCGACCGTGACGCCAGGACGAACCGAATCGAGGCTGCTGAATCACTCATCGACCTGAGCCTAGATGCGGTGGAGAGTTAGCGTGTCGTCATGGGATTGCGAGAAGCCACGTGGTCCACCTGGCGAGTCGCGCGGACGGTCACATCGGTTCTGGTGCTCATGGTGGCTAGTTACTACCTGGTCGTCGCGTTCGACAACATCACCAACCCGACGAACCCGAACGCAAGCAACTGGCCTTTCGTTCAAGGTGTGCTGAGCGGTGACGGCGTCCCTGCCGACAGCGGTTTCGAGTGGCGCTTCATCGATGCCACCTGGTTCCAGGCCGCGTCCTACATCGGCATCATGGTCATGGAAGCGATCACCGGGATCTTGCTGCTGGTGGCGGGGATCCTTGGTCTGCGAGGAGCAAAGTCCCCTGTGCGTTGGGCAACTGCTCAGCGGTGGACCTATGTCGGTGGCCTTGCAGGTCTGATCGTCTTTTTCTTTGGCTTCATGGTGGTCGGCGGTAACTGGTTCATCATGTATCTGAATTCAAAGTGGAACGGTCTGGCGCCAGCGTTTCAGAATTCGATGATCACACTGGTGATGCTGGTACTTGTGACGGGCGTCTTAATCGGCAGCCAGGTGTCATCGTTGAGCGAGGACACGTCGAACTAGGCCAGGTTGGCCCGCCGTGAATGCGATTCGCGGTTGCTACTGCTGGTACGGAAACGCCGATGCTCGCCAGGCACCCGGGCCGGGGTTGATGCTCGGACGCATCATGGCTGCGCGATTAGACCAGTGGCTAGGGGGATTCGGTTGGACGACTTCCGTGTGCGGCAGCCGTGAAAGAAGGGAGATGACAATCGCAAGTTCCTCGTGGTCCGGGTTTCCTGCGACCACCTCGATGAGCGGTGGTGTTTTGGTTGTGTCGACGTTCACAGCGGGATGTTCCCGTGCTTCTTGGGTGGGCCGGCAGCGCGTTTGCCTCGCAGGGTGCGCAGCGCGCGGGTGAGCTGCAGTCGCGTCTCATGCGGGAATATGACCCGATCCACGTAGCCTCGCTCGGCCGCTGTGTACGGATTGGCCAACGTATCGGTGTACTCATCGATAAGTTCCACGCGGCGAGCTTCAGGATCCTTGGCATCAGCAAGTTCTTTGCGATACAAGATGTTGACGGCACCCTGGGCGCCCATCACGGCGATCTCGGCGGTGGGCCAGGCAAGGTTGATGTCCGCGCCCAAGTGTTTGGAACCCATGACGTCATACGCGCCGCCGTAAGCCTTGCGGGTAATGACGGTTAGCAGCGGCACCGTGGCTTCTGCGTAGGCGTAGATCAACTTCGCGCCGCGGCGGATAATGCCGTTCCATTCCTGGTCGGTGCCCGGTAGGAATCCCGGGACATCGACGAACGTAATGACCGGGACGTTGAACGCATCGCACGTGCGGACGAAGCGCGCAGCCTTCTCCGAGGCCTCGATGTCCAAGGTGCCGGCGAACTGCATCGGCTGGTTGGCAACAATGCCGACTGCGTGGCCCTCGATGCGCCCGAATCCGGTGATCATGTTCGGTGCGAACAGCGGTTGGGTTTCCAAGAACTCGTCTTCATCGAGGATCGCTTCGATCACCTTGTGCATGTCGTATGGCTGGTTCGGGGAATCGGGGATGATCGAATCCAGCGAGTAGTCCTCGTCGGTGAACTCCATGTGCACGTCGGTAGGCAGTACAGGAGGATCGGAGAGGTTGTTGCTAGGCAGGTAGGACAACAAGGCGCGCACATAATCCAGGCCGTCGTGCTCGTCCGTTGCCATGTAGTGCGCAACTCCGGATGTGGAATTGTGCGTGCGGGCGCCGCCAAGGTCTTCCATCGAGACGTCCTCGCCGGTGACCGTCTTGATGACATCCGGTCCGGTGATGAACATGTGGGAAGTCTGATCAATCATCACGGTGAAGTCAGTAATCGCGGGTGAATAGACGGCACCGCCGGCGCACGGCCCCATGATGACCGAGATTTGCGGAACCACGCCCGAAGCCTGGACGTTTCGGCGGAAGATTTCACCGTAGAGTCCAAGGGAAACCACTCCCTCTTGGATGCGCGCGCCACCGGAGTCGTTCAAGCCAATCACCGGACAGCCCGTCTTCATTGCCAGGTCCATGATCTTGACGATCTTCTCGCCGAACACTTCCCCGAGTGAGCCGCCGAAGACGGTGAAGTCCTGAGCGAAGATGCAGACCGGCCTGCCATCGACCGTTGCGTAGCCGGTGATGACGCCATCTCCGAACGGTCGGTTCTTTTCCAACCCGAAGTTGTGCGAGCGATGCCGCACCAGCCCGTCGATCTGCTGGAAGGAATCTGGGTCGACGAACGCCTCAATGCGCTCAAGGGCGGTCATCTTGCCCTTGGCATGCTGCTTGTCAATGGCCGCCTTGCGTTTTCCGGCGGCATCGGCGCGACGAGCCTTCAAGATTCCCGCCTTGCCGGCCGTGGTTCGGCGCTCGGCACCCTGCGGCTCGGCTGAATCAGCTGGCTCGATTTGCTCGGCGGTCATGGAAGCCATCCCTCCTCCGGGGTCGGACCCTGCGTACCTTAGCCGCGTGGCGAATGCACGTGAGATCGATCCGCAGCGGGTGCGTGAGGTGCTGCGTGCGTGCGGCTGCCCATGGCCGGCGCCTCACTACGTTGAGTCGACCGGTTCGACGAATGCTGATGCCCTGAGCGCTGCGCGTGTTGGAGTCCTGGATGGAACGTGCTTCGTGGCCGGGGAACAGACCGCCGGGCGTGGTCGTCAAGGGCGAGCCTGGGTGAGTGATCCTGGAGCCGGGTTGTGGTGCAGCACCGCTCTACGTGACGTTGGCGAACCGACGCGCGCACCGATCACCGCAGCGTTGGCGATCGTCGACGCCGCTCGCGAGTTGGCTGGCCCCGAGGTAACCATCAAGTGGCCCAACGACGTCTTGGCTGGCAACGGCCGCAAGATCGCGGGGATCTTGGTTGAGGCAGCGTCCGAAGCCGTAGTGGTTGGCATCGGCATCAATGTCGACTACCCGGCCGATGCTCTGCCCGATCCACGCGCCACCTCGTGGTTCCTGGAAACTGGGGCGCACCCGGATCGCACCGAGTTGTTGGCGGCGTTGCTGGTGAACCTGCATGGGCGCATCGCGCAGCCGTTTGAGCAGGTGCTTGCCGATTACCGAAGCTGCAGTTCAACGGTGGGGGCGCCGGTGCACGTGCTGCTGCCAGGCGGGGAGGAACTGACCGGGATCGCCGAGGATGTGGACAAATCCGGGCACTTATTGCTGCGGTCCGGAGAAACCGTGCGGACAATCGTCGCCGGGGATGTCATCCATGCCACTATTCAGCGGTGACCTATCCGATAAAACTCCTCGCCCCCGGTGAACGCATCGCTTTCGAGTTCAAACCGCATTGGCGGGCACTGATCTGGCCAGCTGTCGTTCTGATCATCGACGTGTTCGTTGGCACGTGGCTGTATTTCTCGGTGGCGAACTGGAGCATCGGCTCCTGGTCCCTGGCTTGGCTGCAATGGCCGATCCTCATCGTGTTGATTGCTATCGCCATCTGGCGCGTGATCATTCCCTTCGCCCGGTGGTTCACCACTCAGTACGTCTTCACCTCGCGCCGAATCATCATCCGCCGCGGAATGGTCACCAAACAGGGCCGAGATATGCCGCTGGCCAAGGTGAATAACGTTTCCTTCAACGTCGGCATCATGGGGCGGATGCTCAATTACGGAACCCTGGAGATCGAGTCCGCGAGCGACGACGGCGACATGTACATCCAGGATGTTCCCGACGTCGAGCAGATCCAACGTCTTGTCTACGAATTGCACGAACTCGACGATTCACGCCGGCGCGCAGGAGACGGGGCTGAAGACCAACTCCCGCCGCTTGATTAGAACCGGATCTCGTTGTGTCGAGTCGATCGACTAGATAGGTGTCGAGGCGTCTCGCTCGTAAAGCTCTGTATCGGCCGGATCGTTGCGCTGGTCTTCGGGGATAGCCGGGAACACCCACTTGCGGTAGGACCAGAACCGGAACAAAGTGCCCAGGCCTAAGCCGATCACGTTGGCGCTGATGTTGTCAGCCAGAGCAGAAGTGAGCCCGAGGACGTAGTGGCTGAACCACAAACAGGCAACGGCGATGAGCATCGCCACACCGTTCAACCCGAAGAACATCAGGTATTCCTTACCCATGTGGGTGCGGCCACGGTGCCGGAAGGTCCAAAAGCGGTTGCCTGCGTAAGCGACGGTGGTGGCGACGGCCACGCTGATGACCTTGGCTGTGAGGGGCTTGTCGTAGAGCGGGCCCTCACCGCCGGCGAAACGCAGGATGTTGAACAGGCCGATGTCCACCACCAGCGCGGACAGGCCGACGATCCCGAACTTCGCGATCTCCCGATACAGGTCACCCAAAGTGCTTTGCAAGTAGCGATAGCCGCGCGAGATGAAGTGCGGCCCGGGCATCGGTGAAGTCTAGCCAGCCAGGACGTCCGCGCGAAGAGCAATCGCCTCGGTAGGTTGGCGAAGTGAACGGATCGGGATCTGGGGCGGACCGCCCGGGGGTGGGCCCTCGAGTGGGCCCTCGAGTGGGCATGGTCGGTGGTGGGCAGTTGGCACGGATGAGTGCGGCTCCCGCGGCCGCCTTGGGTATCGACTTTCGTGTGCTGGCCACTTCGCGGGAAGAGTCCGCGGCCCAGGTAATCGCCGATGTATGTCTCGGGGCGCACGACGACGAAGACGCGGTGTTGGCGTTCGCCGAGGGTTGTGATGTGGTCACCTTCGATCACGAGCACGTGCCACCGCCGATCCTGGAGAAACTCGAAGCGCGCGGGGTGGCGGTCCGCCCGGGCCCGCACGCCTTGATCAACGCCCAAGACAAGGCGGTGATGCGCCGCACCCTCGAGGGCGCGGGTGCTCCGGTGCCGCGCTGGCAGGTGGTGGAGACCGTTGGTCAGGCGCAAGACTTCGCAGAAGTCCTCGGTTACCCCTTCATTCTGAAGACCAGTAGGGGCGGATATGACGGCAAGGGCGTGTGGCGGATCGAAGACACCGACCAGTTGACCGCGGTGATGGCAGGTCCGCTGCCACCGGGTGCGCAGTGGCTGGCCGAAGAAGCCGTGCCGTTCGTGCAAGAGCTCTCCGCTCAGGTGGCCCGTTCCCCCAGCGGCCAAAGCGTGGCCTACCCGATCGTGCGCACGGTCCAGGCCGATGGCATTTGCAGCGAAGTAGTGGCCCCGGCGCCGGGAGTGGAATCCGAACGTGCAGTGCAGGCCCAGCGCATCGCCTTGGAGATCGCCGGTTCGCTGAATGTGACGGGCATGCTCGCCGTGGAGATGTTCGATACGGGCAGCGAACTGCTCGTCAACGAACTCGCTATGCGGCCACACAACTCCGGGCACTGGAGCATCGAAGGCGCGATCACCAGTCAGTTCGAGAACCACCTGCGCGCAGTCCTCGACTTGCCACTTGGATCCCCCCGCATGCGTGCACCGCATGCGGTGATGGTCAACATCCTCGGCGGGGATGTCGGTGACCTGTATTCGGCCTACCGACACGTGTTCGCGCGCGATCCGGGATTGAAAGTGCATCTGTACGGCAAGGAGGTGCGCCCGGGCCGTAAGGTCGGTCACGTGACGGCCATTGGTGATGACGTCGAAGATTTGACCGCGCGAGCTCGGCACGCGGCGGACTACTTCATGGGGGTCATCGATGAGTAACGGCTCTGCGTTGGTCGGTATCTGCATGGGTAGTGACTCGGATTGGTCGACGATGCAAGCCGCATCGCAAGTCCTGGATGAGTTCTCGGTGCCGCACCGGGTTGATGTGCTCTCTGCACACCGGATGCCGACCGAGATGTTGGAGTACGGAAAGGACGCACGTTCTGCCGGGCTTCGGGTGATCATCGCCGGGGCCGGAGGGGCCGCTCACCTGCCCGGGATGCTCGCCGCCGTTACACCGCTACCGGTGATCGGTGTTCCGGTCAACGCCACGTCGTTAGAGGGCATGGACTCGCTGCTGTCCATCGCCCAGATGCCTGCGGGTGTCCCCGTTGCCACGGTGGCGATTGGGGGCGCGCGTAACGCGGGGTTGCTGGCGCTGCGGATGCTGGGGATCGGCGATGGCGCGCTACTCGATCAGATGGAGCAGTTCCAGCAAGACTTGAACGCCGCGGCGCGTGCGAAGGGTGATTCGATCCGCCGCGAGCGGTAGCACTAACTGGCTGCGGGCTTGCGAAATTCGATGGCCGGGCACCTGTCCATCACCATGACTAACCCAGCTTCTCGCACCCGCTGAGCTGCGTCGTGGTCGATTACGTCGAGTTGGAACCACACGGCTTTCGCACGGGCCTTGATCGCTTGATCGGCGAATTCGCCCGCGCGATCGGAGCGCACGAATACGTCGACCACATCCGGTGGGCCGTGCACGGCAGCGGCTTCGGCGATGGTGGAGAAGCCCTCTTCGCCGTGGACGGTGCTCGCTCGGGGATGGATCGGCACGATCTGCTTTCCATGCGATTGCAGGATCTTCGCTACGCCGTAGGCCGGACGCGTGGGGTCATCGCCTAGCCCCACGATGAACCACAGATGGGTATCGGAGAGCAGCTCGCGGATCTGCTCGTTGCTCGCGAGCGGACCAGTCATGCAGTGGGACGGCCGAGGCCTCGGAACGTCCACCCGGCCGAACGCCAGACTTGCGAATCAAGCACGTTGCGGGCATCGATGATGGCGGCGGTGCGCACGAGTGGAGTCAGCGTTTGCGGATCCAGTTCGCGGTATTCGCGCCATTCGGTGCCCAGGAGCACCAGGTCGCTGCCGGTTATGGCATCGACCAGATCAGCGCGATAGTCCATATGGGGATAGACGCGCTTGGCATTGTCGATGCCCTTGGGGTCATGGATCCGCACGTTCGCACCTGAGTTGTAGATCGCGACGGCAACGTCGAGTGATGGTGAATCGCGGACGTCGTCGCTGTCGGGCTTGAAGGTGGCACCGAGGACTGTGACGACCTTGTCGCGGAAATCTCCACCGAGGGTCTTGCGGGCAAGGTCCACGGTGTGGGCGCGACGGCGCATATTGATTTGATCGACCTCGCGCAAGAAGGTGAGTGCCTCTTCGGCACCGAGTTCACCCGCGCGTGCCATGAAAGCTCGAATGTCCTTCGGCAGGCAGCCCCCACCGAAGCCAAGGCCGGCAGCAAGGAAGCGGTTGCCGATGCGGGGGTCGTAGCCGATGGCTTGCGCGAGTTGGGTGACATCCGCACCGGCGGCCTCACACACTTCGGCCATGGCATTGATGAAGGAGATCTTGGTTGCCAGGAATGAATTAGCGGCGACCTTGACAAGTTCGGCGGTCGGGTAGTCGGTGACCAGGAACGGCACACCATCAGCGATGAGCGGGGCGTAGACATCGCGCATCATCTGCTCGGCGCGTTCGGTGCGCACGCCTACAACGAGACGGTCGGGCTTCAAAGTGTCTTGCACCGCGTAGCCCTCGCGTAGGAACTCCGGGTTCCAGGCAACCTCCACGCCGCCGGCAGCAGTGTTCTTCAAGATATCGACGATCTCGTCCGCAGTGCCGACGGGAACAGTGGACTTCCCGACCACCACGTCCGTTCCGGAAACGTGCGGGGCGAGAGCCTGAACCGCGCCGAAGACTTGGGACATGTCCGCGGCGTAGGCGCCGGGCTGTTGCGGGGTACCCACGCAGATGAAATGGACATCTGCGTTTTTGCCGGCCTCTTCAAACGAGGTGGTGAAGGTCAAGCGACCGGAATCGAGAGCCCTTTGCAGCAGCTCCTCGAGGTCGGGTTCGAAGAACGGGACTTTCCCCGAGTTGAGCGATGCCACTTTCGCTTCGTCGACATCGACCCCGATCACCTGGAAACCGAGTTCTGCCATGCAAGCCGCGTGGGTGGCTCCGAGGTAGCCGGTGCCGATTACCGACAGGACCGGCTTGTCGCTTTGGCGCATGCGTGAAGCGTAGCGAGCGCGCCCCTACGCTTGCGGCATGGCGAGCCCCGCGATGACGCCCGTGCCGGGCACCCGGGTGCGGGAACGTTCGAGCTCCACCGGGGACCACTGGAGCGTGCGGGCCGATCATCTCGGGGCCTTTCGGCGGCTGATAACCGCCTCCATCGGCGTGGCGCACCTGACTGAGGTGCACGTACGGATCGAACGTTGGCGCCGACCGCACCGCGGCTGGGCGGGATCCCCAGGAATCGACGGTGTCGATGGCGTGTCGATGGTGCCGAAGGGTGATGGCGTAGATGTGAGTCTCACGCTGCGCGAACGCCACGATGCGGCGGTGGTGCTGTCGGCCGTCCTGCGCATGCTGCAACCCACCGTGAGTGGTTTTCCGTCGGTGACCTGGACCACCGACGTCCCGGCGGCCGGCCTGCTGGCCGAGCAAGTGCGCGACGTGCAGGAAGACGGCGATATCGATGAGCATGTGCGTCGGGCGGATGTGCTGCTGGTCGGCGGTGGCGCAGATGCCACGGCTGTGTCTGCCGAACTCGCCGAGCGTTTGGTTCACGTGCGCGAAGGGCGGTGGGGCGACCGCGAAGTGCGGATCGATCCCACGATCCACCGCCCACATGGTCGGGCGTCCGACGCAATCGGTGAGATCGTCGATGCGGCCACCATCACGCGTCGTTTCGGACCGCAGATCGACATGCTCGACGTCAAGCCGTTGCGCGCTATCTCGGCTGTTACCGGGGTATCGAGTCTGGATGCTGATCTACGAGCTCAGTTGGCCGCGTTGGGTGTGATCGGTGTCGAATCGGAGGCTGAAGTCCCCGCAGCCGATGATTACCTTGGCTGGCAGCGCATGTCGGTGGATGGTCGGCGCGATGCACTTCGCGATTTCTCACCGCAACCAGCGGTAACGGCTTGGCCGAGTGTGAGTGTGCTGTTGTCCACCCATCGGCCCGATCGCTTAGACCACGCACTGTCGATGGTGCGCCGTCAGGACTATCCGCATCTGCAGTTGGTTCTGGTGCTGCATGGTGATGAGAGCGATGTCGCCCAGCACGCACCGCGCGTGCGAACTTTGCTGGAGGGCTGGGAGGGCGAGTGGGTGCTCATCGGCGTGCCGGACGAACACACGCTCGGTCATGCGTTGATAGCAGCGAGCGCCCGTGCGGACGGTGAACTTCTCACCAAAATGGACGACGACGACTACTACGCAGCAACACACATCTGGGATTTAGTGCTCGCGCGGATGTACTCCGGTGCGCAGATCGTCGGAAAAGCATTGGACTGGGTGTACCTCGAGGGTGTGGACACGACTGTGTTCCGCCCGACCTACCCGGCCGAACGGTTCGCGCGCTTCGTGGCGGGCGGCACGATCTGCATTTCAGCCGGTGATCTCGCTCAGGTAGGGGGGTGGCGCTCATTGCCGCGGTCCGTGGATAAGGGCCTGCTTGATCGGGTGCTGCAATCCGGTGGACTGGTGTACCGCGCTCATGGCCTCGGTTATGTATATGTCCGTCACGGCTCCGACAAAGCCGCGAACACTTCACCGGTAGCTGAAGAGCATTTCCTGACCAAGACGGTCACCGAATATCCGGGCCTGGTGCGTTCGTCGGCTTTGGGTACTGAGTAGGCAGGCATGCGCGCATCCGAGTCACTCCCGAGCGTCAGCGTGGTGATGCCCGTGGTGAATGAGGAGCGGCACTTGCGCACTTCGGTCAATCGGATCCTGGCGCAGGACTATCCAGGAGAGCTGGACGTCACGTTGGCGGTGGGGCCAAGCAGGGACGACACCGCGGCGGTCGCGGCAGCACTTGCCGGGGAGTCCGACTTGATTCACGTGGTCGAGAATCCAACGGGATCCACCCCGGCTGGGCTCAACGCTGCGATCGCTGCATCGAGCGGGGAGGTTGTTGTTCGAGTCGATGGGCACGCCATGATCCCGCCGGATTACGTCTCGACTGCAGTGGAGGTTCTGAAGCGATCCGAAGCCGACAATGTCGGGGGAATCATGGCCGCTGAAGGCACCGGAGACTTCGAGCGGGCTGTTGCTGCTGCGATGACGTCTCGGTTCGGCGTTGGTGATGCTGCCTTCCACGTCGGAGGTAGCGAGGGACCGGCTTTGACCGTGTACCTCGGTTGCTTTCGGCGCAGCGCACTGCAGCGCGTGGGCGGGTACGACGAATCGATGGAACGTGCCCAGGATTGGGAGCTGAACCTGCGGATCCGCGAGTCCGGAGGAGTCGTGTACTTCACCCCTGACCTGAAGGTCACGTATCGGCCGCGTCACTCGATTCGAGCACTCGCTCGTCAGTACCACGATTACGGCCGGTGGCGTCGCGAAGTAGCTCGGCGGTATCCATCGACTATCTCGGTGCGCTACCTCGCTGCACCTGTAACCATCGCTGCAATCGCCGTGGGCTTGGGTGTGGCAGCAGTTGGAGTCGTGCGGGGGCAAGGGATTGTCGCTGCGACTGGGCTTGCGCCGCTTGCTGCGTACATAGCCGGAAACGCGGCAGCCTCGACGATGACAGGGGTGCGGACCGGTGACCTGTCCGCAGCGCTACGGCTGCCTGCCGTGTTTGCAACGATGCACGGCGCCTGGGGCGCGGGATTTCTGCGGGGAAGGGGCCGGTCGTGAATGCCCTGTCACGGATTCGGCGGTCGCTGTCACGCGATTCGGGGCGCGCGTTGCAGTGGACGATCGTTACCTCGGCGCCGAAAGGTGAAGCCGGCGAACTATGGGGAGATACCTGGTTCGCGCGTGATCTTGCCGCTGCACTGCGTAGAGCAGGTCAGCACGCTCGGGTGGTTTCCCGGGCAGGGGCGACCAGCGAGCGGCGGGCGGAGGACGACGTTGTGGTGGTGTTGCGCGGGCTGCGTGAGGTGGTGCCCCCGGTCGATAGCTCCACGGTGTGGTTGTTGTGGGTCATCTCCCATCCTGAGTTGGTCTCAGCAGACGAACTACGTTCCTATGACGCAGTATTCGTGGCCAGCGAGCACTGGAAAGCACCTGCTGAGATCGAGGTAACGGCGTTGCTGCAGGCCACCGATCCCTCTCGGTTCGCGCCGCTGAGTAGAGATTCAGGCGCACACGATGTGCTTTTTGTCGGATCCACCCGGGGTGAATTC
>Ga0209953_1000282_pt1 | contig 19090 bp, 7 predicted proteins | sample SalPonred_H2O_MG_FD_185713 | JGI IMG/M metagenome (GOLD analysis project Ga0209953, IMG submission 185713) | Salt pond water microbial communities from South San Francisco under conditions of wetland restoration - Salt Pond MetaG... | ecosystem: Environmental > Aquatic > Non-marine Saline and...
ACCGCCGAAACAAAGTCATCCCACGCAGCAAAGGACCGCGGCACCGAAGCCGCCCCCGGCACCGGGTACTGCACACCCCGCGTGGTGCTGGCATTCCATACCGGCGTGGGACCCAAGATCATCAATACGTCTGAAACGCCAGAATCCGCAGCCGTCGACAACGCCGTATCCAGCCCCCGCCAGTCATACCGGCCTCGCGTCGCCTCGATCTGCAACCAGGACGTCCCGGTATCCCACAACCGGAAGGACTCCACCGGCACCGCATCCGACGGCCACTCACCCTCCTGCGCCCCGGCCACGTGCATCCCCAACATCCCTGCATCCACCGGCGTGAATGCCACCTCACGCGAAGGCGATTCAGGTAACGACGACGTCCCCTCGGGGCTAGGCGACTGGGAAGGTGACACGGACTCCGAGGGTGATGCCGACGGCTCCGGAGCTGCTTCCTCGGATGAGCAAGCCGAAAGCGCGAGACCTGAGGCAACAACAACGACGACGAACGCCCGAGAGATGCGCATAGTGGAACCATAGAAACACGCGGGCTCACATCACGTGGGCAGGCATGCGGTCAAGACCGGCCAAGTAGTCTTTGCGCATTAGTAAAATTGGGGGACTCAAATGGTCGCAGCGAAAGAATCAGCCCTTCGAAGTATTCTTGAGGGCACGAAGCAATATCAGGTCCCCCTCTACCAAAGAACATATTCCTGGACAACTGATCAGGTTCGGCGGCTGTGGGAAGACGTTGTAATTCTTGCCGACGACAGGGCTCACTCTCGGGATCACACACACTTCATTGGTTCCCTGGTTCTCGCGCCGTCACCGTCACTCAGCCCAGCCGGTGTTCAAGCATTCTTAGTAATTGACGGTCAGCAACGACTTACGACTTTGACGCTGTTACTGGCTGCCATTCGTGATCATCGTGCCAATCACGAACACGAATCGCATCGAGATCGGATCAATGACCAATTCCTAATAAACAAATGGGAAGCTGATCAACCACTCAAGGTGCTCCCAACGCAAACAGATCGCAATGCATATGGTGCGTGCATTCGCGAACTGCCTCTGAACGAAAGCGGAGGCAACATCGGCGCTGCGTTTCGTTTCTTTAAGGCGCAATTGCTTGCGTTCGATGATCCTGATGATCCTCTCGATATCGAGCGGATTGAAGACGCGGTAATTAATGGCCTCACACTCGTGGCGGTTACTGCCCAACAGGGCGACAATGTTCACAGAATCTTCGAATCGCTCAACAACACTGGACTGAAACTCACGCAGGGCGACTTGCTCAGGAACTACTACTTCATGCGACTCATCGATCGCGCCCAGCTAATTTATGACTCAGTGTGGAAGCCCTTACAGGACCTGCTCTCCGCCAGCGAGATCGAGCTCTTGTTTTGGATCGACTTGGTTGAACAGGATCCAACAGCGAAACAGGACGACGTCTACTCATTGCAGCAAGCCCGACTTGACCGACTGACGCCCGAACAGGTAACAGCAGATCTCATCCGTATCGGACAGCTGGGCACCGTTCTGGCGCGAATACTGGCACCGGAGACGCTCAGTGACCCCGTCCTCGGGACCCGGCTACTAAGGCTTCGCCGATGGAAGACCACAACAGTCATGCCAGTTTTGGTGTCTCTTATGAACACCCTGGATCGGGAACCAGATCGACATGCGGAAATTGCTGATGCACTTCTCTATTTGGAGAGTTTCTTGGTACGGCGGATTCTCATTGGCCGCGCTCAGGTCAACCTGAATCGAATATTGCTCGGAGCCGTGAAGGAAATTGCTTCATCTGACAACGTCGCTAGGGCGCTGCGCACCTATTTGTCATCAGGTCGCAAGTACTGGGCTACTGATGATCAGGTTCGGGCAGCAGCGTTGACGGTTCCCTTCTATTGGCAAGGGCGTGCCAATCAAAAGAGACTGATACTCGCCTGGCTCGATGAGTCATTGGGAAGCAAGGAGATTGCCGATTACCAAAAGCTCACCATTGAGCACCTCATGCCCCAGACCCTCTCGGACGCTTGGAGAGAGATGCTGCTCCAGCAAGAACCCGACCCGGATGCCATGCAGACCAAATATGACGACTTAGTCCAAACGATCGGCAACCTCACGCTATCTGCCTACAACTCGGAAATGAGCAACAACCCTTGGGCTTGGAAGGCTGAGCGCCTTGCATCTAGTGCCCTTTGGATGAATCAGGCAATATCTGAGGAGTCCAGCTGGGGCTTCGCGCAAATTGCCGAGCGAGGTAAACAACTTGCCGAGGCCGCTATTTCTCTCTGGCCCGGTCCAGATCCGTCGCTAGTTGACGCGGAAGTTGATGAGCGCTGGCAGCAACTGGACAAGCTCTTGGTTGAGATACCGCCCGGGCGCTGGACTACGTACGGTGAGTTGGCCACAGTTCTTGGAACCTCTGCGATGGCGGTTGGATCTCGACTCGCGAACCACCCTAGCGAGAATGCCCATCGCGTCCTTCGGTCGAGTGGCCGCATCTCACCGGACTTTCGCTGGTTAGATCCTGAGAGGGCTGACGACCCCAAGCTCCTACTCGAATCAGAGGGCGTGACGTTTGACCCAGACGGGAAAGCAAGCAAGGAACAACGGATTGGAGCGGAGCAAATAGCCCACTTCGCTGGCATTCAGGTTCCGGGCGAGGATGCAGATGAGGATGCTTGAGAAGCCAGCAGCTGACGAGAGTCATTAGACGACACTTCGCTACTAAAGGACCTCTTCGTAGAGGATCCCGCGCTTTTCAGCCATTACATTTTCCACGGACTGAGCTAAAGTTGAATCGTGAATCAGGAGTCCAAATTCAACGTTCTGATTTTCGGCGTTAAAAGAGAAGTTGGCGCTTGTAAGCAGCATTAGGACGTGGTCAATGATAACGAACTTTGCGTGGCTGACGACTTGCTTGCCGTTCAGCAGTGTTCCTGATCGGTAGATCGAGGCCTTAGGCATCTGTGCCTTAACCGCCTCGCCATCAGCTTTGTCGCCATCGACATAGACGGTGACCTGCATCCCGGGCTGCTCAGAGGCATCACGAAGCACTCTCCACATACGAGACGTCGCAGAGAAGTTGTAGGTAGCAGCCGTGACGGAGGATCGCGCTCCAGTCACTAGCGTGTGGAATTGGCTCGTGAGGTGCCCCGTCTCGGCTTCGTTGCCCGGCATGGTCCAGACAGGAGTCAGCTCACGCTCAACCTCTTTTGCTCCTGCTATGGCCTGCAGGACTGCGACAGACTGCTCCGCGTTGTCGTGCCCGAGGTCGGACGCGGCAAGCAGATCCTTGGCTTCCGTGCGCCGCGCGCCATTGACCTCGTTGAGTGCCTTGCTCAAGCTTTGTCCGCTGGCCAGCATCGCCGCCATGCCCCGCGCTTCTGCCGCGGTGAGAAACCGCCCAAGCTCGATGATTGGGCTAGTAGCCACTGACATCACCGAAGTAGCCCTCCACCCCTTCGCCCGCACCGGTGGGAAGAGTGAGAAGCAGCCGGCGATCTAGGAAGCGGTTGGCCTTCTCGCAGGAGGTCTCCGACGCGAATGTGCAGCAGTGGCAAGCAGCGCCGTGCAGGAAGTCTTCTGGATCACTGGGTGTGCGCATGGCGCATACCGGGTCCGAAGAGCACCGGGAGGCGCGTCGCAAGGCAGAGAGAAATAGCGGACCGAGCTTCGCCGGCTCTGCCAGCGCAACCAGGCCTCCGAGCGTTCCTTCACTGTCCGAGGCAGTAGTACCAATGAACAGCCCGGCAGCCGCCTCGCGGCCCGGTGCTTCGCCCCAGGCGTAGATCCGCTCGGTGAGACTCGCTGCGCCATACCCCGACCTCATTGCCATCTCACGAATGAGTGCATGGGCCAACGTATGGAGCAGCCAGTAGCGCGGCGCCTGCATCCGTAAATCTGGGTCCACAATCTTGGCCGTTTCGGAGAATCGACGTTGGAAGTTTCGGCGATGGGCATCCCGGTGTGCTTGCCAAAGAGCGGAGTCCCTCACGCCGTTCTCCCAGGCTTCTACTTGCTCCAGGTCCAACTGGATGAAGATTCCCTCACCTCGGTCCTCCGTGGCTGGGACCCAGCCGGGACGTCCGGAACGGGTGAGCTTTACGAGACGATTCCCGACATCGTTTGCTCGGTCCATGGCATCCAGCCGAGTGAATCCGATGAAGGCGTTGACTCGTTTCATTCGGTCGATGGCCACCACGCGGTCAACCAGCGGCTTCAGGTCGGCGGCGACAGGCATTTCCGTGACCATGAGGCCGCTCTTGTTGTCCTGCTTGGGGAAGAGCGCCCGCCTTTGCAGGTAGTTCCACTCGGGGACCAGGAGCTCGACCGGATCCCATGTCGCGAGGCGTTCTTCGCGCTTGGCTTCGTCGTCGGGGTCGAGAATCCCGGCGAGAAGCGCGCTGAGGTCCGCATCGTTCCACGTAGACAGATCGATGCCGGCCGGCTCTGCGATGTCTCGGAAGACCTCGAGATTGGGGGCGTACTTGGTGATCTTTTCGATTCCGAGAACGCTGCGGAGTCGGTCGGCCAGAGCTCCTCTCTCTTCGACATCAGTTCGTGGCAGCACGATGATCGATTGCGTCGACGGGAACCACAGGTTCGAAGCACCCATGAGGATGAGAGCGGGTCGGGCTTTGCAGTTGCTCTCGAGGACGTCGAGATGCGGGTGCCGCCCTCGACACTTCTGAGGGAGCTTCTCCCGCCCGCTGACGCCTTGAGCTTCCGTCATGCCTCTGGTCAATCCACACGCTGCGCATTCAATGCGAGCACCACTGCTCTTGCCCACGCTGGCATCCCGCATCTTTAGGTCGGGATTGGGGGCAACACTGCACGGCTTTCCTCGATGGACCCAGAGGCTGTAGGGGAATTCATCAAGGTGTCCATTCGTGCAGGTCAGCAGGTGGGGGGCGGGCACCGCCTGCCGCTCGCGCTTGCCGGTCCCGCTGGTGCGTCCACGCCCCGGACACTGCCGGTGGACGAACTGTGCCTTATCGGGGCGGTAGGGATGGGTGTTCTCGTAGTGAAACCGGGAAACGGGGCCTAGGAAGTCGCATCCGGTGCAGCGCAGCCACTGTGGGAACACGCGAGCGGGAACTCCTAGGTCGGAGCCCTCCTTGGCATTCACGCCCTGCTTGGCCTGCCAGGGATACGGACGCAGCGAGTCGACCTGAGGACCGAGGTGAAGCCGCACCACGTCAAGGAGGCGGGGCTCCACGATGGTCGGAATCGAGTCCCGCCGTTGCCAGATCCGCTCCCAGTCATCCAAGCCCGCCGGCATGACGGAGAAACCTGGTAGATCCATGATCGAACCGGGGCCGTAGGTGTACAGCAGGGACGAGGGACGTGCCGACCCGACCTTGGCCCTGTTCTTGACGTTTCCTGTCTCGGCATCGCCCAGCGGATCGAGTTCCGGGCCTCCACCGTCGAGGTAGCCCTCCGGGAGGTCGGGTGTCACGAGTGCGTCCTGGCTCATGCGTTGCCTCCCTCCCCGTCGGGCAGGTTCCACGTGGGGGCGTGATCCGGGGGCATGCTGAAGAGTCTTCCCTCGACGGGGCTCACGAGAATGTTGATCTCGGGTTGCACCTCGCGCATGGAATTCGCTACGACGAATGGGGCTAGCTCCGCGTCGCCCGCCACGGAACGGAAGTTTTCCGGGCTGATGATTAAGGGGAGGTTCTTGTCCCCGTCTCCCGTGCGCTCATAGACAAGCGTTCGACTCATCTTGGTGGCCAACTGTGCTCGTTCGTTCCAGCGGTCCATTTTGTTAACCAGTAGGTCGTTGGCGCGCTTGGCGGCTTCATCACTCTGCGCGGCCACGGCGATACGCTCTCGCAGCCTCGCGGCGAGCGCAGTCACGGCATCGTGCTGGGTCTTGATGTTGCCAGCGTTGTGTTCCGGTGACAGACCGTCCTGTTCCACGGCTTGAAGCACGCGAGCGGCGCTCACCAGAAGCCCGTCAATTCCTCGGTCGAGGGACGTGGGAGCGAAGGGGGTCACCGACAGCGCTTCAACTTGGGCGTAGAAAGTCTCGTGATAGTGCCGGAACTGCTCGAAGTGAGCGAGGTCACGAGGCCTGGCCCAGTTGCCGAGCGTGACGACGAGTCCAGGGCGAGCTGCGTCTCGCCCAACGCGGGAGCTTGCCTGGATGTATTCGGCCGTGTTCTTGGGTTGGCCCACGACAAGCATGAGGCCGAGGCGCTGGACGTCGACGCCGACCTGCAACATGGACGTCGCCAGGACGACGTCGAACGGGTTTTCCTTGCGCGACGGTGGCTTCTTCTTCTCTTTGAGCATTTCCACGCGAACCTTGTAGGCATCCGACGTGTCGAAGGTCGGATCAAAGGCGAGGCCAAGTCGGTCGAGCGTTTCGCCGATGGCCGAAGAAGCGATGCGGGACGTCAATTCACCGACGTTGAGTTGTGTGAAGTCAGCACCCGAGCGTCGCGGGAACTTGGACCACTTCGGAGGACGCTGCACGCGGTTCTGGACATCGTCGCCGATGTAGCGAGCCATACCGGCGAGCTCGCGGGTGGCGTTGAAGTAACTGACCAGAGTCATGTATGGGTCGGCTGCCTCACCGGCGGCGTTGAACAGCAGTTGACCAGCAGATAGCAAGATCTCGGCAACCCGGATTTCCGCACTGGACAGTCGGACGCCCTGAGCGCTAACGCCGACGTAGAGCCGTCCGGGATTCTTCCGGTCGATGGGAACTTCCTGAGAAAAGTACGTGTCGGCCACGTTAAGGACCTGCGGCGGGAAGATCTCCACCTGCCGGCCATACAGGCCTCGCACCTGCTCAACGGCGTTCCGCACAGTTGCCGTGGATGCAACGATGAGCGGTCGCACAGGCTGCCCGTCGGCGGTGTCCCAGGAACACAGCGTCTCGATAGCCACCTCGAACAGTCCGACGGCAGTTCCCAGCGCCCCCGTAATGAGGTGTAGCTCGTCCTGGATGATCAGATCAGGCGGTCGCAGCCGACTCACCGTGCTGACAGATGCCGCCGGATGGCCTGACTTCGATGCCTTGTGTGAGGTAGTGATGTCGCACTTGGTGTAATCGGGGTGCTTGTAGCCATGCCGCTCACATCGCTGGTTGACGTAGCCAAAGAGTGCGGCGGCCTCGCCTTCACGGGCCAGGCGTGCGAACTTGTCGACCGTGGCGATCACGAAGGCTGGCGTGAGGCGGTAGATCTCCTCATCCACGGTCAGGATTGGCAATCCCTCCTCAACTGCTCCACCCTTCGCGAATGGGCAGCGGGCAAGATCGTCGCCGCAGTGGACGTAAACGCGGCGAGCCTCCGCATCCGTCGTGACCTGAGCACCGGTGATGGGAGTACCGCACCAGGGGCATCGCTGGATCTGCAGAACCGTGAGGCGGTGCGAGCCATATTCGTTCGCTGATCGGAGTTGTTCCTCGGCTTCCTCGAAACGCTTTGGGCTGACGTCCGTCCCAACCCACAGCCCGATACGGAAGGGTTCGCTCCCCCACGTCTCCTCGTCTTCGCGACGAGCCAGCTCTGCCGCGCACATCAGCGCAGTCGCACGTTGGAACTGCTGTGCCGTCAGCAGCCGCAACGTGTACCGCATGAGAACAGCCACGCCGTCTCGACCGTCCAGCGGACCATCCGCTGACTCGACGACTCCCTGGCGTCGCCGGATGGCGAACGTGTAGGCCGCCAGGCCGAGGTAAGCCTCGGTCTTGCCACCACCTGTGGGGAAGAACAGCAGTTCGACGCGTTTGATGTCACCGCTACGCATCGGAGACGCCGGATCGCTCAATGCTCCAAGTTGCATCAAGATGAAGGCCAACTGGAAGGGACGCCAATCCGCCTTCGGATTCCCCGCGTCATCTTTGTCGATCCGATCACGTGCCTGCTCAACGGAGAGCGATGGATCGGACGAGCGCATGGCCGCGACCTGAGACGCGGTCCGCTGATCGCGCATCACCTGATTCATGAACTGGAAGCAGCGCAATGCCTCAGCGTCGGATGCCACGAATTCCAGCCCCGCCACCAGGCGCTCATGCGCCTTCCGCGCCTCGAAATGTGCCTCGTCCGCGACCTCGCGAAGGTGCACCGGCAGTTGGGCGGCCTGGGCGGCCTGCTCGTCCAGCCATTCGCCGTAGCCGTTCACAAGCGGCTCCAACCCGGCCCGCAGTTCGTCCGGAGTTGTCCGTGACAGTGCATCCATCGACAGCAGCGCGCCCTCAACGGATCGAGCCCGCGTCTGCGGCGTCTCTGCAACCGGAAGCCACGTTGTCGACACCTCAGTTGCACGACGCTTGCTCTTCGCGACCACCCAGTCGGCGGAGCAGGTGCGGCCGATCGCGAACTCGAGACGATTGCGGTATCGCAGATTCAGGCGCTGCACTTCCTCGTCGTCTTCGGGCCACTCCTGCTCGAGGAGGTCGCGCACCGGGAGAAAGATCTCAGCGCCACCCGCGTCCACACGCAGGCGGGTCTGAAACATCCACATGCTGAGGGGAACAGGCATAGGCGTCTCGCGGTCGTTGCACAGCGCGATCTCCACAAGAACCCGGTCGTAAGTCGGGTCGTCATACCGGTCTACGCGCAGCACGATCGACTCCCGCAACGGGATCGTGGCCGTTAGCCCAGAAGTCAGGTCGTTCAAGTGGATCCTTCGCGCCTCATCGATTGGAGTGCGCTGATAGTGACGAACAGGACGCCCGGCCTTCGTGACCTCATCCGATTCGACGGACTCGTATGTGCCCCAGGACGCAGTCACCGTGAAAGAGTCAACGTCCGCGGGCACCTGGAAGCGAAGTCCCATCGAGGCCGGGATCATCAGCCCCTGCTTGGGAGTCCGATCGTCCGGGTCGTCGTCTTCGGCATCAGCCTCCGTCTCATCCGCCGAGTAGGCGGGCACGCCACGTTGCTCGGTGGACGCCTCAACATCGGTGCGCGCCTCGACCAGGTCCCCCCGCTCCAAAGGAGCCTCATCATCCTCAGCCTGAATCGCAGCCCCGGTGAGTTTCACGGGGGCGATGTGACCTATCAGATACTGGGAACGAGGACTGAAAGGTAATACTTCTTCGGGCCCATGAATTGGCCCCAGGAGTTCGCGTCCAAGGATGTCGACGAGGTTTTGACGGACGGTGAACGAGGTGCCGTCAAGGTTGTAGTCGAGGCTATACGAAGTGCCTGGATCAGTTGACGCCTCAACATCTTTCATCAGAACAGGCTCTCTTCCTGACTCGACGCATGCTTGCTTGCGGCATGCGTCTTGGACTTGACTGCGGCTGTAGTTTCGCGCTCGATCACCGCGCGGCGATGATTTTCCTCGAGTAAACGATCGAGAATCTCCCCTCGCGCCGATGGCGAAATCATCCAACGCGTGACGCCTCGATAGTCGTGGAATCCTTGACCGAGGTCGAGGTCTTCCCATCCATAACAGGCAAGTGTGGCCATGTTCACATCTAGGTGAATTTGGCGAATGGCGTCGATATCGACATCATCCCCTGACGCAACTCTTGGGTCATTTACCAGCGAATACAGTCTCGTCAGCCCAACACCCCACCTCCCCATCACTTCAGAGCGCACCTCGGTCAGCACCTTGCCCAACCGAGACATGTCCAGGCTCAATGACGGCCTAGGCAGGGTGTCAAAGATGGCAGATGGGGTATACCTCGCGTCCGACCTCATGGTGGTTCCGTATGCCAGAGCCCAACTTCGGTGAACATCCGATGAAAGAAGGGCCAGGTCTTCAGGGGCTTCAGTGGCGAACACAACCAACATTGCATCCAAGACTTGATCAGCTGGGACCAGGACCGGCATCAAGGTTGAGCTCACTTGCGCGATCACAATCACGCGATCCAGGCCCTCAATGGCGCGACGCATGCCCGGTCGCTTCTCTGCGAACTGCCACCATCTCTCTGGCATCGGCTTGCGTAGAACAAATTCCCCGTTGGCTTTGGTCCTTTGTCGTTCTGGCTTGACCTCTCGCAGAACTCTCTCGAACGGCCTTGAATACTGAGATGCCTGGGCTTCCGTCATGTCGTTGAAATCAATGACAAAGCGGCTCGCCGACTGGGTGGGGCTTGAATTCAAGTCCTTTCCGTTTAGGTAGGGGCGAACGATAGATGAAAGCTGCGGGTCAGCTTGCAGCCACGTGAGGGCCTCTTCTGGCTCAAGTACAAATCCCATACCCAGCACGTAGATTCCGTTGAAAGCAATCCCCGAGTTCTCAGCAAGGGCTACGGGCAGACCCTCAGCCCTGCCCATGGGCTCTAGCAACGTGGAGATTCGATTTACCGGATGTCCGTCACAAACGCGATCGGCAGTTTCGGCCACGACTCCGACGGTTCCCCAGATTGCCGCGAACTGCAGGTTCGCGGACATCGAAGGCCACTGCTGACTCTGGACCGCCCGGACAATTTCGAACCCGCCTCCTACGATCTGGTCGAGGCCCACCTCTTTCGTATCGCCCTGGGCGACAGTATTGGTGGCAATCAGGCCCAACACGCCACCACGATTCAGCAGGTCCCTTGCTCGCAGGAGAAAATAGGCGACTATGTCGGCGATTCCACGGGATCCTTGTGCCAGAACCTCAACGAACCAGGTTCTAACTTCGGTGCCAATCGCGTTGTTCAACTTCTGACTTCCAAGGAAAGGGGGATTTCCGACTACCGCATCGAAACCACCGTGGTCGATCATCACGTCGGGGACCTCGAGGACCCAATGAAGCGGCTCCCACCGCTCGTAGTCGGTCTCCACCGTGGGTGTAAGCCCTGCGTCGACTATCGACTCCAGCCACGAGGGGTCGCCGGTTCCCCCAACGCTGACCGGCTGTGCCTGCTTTACCGCCAGTCGAAGGTTCTGGTACGCCTCATCGAGCGCCTTGCCCGGATTGCCCCCCAGCGGTAGCCCGGCAGCGATGACACCGTCGGCCAGCAACCGAAGCTCCGCGGTCACGGCCTGGAACTGCTCGTACTGGCGCCGCTTGGCGGTCGTCGATCGCATGGGATCGTCTTCATCGATCTCACTAGCCAAGCGCTCGCGCAGTTCGATCGCCTTGCGAACAACAGCGTCAACGTCGACGTGGGCATCGCTGAGCGCGTCCTGTCGCGACGCATTCGCGGGGTCGATGTGGAGTGCGCGCAGCTGGTCGAGGCTGGTCAGCCCGAGAAGAGAGTTGCCGAGAAAGATCTTGTCATCGACGAAAGAGAACGGAAGATCCCTGTCCAGCGAGACGAGCCAGAGCGATAGCTTCGCCATTTCGACGGCCATCTCGTTGATGTCAGCGCCGTAGAGGCAATTAGCAACCACCTGACGAATCGCCCGCGTATGAAGGTCCTTCCGCAGAGCATTGTCAGGGTCCTCGGCGATCCATGCTTCGACCACTCGATCGGCGAGGTAGCGAGCCGATGCAACGAGGAAGGCGCCCGAGCCACAGGCGATATCGGCGACCTTGAGGTCGAGAATCTCCTCGCTCGGTCGCAGCTTCCATTCGGCCTCGTTACCGGTCTGGTGGGGTCCGGGCGAGTAGCAGAGTGGTTGCAGCGCGTGGAGCACGACTTCTTCCGCGAGAGACTTGGGCGTGTAGTGCGCACCGGCGTTCTTCCGTGATGGGGTTTCTTTGACAAGCAAGCCCCCGGAGACAACGACATACGGGCGGGACCGGAGGTCCTGCCGAATGAGACCCAGGAACGGCTTGATGCGGTCGCGCAGGTCGGTGTCGCCGCCGACAGCCTGACTGAGGGCGGAGACTTCGCCGGGGTCGATCTCCGCGCTGAGACCCTTTGCGATCGCCGCCGCCGACTGCGCCTTGGCTGCGGGTTGGTCTGCGGTTACCCAGTCGCGGAGGGCTGTCGCAAACCTCTTCGGGTCCGAGTTCTCCTGCCGGAGTTTCTCGAGCGTGCCGAGTGGAATTTCGGGCTCGGCACCGGGCGTGCCCTTGAGCCCGACATAGGTCTCGTCAACCCGGGTGGTGGTGTAGCCGAGGAGGCCTTCGTAGATGTAGCCGATCTGCTCGACGTCGATATCGCGGAACGAGATACGTCGCGCTTCGCCTGCCTTGAGATTGGCCTGCTGGACAGAACGAAGGACGTGGAGCATGACGCGATCGGAGACCGAGATGGCCAGAGTGCCCTCGTCCGCGGTGGCAGTGAGGCAGGGGAAGCGGGCAGGATCGAAGAGGCTGCCGCCGTAGGCGGGCATGCGGAGGTTCTCAAACGTGGCGCCGCCGTAGATGGCGGCACTGGTGGCCAGGAGCCTGTGCCACGTCAGGGATGTGCCGTCGAGGGCTTCTTCCCCTTCCTCTGCTTCACGTCCAGCGAGGAGGTCAAGTTCACTGGAGAGCCCGTAGCCCTGCTCGAACAGCTCTCCCGTGGGCAGCAGTCCGCGTTCCTCAGCGAAGAGGAGGAAGACGGTGCGCATCATCACGGTGACGGCGGCCTCGTAGACGTCGTGCGACCGACTCGGTAACGGGTCGGGAAGGCCGCGACGACCCGCCTCGGCGGCGGATTCGGAAAATGCCTGGACGAGAAGTTCGACGGCTTGGCGGACCTGGACGCCGAGAGCTTCGGTGATTTCCTCGGCTGCGGCAATGGACTCCTCAAAGAGGACAGGAAGTCGCTCATTGGGGTCGCCGCCAATCAGGTACTGACGGCCAAAGATCGTCAGAAATGCATCGCGGGTGCGAGGCTCTTCAATCCAGGTGAGGGCGTCGACGACGCCGCTGGCCGGCATGGATCCGGTCTTGAAACTGACGAGGCCCCACCAGCGACCATCCGTGACGATGCCAATAGGCACATCGGCGGCGCGGAGGAGTTCCTCGAGCCGGTCGATCGGGGTGGCCGCCCAGCCGTCGTTCGGCGTATCACGGAGAGAGTCGAGGGGGTCAATGACGTGAACCAGGGCAGCGTTGGCGCCGTCAGAGTCGGTGAGGACGCCTTGGGGAGTAATGGTGACGCCGCGGCTGGGCGACTGCGCATGGATCCCCGTTGCGTCTCCCCAGATCATGGAGTCCTGCCAGCCAATGACGTCGCGGAGGACGGTCTGCACCCACTCGTCGCGCGCATCGCGGTAGGTGGCGAGCGCTTTCTCGTCGTCGGGATGCTTGTCGACTTGCTCCCAGGCCGTCTCGAACGCCTTGCGGGCGTCAGCGAAGGTGGTGAACCGGTCGGGGTGTAAAGAGCGGAAGTCTGGGATGCCGTTCGGCCAGACCCGCTTGAGCGGCGGAATGGCCAGGAAGGGGCCTTCGACGTCGACGAGTTCGAGCCACGAGCGGTGCATCTCTGCGGGGGACGGCGGCGCCGGGCGCCCGGAGCGGGTGGGGGCCATCACGCCTCCCATGCTTGGGCGTCGGCTGGCGTGATGGCGAAGACGATGGCAGCCGCGGTGGTGTGGGGCTTGACGTCGGTGTACCGCTCCGTGATCTCGTCGATCTCGCGGGCCTCCTCGTCATCGAGTGCTTCAAGCCGGCGGGTCATGTTGGCGATATCGCGGCGACGCTGGTTCTGCTGGTCATCAGGTAGCAGCATCATCGCAGCTTGTTCCTCGGCGTCTTGCAGGACCTTGAGGGAGTCGCGGAGATTGAGGCGGAACGCGGCGAAGATGTCGTGCGCACGTTGGGTGTCCGCATCCTGCCGCTTGCGAAGCTGTTCCAGGACAGTTTCGTGGCGCTTGGCGGCCCGGGCTTTCATGGACTCCTCTAGCCGCGTTCGGAGAGGCGCGTTGGGGGCGTTCCACATGTCGCACAGCTGGTCGCGGACGCGCTCGCTGGCGAGGGCCAGGTGCTGGGAGTCGAGGGCCTGGTCGAGGGCGGATTCGGCCTTCTCCTCGGCCATGGCGCGCCGCCCGTGCAAACGGACGCCAGCCAGGAAGACATCTTCATGGAGCCGCACGCCACCGCGTCCAACGAGGACCATCCGTGTGACGGCCGCGACGAACGATTCGGCCAGGTCGTCGACCACGACGGCGGTGACGCGCTCGAGGGGGCTGCTCGCGCTCCATAGGGATTGCCTGAGCAGCCTTTGGGCCTTCTGCACGATGGGATGCCCGAGGTGGACGTAGACGACATCGCTTCGACCCTCAGCTGCCAGCGTCGAGTCGAAGGTGATGGGTCGCGTGACGCCAGGGTTGAGTCGGGTATCCAGGCCAACGGTGGTGCCTCGCCACTTCGATGACAGGGCGGGGACGTCGAAGACTTCTGCGTCGGTGTCTTGGGCCAGGTCGTAGCTAGGCATCAGCAGCGGTTCGTGGTTGATGCGCAAGGCGGTATCAACAACGCGGCGCAGGTTGGTGGGGTCAAGGTGCATATCCGCACGTGATTGGTCGTAGCCCTGTTCGAGCTCGGTTAGGCGGGCGTTCAGTTCCATGCCACCGGCGAGAGCATCGTTGATGACGCTGTTCGCGTCGACGCCGTTGGCTTTGGCTTTAGCGGGCTTCTTCTTGGTGAAGTGCTCTTGGATCTCATCACCGATGATCTGGTTGACCGACCCCAGGTCATGCTCGATGTTGGCGACCTTGCGGGCAATGCGCATCATGAAGTCCGCATCGGCGGTGTACGTGGACGAAGTCGAGTCGGGGCCGAGAAGGTAGACCTTGGGTGTCTCACGCTGGCCATAGCGGTCGATGCGGCCGATCCGCTGCTCGAGGCGTGCTGGGTTCCATGGGGTGTCGATGCACACTAGTCGGGAGCAATGGTTTTGCAGGTCGATGCCCTCACCCGCTGCATCTGTGGCCAAGAGGACGCGGAGGGGTTCTTTGGAGGGATCCTCATTGAACCGTGCCTTGATGACCTCGCGCTCCTCGGTTGGTGTGGAGCCTTGGATGACGGCGACGCGGCCTTCGTAGCCGCGCTGGTTGAGGATGCGCTCGAGCCAGTCGACCGTGTGGGCGTACTCAGTGAAAACAACGACGCGCTCGTTGGACCACAGTTTGCCGTCAGGCCGGCAGGTGGCGTCCAGGAAGCTCAACAGTGCGTCGACTTTGGAGTCGGATCGACTCTCGAAACCAAGACCCCAGTCGCGCAACTTCTCCAACTGGCCTGTCTCAGCGGCGACGAGGGGGTCGCTGGACTTTGACTCGCGTAGGTGTTCGGCCTCGTCTTGCTCCCACAGGCCTTCTTCTTCGTCGGCCTGGCCTTCGCCAAAGATGTCGTCGTAGTCATCGTCAGATAGGCCACGTCCACCCTTGGCCTCAAGGTAATGAGCGAGGGTCTGACCAAACGCGTAGGGGCTGGACAGGAAGCGCTTCTTCAGCAGCATGGTGACGATGTCGCCACCGGGCTTCGTGCCGTTGAGCTTGGCGCTCTTCGTGACGATGTCGTCGAGAAGGGCAAACATCTCCTGCTCATCATTTGAGGGCATGAAGGGCAGGGTGTGAACCTGGCGCGGTTTGAATCCCTTGGCAGGCAGGTCACGTTTGAGGCGGCGAACAGTGACGTCCTTGAGAGCCTGGATGTCTAGCGAGGCGCCGCGAGCAAATCGGCGAGGATCGATCATCTCCATCAACGCCGTAAAGGACTCAGGGTGCCCGTTGTGCGGGGTGGCGGAAAGGAAGAGGCGGTGCTCACATCGGTCAGCCAGCTGGCGGACGGCGATGGTGCGTTGGGTGTCCACGGCGTAACCACGGCCTCCCGCGATGGCAGGAGGACTGGATGGGGCAACGTGGTGGGCCTCGTCGACGATGAGGACGTCGAAGGCAAACCGCTTGCCCGACTTGGGGTTACTGGTCTGGGTGTAAACGTCGCGCAGGAGGCGCTGGGCGCGGGTCTGCGGGAGCCACGCCATGCTGACTATGACCCGTGGGTACATCTGGAATGGGTTCGCGTGCAACCCGTGCTTTCGACGGACCTCGGCCAACTTCTCGCTGTTGATGATCGTGAATTCAAGGCCGAACTTGTCCCTCATCTCGTCCTGCCACTTCAGCGACAAGCTTGGCGGGCACACGATGATGGCGGTGCGAGCGCGATGTCGCAGGAGCAGCTCCTGGATGACCAGACCGGCCTCAATGGTTTTACCGAGACCGACATCGTCGGCGAGGAGGAGATTTGCGCGGGGTGCAGTGAGAGCCCTGCGAAGGGGTTCGAGTTGATAAGCCTCGATGTTGACGCCGGACCAGAAGGGGGCCTGGTAGCGGTTGGGATCCGCAGAGGTAACGGCCCCCCAGCGCATGGCGTCGACAAAGCCGGCCAGGGTGGTGGGGTCGTCGAAGGCATTTGCGTAGATGTGCTCGGGTAAGCCCTGCGGCGGGGTGACGGTTTGGCCGACCTCGAGCTCCCAGACGACGGAGAGTTCGTCGCCCAGCCGATCCTCATCTAGGGACTGCAGCTCAACAACGTGAGACAAACGCGATGCAGACTCGTCAGCAGGACTTCGAGGCAACCCCTGGGCCCGTACATCGGCGACCGCCCATAGGGAGCCGCGAACCTCAACTACCTGGCCAGGCTCTGGTAGCCGAACGTCGGTGGACACCCTTCCCCCTTCGCATCGCGCGATAGGTTCAGCCTACGCGAACTCCCTGACAGTCCAGATCCAAGTTGCTGCCTCGACCATGAAACGCAAGACCATCGCCCTGGAATATCCGACGGCAAGAGCAAGATCTGCCTTGCATGCCACTAAGGCCTGCCCCAGGACATGAGCGAAGCGCACAGCAAGATCAGCAGCAAGTTCCTTCTGACTGAACCCGCCGTCTCCGTCTCGCTATACGGCCTTAAGCGCTAACCCCTTGAAGACTTCCTCCCCGTGCCACGTCACGTGCTCCGCCGCTGGCAACACCGTTCCTGGGCGAGGCCTGATCTGCTTGTTGTGAAGGTCGTACAGACGCTTTCCTTCTTCACTCCGGGCTGAGTAGGTATGCGAAACAACGACGGTTTCCGGATCCGCGAAACCCAATACACCTCGGTCGAGCAGCTTGTGGTGAAGGGAGCACAGGGCTAGCCCGTTATCCGGTTCGTCGGGCCCGCCGAAGTTGAACCAACGGATGTGGGCTGCCTCGATGCCCACGGGCGCTCCAATCGCCTGGCCATCGAATCCGCAGAAGGCGCAGGAGCGGTCCCAAGCCTGCAGGATGTCGTGGCGCCAGGCGGGGTTGCGGCGACGGCGCTCTTCACGCGACACCTCTGCTCCACCAGATGAGAACACGAGGTCGGGGTCAAGGCCAACGGCCGTGAGCACATCTGGGGCGATGGTTAGGGGAAACTGCTCATCGACGAGTTCGCGAGCAACGTGAGCTATCCGCGCGGGATCTTGTTCCAAGCACCTTTCCACATCGCCGGTGAACTGGCCCGTGATGGGTTCCTCCCGCAGGGCCATGAGACTGTCATTGGGTACCGACCTCGACAGATCCCACACAAGGTCCGAGCGCAAACGGGTGAAAGGAAACTCCGGGTGCGGCTTGCCCTTGCGCGGAGGGCCGAACTCCTCCAGTAGCTGTGCGAGTCGCTCTTCTACGTCGCTCCATTCCATCCGCGACGAGCCCGTCTGACTGAACTGACCCAGCGCCAAGAGCACGAGTAGTGGCTTATGCGGTGAGCGCTTGCCATCCAGCTGGTGTTGCCGCAGCTGTGTCAGGCGCCGCAAGACTTCCGCGCAGGGCGCGTTCGAGTTCATGCTTGCCGCCTTTCCATCCGCCGCAGGTGTTTCTCCCCGAGGACCTGCTCGAGTTGGTCTCGCTCCCCCACGATGACGGCCAGATCCAGGGCTCGGGAGAGGGCTGTGTAGAGAACGTCTTTGGGTTCGATTTCCTCGTGGAATCCATTAACCGCGATCACGATGGCTGGGCGCTCAAGGCCTTTGAAGCCGGAGACGGTGCTGTAGAAGACGTCGTCGGTGGACCACAGGTCCTGCCAGTAAGCGTCGCGGTCAGCGTCGCTTCGCTCCGCGTGGACGGGGTGACGGCCTTTGGTTGTGAGCAGGGCGACGTGTTCGGGGAGCCAGCCTTCTTGCTCGGTGAGGAGTTGGACGGCGTCGTCGGCAGCTTCGATGACGTTCTCTTCGTCGGTGAAGATGAAGCGCACGGGTAAACCCTCGCCGCCCTCGACCACCATCTTGCGATCACATAGGGGTGTGAAGGCTTCGACGATTTGGCGGCCGTTGCGGTAGTTCGTGTCGAGATCAAAGGCCGCCATCGGGACATCTGGTCGGCCGAGGCGCCCTTGGAACACCGATTGACTGTCGTCTCGGAAAACCGCGAGGCGGAGATCGTCGGGGTTCTTGGAGATGGCCCAGATGACATCCCACCAGGAATCGGCGAAGTCCTGGGCTTCGTCGATGACGACTGCGTCGAATTTGTCGTCGTTGTTGAGCTCTTTCGCTGCTTGCACGTATTGCGTTGGTAGCTCGTGATCCCAGTAGTGCTGGTTGCCAGAACTGACGGGTTTGACTCCCCAGTGGTAGCCGAGGGCGTGGAGAGTGCCGATATAGGCGGGCTGTTCCTTCTCGGGGAGGTCCGCCATGGTGCGCTTGACCATCTCGGCAACGCCCTTGGTGTAGGTAAGGAAGGCGACAGCGAGGCCGTCCTTGCTCCATTGGCGTGCCTGTTCCATGGCCAGCCAGGTCTTACCGGTGCCCGCTCCCCCGGCGACATCGATCATGCTGTTGCGCCGCCAGCTTTTGACCAGGGTGGTTTGGCTGGCCGACATCTCTTCGATGTCCCTGAGGCGCTGGGCGACGCGCTGCTCAACGCTGAGGGGGCCGTCGCCTTGGCCCTGGAGGATTTCGAGAATCTGGTCGACCCAGCCGGGGGCGGGCAGGGGTTTGTCCTGCGGGCGGTTGAGGACATCCCAAATTCGGTAGGCCGCCTCGAGCTCCTCGCCTTCGGCGATGATCGTTTCCCGGCGGCCTTCGGGGCCCATGTCCTCGTCTTGGGGAACGTGGGTTTGCGGGAAGGCGAGGAACCAGTCGCCTCTTAATCGGCCTCGGGACCAGATTGGCTGGCGTTCGATGAATCTTCTGAAGGAATGCCAGCCGCGTCTTGCTTGGCGGGCGGGGTCGATCTCTTTCGTGCCTTCTTTGCCGGATTGGTGCCAGGTGCCATCGGCGTAGGTGATGGTGCCGCCTTTGACTTCCACGATGCCCACGCCTGCATTGGGCATGAGCACGATGAGGTCGATTTCGACATCG
>Ga0209953_1000283_pt1 | contig 19046 bp, 22 predicted proteins | sample SalPonred_H2O_MG_FD_185713 | JGI IMG/M metagenome (GOLD analysis project Ga0209953, IMG submission 185713) | Salt pond water microbial communities from South San Francisco under conditions of wetland restoration - Salt Pond MetaG... | ecosystem: Environmental > Aquatic > Non-marine Saline and...
CCAGCGCCTCCTGCCCCACAGGTCGAAGCGGAGGCACTCGATCTCGGTGCCGTCGCCGCGGGTCCGGTACTCAAGCGCGTCGTCCCTGTCGTGATCGGCGTCGTTGCCGTCGCCGCCATCGTCTGGCTGGTCGCGCGGAAGCGATGAGCCTCGCAGAACTCGTCCCCTCGCCGGAGGCACTCGCCGATCGGCTCGGGTCCTGCGGGTACCTCGCCGACGAGGGTCTGGCCACTGCGCTTTACTGCGCCGTCCGACTGCCGCAGCCCCTACTTCTCGAGGGCGAGGCGGGAGTCGGGAAGACCCAAGCCGCGAAGTCCTTGGCGCAGATGCTGGATACGCCACTGATTCGATTGCAGTGCTTCGAGGGGATCGATGCGTCGGAGGCCTTGTACGAGTGGAACTACCCGCGCCAGCTGCTCAGCATCCGGATGGCCGAGACCCAGGGTTCTTCGCTTGATGAAGCCTCCCTCTTCGAGCGCGACTATCTGATCGAACGTCCGCTGCTCCAAGCCATCGAACACGATGGGCCGCACCCGGCCGTACTGTTGATCGACGAAGTGGATCGAGCGGACGAGGAGTTCGAGGCCTTCTTGTTCGAGATGCTCGCGGAATCTGCAGTGACGGTTCCCGAGATCGGCACCATCGAAGCACGACAGCCTCCAATCGTCATCCTCACTTCGAACCGCACCCGTGATCTGCACGATGCACTCAAGCGCCGCTGCCTCTACCACTGGATCGATTACCCCGATCTGGAGCACGCGACGGCCATCGTGCGTGCGCGGGTTCCGCAAGCGTCCGTCGAATTGACCCAGCAGGTGGCCGGTGCCGTCGAACGGCTGCGTGGATTGGATGTGCAAAAGCCGCCGGGGGTTGCCGAGGCCATCGATTGGGTGCACGCCGCAGCCCTCCTTGGAGTATCCGAACTCGACGAGGCTGGAGTGGAGCGCACTCTCAGCTCGGTACTGAAGTACCGCGAGGACCAAGACCTAGCGCGGGCCGAAGGACTGTCCTGGGTGGCTAGTGGCCAGTAGCGCCGACCTGCCGGCCATTTGCGTTGCATTCGGCGATCTGCTGCATCGCGCAGGTGTGCCGGTTACCCCCGAGCGCAGCGCACGTTTCAACACGAGTGTGGTGCTCGCAGAACCGACGTCGCTACACGAGTTGTACTGGCTCGGGCGGGTAACGCTCACGACCGCGCACGATCAGTACGAGACATACGACCGGGTCTTCCGGCAGGTTTTCCGTGGTCTCGTGGACATCGCGGATATCCGAGGTGACGCCTCCGAAGCCGACGACGGTGGCAGCCCAGCGCCGGCGTTGCCGGGGGATTCGCCTGTCCCGGACGCCGGAGACGGCAGCGGCGGTCCGGAGGGCCGCCAGGGCAGTGGTGCAACGCCCGGTGCGATCGACAGCGACGCCGATGCAGATCAAGCCAGTGCGCTAGCCGCGGTTAGCGCCCGAGAGCGGGTCAACGACAAGGAGTTCTCCACGCTGACCGACGATGAGCTGCGGTTGATCCAGCAGCTGGTCGAACAGTTGCCCTTCGTGCCGCCACTACGGCGTGGTCGGCGCACGCGCCGTCACCGTAGTTCCGGTGACATCGATATCCGAGCCACCTTGCGCCGGGCGCACCGAAGTGCCGGTGATCCGGTTCGGGTGGTCCACCGCAAGCGCACCACGAAGCCGCGTCGCATCATTTTGATCGCCGATGTCTCCGGATCCATGGAGCCCTATGCACGCATCTACCTGCACCTGCTGCGTGGCGCTGTTCGGGCCATCAAGGCCGAAGCCTTCGTGTTCGCCACGCATCTAACCCGCTTGACCCGACAGCTATCGACGAATCACACCGACGTGGCCTACCGGCAAGCCGCCGCCGCCGCGAACGACTGGTCCGGTGGCACCCGTATCGGGGTTGCCTTGCGATCCTTCGTCGAGGACTTCGGCCGCCGAGGCATGGCTCGTGGGGCGGTCATCGTGATCGTCAGCGATGGCTGGGAAAGCGACCGTCCGGAGTTGCTCGCTCAGACCATGGAGCGACTGTCCCGGCTTGCGCACCACATCATCTGGGTCAACCCCCGCAAGGCTGCTCAGTCCTTCGAGCCGCTGACCGGCGGTATGGCCGCCGTGCTGCCGTATGTCGATACCTTCTTATCGGGCCACAGCCTGCGTGCGTTGCAGGACGTGATGGACGCAATTTCCAGTGCCGGTGATCGTGTCGAGCGCAGTACCCGAGCGCGCGCCCGGCTGGCCTCCTAGGCTGACGCCGTGCTGGTTTCGGTGGATGACTACCGCGAGGGCATCCTCGCTGGCCTGACGCCGCTCGCGCCGATCACGCTCTCGCTTGCCGAGAGCCATGGTTGTGTGCTCGCCGAGGACGTCACCGCATCGTGGCCGCTGCCCTCCTTCGACAACTCCTCGATGGACGGCTACGCCGTCCGTGCGGCCGATATCGCCCAGGCGAGCGGTGAACAGCCGGTGAGTTTGACGGTGGTCGACGACGTCCCTGCGGGTTACCGCGCCGATGTCGATGTCACACCGGGTACGGCCGTACGCATCATGACCGGAGCTCCGATCCCGACCGGGACCGAGTGCATCGTGCCCGTCGAGTCGACCGACGCCGGTATCGAGACCGTGCAGATCCGTGATGTCGTGGAACCGGGCACCTTCATCCGGCGAGCCGGTGAGGACGTCATCGTCGGCGACACCGTGGTCCGGTCAGGGACGCTGCTGTCGTCCCGCCACCTCGCGGTCATCGCCGCTGTCGGTCGGGGCTCGCTGCTGGTGCACCCGCGCCCACGCGTCGCGGTGCTTTCCACGGGCAGCGAATTGGTGGAGCCCGGTACGCCGCTGAGCAAGGGACTGATCAGCGACTCCAACAGTTTCCTGCTCGTTGCGGCTGCGAATGAAGCCGGAGCCCAGGCCTATCGCGTGCCACCGGTGGCAGACGATGCCAGCTTGTTCGCCGAAGCGATCGCCGATCAACTACACCGCGCGGATCTCATCCTCACCAGCGGTGGGGTGAGCATGGGTGCCTACGACACCGTAAAGGAAGTCTTCACCGCCAAGGGCACGGTCGAATTCACCAAAGTGGCCATGCACCCGGGGATGCCGCAAGGGCACGGCTTCGTAGCGGACGACGATCGTGATCCGGTCCCGGTCATAACGCTGCCCGGTAATCCGGTGAGTTCCTTCATCTCCTTCGAGAACTTCGTGCGTCCGGCTATCCACAAGCTTCGCGGCTTGCAGGCGGCGTCTCGGCCACGCAAGGCTGCGCGGATCACCAAGGCAATGGATTCCCAGGAATCCAAACGGCAGTTCGCACGTGGTCGATTCCTGGGAGAGGGAAACGTGGAGCCGGTGGGTGGCGGACAAGGTTCGCACGTCATCGGCGGCCTGGCCCAATCCGACTGCCTCATAGTGATTCCCGAAGGAGTCGGGCACGTTAATGCGGGGGACACGGTGGACATCGTCGATCTGCGCGAGGACGTTCGGTGAGCGATTTCACCCATCTCGATGAGTCCGGCGATGCCCGCATGGTCGATGTCGCAGCGAAGGACGTCAGCGATCGGCGAGCTGTTGCCGAGTCGTTCGTGCGGGTCGGCCCGGAAGTCGTCACACTCCTGCGAGGTGAAGGCGTTCCCAAGGGGGATGCGTTGGCCGTGGCGCGGATCGCTGCGATCGGTGGCACCAAGCGCACAGCGGATCTCGTGCCCTTGTGTCATCCGATAGCCATCCACGCAGTGGATGTGGACCTTCAGGTCGAGGACACGGGAGTGCGCATCACGGTGGCCGTACGCACCGCCGATCGCACCGGGGTCGAGATGGAAGCACTGACCGGTGCCAGCGTCGGCGCCTTGGCGATGATCGACATGGTCAAGGGGGTCGATCGGTCGGCGATGATCGAGCGGGTAGTCCTATTGGAGAAGTCGGGTGGACGATCCGGGCACTACCTACGCCCGGAGGATCGATGACCTACCGCGCACTCGTGGTCACGGCATCGAACCGTGCTTCACGCGGTGAGTGGGAGGACACCTCGGGCCCGATCCTCGTGGACGGCCTACGCGATCTCGGCCTTGAAGTGGAAGGTCCGCAGGTGGTTGCCGATGGGCAGCCGGTCGCCGCAGCGCTCACAGCCGCGGTGCGCTCCGGTTTCGATCTGGTGCTCACCACCGGGGGCACCGGGCATACGCCGACGGATCTGACTCCGGAGATGACCCGCGGGGTCATCGAGCGCGAATCGCCCGGGTTGGCCGAGGCCGTTCGAAACTACGGTGTATCGAACGGGGTACCGACTGCAATCTTGTCCCGGGGCATCGCCGGGATCGCGGACATGACCTTGATCGTCAACCTGCCGGGATCAACGGGTGGTTGCAAGGACGGCTTGGCAGCGCTCGCCCCGGTGCTATCGCACGCGCTGGATCAGATCCACGGCGGGGATCACATTCGTAACGGTTAGGGACAGTCGAAGGGACCGGCCAACAGCCGGTCCCTTCGCGAGGGAGCGCTCACCTGAGCGTCCACTCAGATGAAGAGGAGTTGCGCCCCTTCGGTCAACTCGATGAAGTCGCTGGCGTTGATGATGCCGTCGAGATCATCGAAGAGATCGGACTCGTCTAGATGGTTCATGTCGGCGCTGAGCCGGCAGGCCCACAACTTCGCACCGGATGCCTTGAGCAATTCCAGGAATTCCGGAACCGGTGGAATGTCGAGTTCCTCCAAGGACTTGTTCATCATGTGCGTGGCCATCGAGGTCATTCCCGGTAGCGGTGCCAGTGCGGCCGGCATATGCGCGGCCGGATTGCCGACCGGGGAGAACTTCAAGTGCTCCATCCGACCCTTGGTGATCATGTCGAATCCCCAGAAGGTGAAGAACAGGTGGACATCCACCCCTTCGCCGAGGGCTGCGTTGCCGAGGATCAGACCCGGGTAGGCCATATCCAAACTGCCCTTGGAGCAGATGATGGCTAGCGTCCGATCGGTCTCGAGGTCGTCATCGAAGGACGGAACGATCATCTCCGCAGTTGCGGTCATCGCAGCCTCCTAGACGCAGCCGTGTGGCTTGGGCAGACCGGCGATGTAGGACATCTTCTTCGCCGGCTTCTTGGGAAAGAGCCGAAAGAGCGTCTTGGTATCGACACCACCGGCAGTCGAGACCCGTCGGATGGTCGGGGTCTCGCCCTTGACCTGGAAGTCCTCCCGAAGGAATCGGATGACCTTCCAGTGATCGTCTGTCATGTCGACACCGATCGCGGTAGCCAATTCCTGGCCGATGTTCTCGTCCCATTCGTCGTATTGCGTCATGAACCCTTCGTCGTCGACGACGAGCTCCTTGCCGTTGATAACTGTCGTTGCCATGGCGATCAACTCCTCACGTGTGCCTGGCTGGTGCTTCCTAGGCCGAAAGCGCCGGTTCCTTCTTGTCTTCGGTCTGCAGTAGGTCGGTGCGCTTGCCCTTCAAGGACATGTGCGCGGGCATCGGCATCGAACGACCCGGCATCAGCACGTTCCAGTAGATCCAGCGGAACGCGAGCTTGCCGAGGTGGTTGACCCGGCTCTCCTTGAGTAGGTTCATCGGGCCCACTCCGGCGTAGGGGAATTTGCCGGGCAGGGGTTCGTAGTCGTAGTTGAAGTCGATGAGCATCGCCTTGCCACCGCCGGTCTCGATGAAGCAGTTAGCGTGCCCGTCGAACTTGTGTGTCATCTCCTTGCCGGCGATGTGCTGCAGGAAGTTCTCCACGAATACGTCGATCTCGAAGTGCGCGACCGATCCCGCCTTCGATGCGGGGATGTCGTTGGCGTCTCCCAGCGCGAAGATGTTGTCGTACTGCGTGGATAGTTGGGTGAACTTGTCGACGGGTACCAGGTTGAGCTCATCTCCCAAGCCGGATCGCGCCACGAAGTCCTGGCCCATGTTCAAGGGCACCGTGACCAGCAGGTCGAAGGGGACCTCGCGCTCGTCGTAGGACACCAGCGCCTGCTTGTCGTCGTCGATCTCCATCAACATGAAGTCCGGCTCGACACCGATGCTCTTCTCCTCCAGCGTGTTGCCGAACGCCTCTGCCGCGATCGGCTTGGTGAAGGCTCCCGGCAGCGGGGTCACGTACGTCATCTCGACCTTGTCCCGGATGCCCTTCTCGGTGAAGAAGGCATCTGCTAGGAAGGCGAACTCCAAGGGAGCGACCGGGCACTTGATGGGCATCTCGACGATGTTGACGACGAGTCGACCGCCTTCCCAGTCCCGGAGCTTCTCCGCGAGGGCCACCGATCCTTCGTAGCTGTAGAACTCATGGATCGACTCGCGCCATTGCGGGCCGAGCATCCCTTCTGTTTGGTCCGGCCGGGGACTCACGCCGGTGGCGATGATGAGCATGTCGTAGCCGAACTCCCGACCATCGGTGAGCGCCACCACTTGCTCGTCGGCACGGACGACGTCGATCTCGCCGTATTGCAGATCGACTCTCGAATGGAGCGTCGCCCTTCGGGACTTCGTCACCTGCTGGGGCGAGTAGGTGCCGAACGGCATGAACAGGTAGCCGGGCTGGTAGCGGTGATCGTCATCGGCGTCGATGACAGTGATCTGCCAGTCGTGAGCGCTGAGTTCCTTGCGCAACTTGTTGGCGGCCATCGTTCCGGCGGTTCCACCGCCGAGAATCACTAATCTCCTCATGTCCCTGACGCTACGGCGACGGGAGGCGGCTTCGGCAGGGCCGAAGCGCAGGACTCTTCGGGACCTTCGTCAGGTCACTTCAGGGTCTGTTGGTGGCGCTCCCAGGATTCCTGGATCTCCTTCTCCGCCTCGGTGCGACCCACCCAGGTCGCGCCCTCCACGGACTTTCCGGGTTCGAGGTCCTTGTAGACCTCGAAGAAGTGTTGGATCTCCAGCCGGTCGAACTCGGCCACATGGTGGATATCGCGCATGTGCTCCATCCGTGGATCCCCCGACGGGACGCACAGCACCTTGTCGTCTCCACCTGCTTCATCGGTCATGCGGAACATCCCGACAGCGCGGCACCCGATAACCACCCCGGGGAAAGTGGGCTCTTGCACCAGCACGAGGGCGTCGAGTGGATCGCCGTCTAGCCCGAGGGTGTCGTCGATGTACCCGTAGTCGTGCGGATACCGGGTCGAGGTGAACAGCATCCGGTCGAGGCGAATGCGATGAGTGGTGTGGTCCATCTCGTACTTATTGCGGCTGCCAGCCGGTATCTCGATGGTGACGTCGAATTCCAGCGGTTCCATGTCTATTCCCTTCACCGTGACGCGTATCGGTACCGGTGCCCCTTCGACCACTGCGGTTCTGCGTAGGGTAACGGCCGGAAGGAGGCGCGATGACAGCGCTGCGTACGCGCGCAGGAGCCCTAGCCGCGGCGGGCATCCTGGCCTTCCCCGCAACGCTGGGGGCCTCCACCGCGAGCGCACCGTCTGCATTCGGTGCCGACGCCCTGCCGCCGGCGTCCTCCGGCTCGTTCCCTACCAACCCGACCAACCCGTGGTCGGCGGTGGCCGCCGATTCCGGCACTGGGCCCAGTGCCGCGGGAGTGATCGAGCAGATCGATCAACTCGCCACGTCCAAGGCACTGCGCCGATCCGGTGTGGTGGTGGTCGACCCGGGTACCGACGCGGTGCTGTTCGACGACCGCGCGCAGCGTGCCTTGATCCCCGCATCGAGCCTGAAGATCCTCACCGCCGCCGCCGCGCTCGAAGCGCTCGGGCCCCGCACCACGTTGGCCACCACGACCGTCTCAGCCGGGGACGTCGTCTACCTCGTCGGTGGAGGAGATGCCACCTTGGCTCGCAAGGACGAGCGGGACTCCGGGCCCCAGGGGCCAGCGACGATCCGCAGGTTGGCTCGCGACACCGCTACTGCGCTCGGCGGCACCACCCGCGTGGATGTCGTGTTCGATGACTCGCTGTTCACCGGCCGGAAGTTGGGCCCGGGGTGGGCGAAGGGTTTCCCGGCAGCGGGGGTCGCCGCGCCGGTCTCGGCGCTGATGATGGATCAAGGGCGCAGGTCCGCGAATGCCCGTGCTCGGGTGCAGGATCCGGCTCGTAAGGCTGCTCGTGCCTTCGCCAACTACCTCGAGAAGCAAGGTGTCGAGGTCCGCAGCATCGAACGGGGAGTGGCACCGAGCGCGGCGCGCGAACTCGCCCGGGTCGAGTCCGCCACGATTACCGAGATCATCCAGCGGATGCTCACCGAGTCCGGCAACGACGTAGCCGAATCCCTTGGTCACCTTGTTGGCGAAGCGGTCCTGCAGGACGGATCCTTCGCCGGTGGTGCCCGCGCAATGACGCAAGTGCTCAGCAACGCGGGCATCGATGTCACCGGGATGGAATTGGCCGACGCCAGCGGATTGTCCGGTCGCAACCGGATTGCACCCATCACCATCGCGGAGGTACTGAGCGACGTGGTCCGCGAGGACAGGTGGAGTGCTATCTCCGGCGGGCTCGCGGTAGCGGGTGTCTCCGGCACGCTGGCCAACCGGTTCGCCACGCGCGCCACCTCGGCCGGCCGGGGCGTGGTGCGCGCCAAGACGGGAACCCTCACCGGAGTCGGTGCCCTCGCTGGCACGGTGTTGGACTCCGATGGACGACCCCTCGTATTCGTCGTCCTCGCAAATCGTGTGCGCTCGCAAGCGCAGGCGCGTGACACTATGGATCGAATCGCCAGCAACCTCGCAGAATGTGGGTGCCGTTAATGGGCTACGACAATCCGATCGTCCTGCCGGTCAACCAGTTCGACCACTTCTACCGGGGCGGCGATCGCATCGGTGCCCTGCGTCACGGCCCCGGGGGACCGCGCAGGCCCGAGGAGTGGATCGGGTCGGCAACCGCCCGCTTCGGTCAGGCACCTGCAGGCCTGACCGTGCTGCCGGATGGCGCCTACCTCGCCGAGGCGATCAGCGCCGATCCCAACGCTTGGCTCGGACCCGATCATGTCGACCGTTACGGCGTCAGTACCGAACTGCTCGTGAAATTGCTCGACCTCGATCAACGACTCCCGGTGCACCTGCACCCCACACGGGACTTTTCGCGCACGCACCTCGGGCTCGCGCACGGCAAGACCGAAGCTTGGTACGTCCTCGATGCCCCGCCCGGGGCGCGAGTCGGTGTGGGATTCGCCGAGGACATGTCCATGGACCGCATGCGCGAATGGGTGATGAATCGCGACAGCGAAGCCCTGCTCTCGGCTCTACGTACCCGCGAAGTGCGGCCCGGCGATGCCATGCTCGTCCCGGCGGGACTCCCGCACACCGTCCAGGCGGGTGTGTTCGTCCTCGAACTGCAGGAGCCGACAGATCTATCCATCCTGCTGGAGTGGGAAGGCTTCGCCGTCGATGGTTTCAAAGACGGGCACCTCGATCTCGGCTTCGACACCGCTTTGCAGGCGGTCGATACCGCCGGTGTTTCCGATTCCGATCTCGATCGACTCGTGGTTCGTCGAGAGGACATCGACAGCGAAGGCCTGGTCACGGCGCTGCCGCTCGAAGCCGACCCCTATTTTCGTTTGCATCGTCTGGCACCCGGTGGTTCCCGCGGGGCTGCGCTGGTAGAAGCCGGCCTGGTAGAAGCCGGCTTCGCGATCGTGCTCATCACCGACGGGCACGGTGTGCTGACGGTCGGGGATCACGGCCGGGAAGTCGCCCGCGGCGATGCGTTGTTGATCCCGTACGCGGCGGGGCCTTGGGCGCTCGCCGGGGACGTCGTCGCGATGGTCGCCCGGCCGCCGGAAGCCGATGCACCGGTGGCCCCGCGATGAGCGATCCGATCGATTTCGAACTCGCTGGCCGAGTGGGCCGTCGATTCGCACCGGATGGTCCGGACCTCACCTTGGACCAGGCGCGCAATGTGGTTGCCGAGTTGCGCGATCACGCAACCCAAGCGCGCGAACATGTCTACGCGATCACTGGCATGGAAGCCGAGCCCGGCCACCCTGCGGTGGTCGTCGACCGCGGAGACTGGATCGATTCGAACGTCGCCGCGATGGGCAAGGTCCTCTCGTTGTGGCCTACTGCCCTCGAGCGGCACGAGGAATCCTCGAACGCAGCGAAGGCCATCGGTCCGCGTGCCAGTGCCGTGCAGGTGGGAGCGGCCCTGGGTTGGCTGAGCGGCAAGGTGCTCGGTCAGTACGAAGCCCTCGCCGATCCCGGGCGGCTGCTCCTCGTCGCCCCGACGATCGTGCACATCGAGCAGGTGCTCGAAGTCGAGCCGCGGGACTTCCGGTTGTGGGTTTGCCTGCACGAGGAGACCCATCGAGTGCAGTTCGGCGCTGTGCCCTGGCTCGATGGCTACTTCCGCGATCTCATCGCGCGGGCGCTGCAGACCTTCGATGAGACCTCATCCGGGGAAAGGTTCCTCGCGATCGCCGGCGAGGTGTTCGATGCGATCGTCAAACGGCGCACCCCCGATCTCATCAGCGCCGCGCAGACCTCCGAGCAGCGCGCGGTGCTCGACGAGATCACCGGTTTGATGTCCGTCCTCGAGGGGCACGCGGATGTCGTGATGGACGAGGTCGATACCTCGATCATCCCGAGCGTTCCGCAGATCCGTGAACGCTTCGAAAGTCGGCGTTCGAGCGAAGCGAGCGTGCGAGGAGCGGATTCGCTGTGGCGCAAGGCGCTGGGCATGGACGCCAAGATGGCCCAATACCGTGAAGGTGCGGCCTTCGTTCGCGCGCTGATGGCCGAGGGTGGCATGGCTACCGTCAATCTCGTCTGGGATCGAGCGGAGAACCTGCCGAGCGCCCAAGAGGTTCGAGACCCCGATCGCTGGCTCGCGCGGGTGCGCGGGATCGCTGCGTGAGCGTCAGTCCTCAAGCGCAGTCCCTTCGCCATGCCGTCGCCGAATGCATCGAAGGCGGTGCAGTGGTGGTCGGGTGTTCGGGTGGCCCGGACTCACTGGTGCTCGCCGATGCAGCGGCCTGGGCCGTACCCCGAGCCGGGGGTTCCCTCACCGTGTGCATCGTCGATCACGGACTGCAAACCGACTCGGCGCAAGTAGCTCAGGACGCTGCGAAGATCTGTCGCGGCATCGGCATCGACGATGTCGAGATCAAGCGGGTGCAGGTGGCCGACGGGGGTGGACCGGAGGCAGCAGCCAGGCGGGCCCGGCGGGCCGCCCTCGAGGAGATGGCACGCGAGCGAGGCTCGCAGCAGATCCTGCTGGCGCACACCCTCGACGATCAAGCCGAGACAGTGCTGTTGCGCCTGGCCCGCGGTTCGGGTGCGCGCTCCCTGGCGGCCATGCGCTCGTGCGATCCACCCTGGCACCGGCCCTTCCTGAGCATCATGCGTTCGCAGGTGCATCAGGTTGCTCAGGAACGTCTCGCCGCACGGGGATTCGCTGCCTGGGACGACCCACACAATCACGACCCGCGCTACGCACGCGTGCGGGTTCGGCGCAGTCTGCGAACGCTCGAAGCAGAACTCGGCCCCGGTCTGGCTGCGAGCCTGGCTCGTTCGGCGGCCCTGCTAGGAGACGACGCCGAGGCATTGGAAACCTGGACCCACGGTGAGTTCGAACGGATCGTGGAATGCGAGCCCGGGCGCTGCTTCGCGTCCACCGAAGCGCTAAGCGAGCTTCCGCGCGCCATTCGCACCCGGATCATCCGCGCGATGCACCAGCATCTCGCCGGTATCGGCGACGACCTCACCTTCGATCACATCCAACAGGTCGAGGCGATGGTGTCGCGCTGGAAGGGTCAGGGGCCGGCGCGGCTGCCGGGTCCGGTCGAGGCACGCATCGAGTGTGGAAGGCTGACCCTCATCGCTGAACTCCGGGAGATCTGAGTGGAATCTCAAGACGTCGAAGCCGACCTCGACCACGTGCTCCTCACCGAGGAGCAATTGCACGAGCGCATCGCCCAAATCGCCGCACAGATCGACACCGACTACGCCGGTCGGACCCCGTTGCTCGTCGGTGTGCTGAACGGCGCGGTGATGGTGATGGCCGATCTCGCGCGAGCCCTGCATATCCACGCCGACATGGACTGGATGGCGGTCTCCTCCTACGGGTCGGGCACCACGTCGAGCGGGGTAGTGCGGATCTTGAAGGATCTAGACGCCGACGTTGCCGATCGAGATGTCCTCATCGTGGAGGACATATTGGACTCGGGTCTTACCTTGTCCTGGCTGCTGAAGAACCTGAAGTCCCGGCGTCCCGCCTCCTTGGAGGTATTCACATTGCTCCGCAAGCCCGACGCCATCAAGGTCGCGGTGGAGCCCAGGTACATCGGTTTCGATATCCCAAACGAGTTCGTGGTGGGTTACGGGCTGGACTACGACCAGCGGTATCGGAATCTGCGCTGCGTGGGCACCCTCGCCACGCACGTCTACTCGAACTAGTGCCTCTAGTCCCACTGGTCCTTCCGACCCTCCCGAGGCGTCCACTCGGAGGGTTCGCGCTCGGCTGAAGCCCCCCGCCCCCCGACCGGTGGGCGGGGAATGGCGAGTCCGTTACCGTTAAGCGGTGAACGTGAAGCGGTGGCTGCGCGGCCCGATCTTCTGGATCGCCATGGCCGTCGTGCTCGTGCTGGTCGGTTCCAGCGTGATCTCCGGGCTCGGAGCGCCCGATGAAATCGACACCGGCGAGGCGGTTTCGCGAATCACTTCCGGCAGTGTCGATACCGCCACACTCGTAGATCGCGATCAGGTTCTCGAGTTGACCTTGAACAACGGCGATCAGGTCCGCTCCCACTACATCACCGGTCAGGGTGTCGAACTGCAGAACCTGCTGCAGGAGCGAACCGACGCCGGTCAGCTGCCCGGCGGCTACAACGTGGTGGTGCCCAGCGAGAACATCCTGGTCACCTTGTTCATCTCGCTGCTTCCCTTCGCCCTGCTCATCTTGTTGATGGTCTTCATCTTCAGCCAGATGCAAGGCGGTGGCGGACGCCTGATGAACTTCGGTAAGTCCAAGGCCAAGACCTTCACCAAGGACATGCCGCAGACCACCTTCGAGGACGTGGCCGGGGCCGATGAGGCAGTCGAGGAACTCGTCGAGATCAAGGACTTCCTCGCCGATTCCGAACGCTTCCAAAAGGTCGGGGCCAAGATCCCCAAGGGCGTGCTGCTGTACGGGCCGCCGGGAACCGGTAAGACGCTGCTCGCGCGAGCCGTCGCCGGGGAGGCCGGTGTGCCCTTCTACACGATCTCCGGTTCGGACTTCGTGGAGATGTTCGTCGGCGTCGGCGCCAGCCGGGTACGCGACCTATTCGAGCAGGCGAAAGCCAACGCACCGGCGATCGTTTTCATCGACGAGATCGATGCGGTCGGACGCCATCGCGGTGCGGGACTCGGCGGTGGGCACGACGAACGCGAGCAAACGCTGAACCAGATGCTCGTGGAGATGGACGGGTTCGACGTCACCGGCGGGGTCATCTTGATCGCGGCCACGAACCGTCCGGACATCCTCGATCCCGCCCTCCTGCGCCCGGGACGATTCGATCGCCAGATCGCTGTCGAACGCCCGGACCTCAACGGGCGCTATGAGATCTTGCAGGTGCATGCCAAGGGCAAGCCGGTCGCTGACGACGTCGATCTGATGGCCGTTGCCCGCCGCACTCCCGGCTTCACCGGTGCCGACCTCGCGAATGTCCTGAACGAAGCCGCACTGCTCACTGCGCGATCGGATAAGACCTTCATCGACAACGAGTCCCTCGACGAAGCCATCGACCGGGTGATCGCCGGGCCGCAGAAGCGAACCCGGATCATGGACGATCACGAGAAGACGATCACGGCCTATCACGAGGCTGGGCATGCGATGGTCGCTGCGGCGCTACCGGGCAACGATCCGGTGCACAAGATCACGATCATGCCCCGCGGTCGCGCCCTCGGTTACACCATGGTGCTTCCCGACCAGGACAAGTACTCCACGACCCGCAGCGAGATGCTCAACCAGCTCGCCTACATGCTCGGTGGACGCGCGGCAGAGGAACTCATTTTCCACGATCCGACCACCGGAGCGGCGAACGATATCGAGAAGGCCACCTCGGTGGCGCGCGCGATGGTCACCCAGTACGGCATGACCGAACGCCTCGGAGCGATCCGCTACGGCCAAGAGCAAAACGAGGTGTTCCTCGGCCGCGACATGGGCCATATGCGCGACTACTCAGAGGAGGTGGCGGCAGCGATCGACGAGGAGGTGCGCACCTTCATCGAAGCCGCGCATCAGGAGGCGTACGACGTCCTCGTGGAGAACCGCGACGTCCTCGATGCCTTGGTTCTCGCCCTGCTCGAACGCGAGACGCTCGATAAGGGCGAGATCGAGGAGATCTTCACCGAGTTGAAACTGCGATCTCCGCGGCCCGCCTGGACCGGATCCGCGCGACGCGCCCCGGACACCCGCGGACCCATCCCCTTCCCTGGTGCTTCGTCCAACGGTCATTCACCGACCGCAGGGCTGGAGAAGGCGATGAACGAATCTCACGATCCCGAGTCCCGCTAGGTCCACCGATGTCTATCGATCCGGTTCACTCCGGGGCCGACAATCCCGCGGGTGAGTACAACGCCGAAGGTGTAGCCAAGGCGATCCGCGATCTGCTCATCGCTATCGGTGAGGATCCAGATCGTGACGGCTTGAACAGCACCCCCGATCGAGTGGCACGCAGTTATGCCGAGGTGTTCGGTGGTCTCCAACAAACAGCCGAGGATGTCCTCACCACCACCTTCGATCTCGGGCACGACGAACTCGTCTTGGTAAAGGACATCGAGCTCTACAGCACCTGCGAGCACCACCTACTGCCGTTCTACGGGGTGGCCCACGTCGGCTACCTACCGAACAAGTCCGGCCGCATCACCGGCTTGTCCAAGCTCGCCAGGCTCGTCGACGTCTTCGCGAGGCGACCGCAGGTGCAGGAACGACTCACCTCGCAGGTGGCCGATTCGCTGATGCGGATCCTGGAACCGCGGGGTGCCATCGTGGTGATCGAGGCAGAGCACATGTGCATGGCGGTGCGCGGTGTCCGCAAGCCCGGAGCCCGCACGGTTACCAGCGCGGTTCGGGGCAGTTTGCATGATCCGGCAACGCGCGCCGAGGCGATGTCGCTCATTTCAGGGAAATAGGCGCCAGCGGTGCCTCCGATACCTACATCGCGACTTGGTCAGGGCCTTCCCGTGGTCTGGGGTGTGCTGAACGTGACTCCGGACTCCTTCTCCGACGGTGGGCGGTTCGATTCGATCGACCGCGCACTCGAGCAGGCCCACCGCTTGGTCGAACAAGGTGCGGACGTGATCGATATCGGCGGTGAGTCCACCCGGCCGGGCGCGCAGCGGGTGGATGCGCAAGCGGAGTGTGAGCGGGTGCTGCCGGTCGTTCATGCGCTCGCGGCCGATGGGGTGGCGGTGAGCATCGACACGATGCGATCGCAGGTCGCTTCGGCTGCGCTGGATGCGGGTGCGCAGATCGTCAATGATGTCAGCGGTGGTCGCGCCGATGAAGGTATGCACGAGTGCGTCGCCTCCTACGGCGCGCCATACGTGCTGATGCACTGGCGGGGGCATTCGGCCTCGATGAACGAGTTAGCGGTCTATGACGATCCTGTGCGGCAGGTGTGCGAGGAAATCCGCGAGCAGGTGGACCTGGCGTTGGCCGCTGGGATCGATGAATCGGCGTTGATCGTGGATCCTGGTCTCGGCTTCGCGAAGGAAGCCGAGCACAACTGGGCGGTGTTGCACCACCTCGACTCGCTGATGGCACTGGGTTACCCGTTGCTACTCGGTCCTTCGCGCAAGCGTTTCCTCGGTGCGCTGCTAGCGGATGCCAAGGGGGCTCCGCGGGATACCGACGGTCGAGACGTGGCGACCTCGGTGCTCAGTGCGTTGTTCGCCGAGCGCGGGGTGTGGGGGGTGCGCGTGCATGACGTGCAAGGCACCGTGGATGCGCTGAAGGTGACACTCTCGATGCGATCGGGGGAAGGCAGATGAGCGATCGGATCGAGATCCTCGGTATCCGCGGATGGGGTCACCACGGGGTCCTAGCGGAAGAGCGACGCGAAGGCCAAGAGTTCTCGGTCGATGTGGTGCTCGGGGTGGATACCCGCGAAGCCGCGCGGACCGATGACCTTGCCTTGACCGTCGACTACGGCGATGTTGCCCAGCGCGTGCACGCACTCATCGTCGGTGAGCCCTTCGATCTGATCGAGACCCTGGCCGAACGGATCGCGGATGCGGTGCTGGTATTCGATGGACTGGTGTTCGTGGAGGTGGCGATACACAAGCCTTCGGCACCGATCCCGGTGCCATTCGACGATGTGATCGTTCGCATCCGCCGGGAACGCAGCTAGCGCATGCACTACGTGATCGGAGTCGGATCCAATCTCGGCGATGCACCGGCCAGCGTGCGTCGTGCGATGCGCGAGGTCGAGCAAGGGCTACAAGCAAGCGCTGTGCGTCGCTCTTCGCTTTATCGAACCGCTCCGGTCGGTGGTCCCGAACAGCCGGACTTCGTCAATGCGGTGCTGGCGCTGGAGTCGGATCTGACACCGGATGCCGTGCTCGAGGCCTTGCATCACATCGAGCAGGAAGCCGGGCGGGTGCGTGACGTGCGCTGGGGGCCTCGCACGTTGGATCTGGATGTCGTCGCGGCTGGCGATCTGGTGAGCGAGGATCCGGTCTTGACGTTGCCCCACCCTCGTGCCCACGAACGGGCCTTCGTACTCATTCCCTGGCACGAGATAGAACCGGAAGCCTCGTTACCGGGAATCGGATCGATCGCCAGCGTGATCACCGCCGGTTTCGACGATCAGGACATCGAAGTGCTTGTCGAGGAAGGCGCATGAAGCCGACGAGCATCCGATTGATCGGCATCCTGCTGATCATCGGTGCGGCCGCCGGTTGGGCGCTCGCGACCATCGTGTCCGGCTGGACGGGACGATCACTGCCGCTGCCCGTCCTGGCCGGCTCGGCGCTGTGGTTGCTGGCGATCGCCTTGTTCTCCTGGGGATGGTTCGTGCGGCCACGAGTGCGTGCACGAAACGAGCAGATGCCGCAGGCCGAACCGATGCCCGCATTGGTGGCCGCGCGGATCGCGGTACTGACCTTGGCTGCCTCCCGGATGGGTGCGGTCGTGGCCGGCATCTACCTCGGGGCCGTAATCGCCACCGTGGCCGAAGGCATGTCCACGCCGGCCTCGCAGCAGGCTGTGTGGTCCGGCGTGCTGGCTGCCACCGGGGCGGCGGCCACCTGCGCAGCTGCGCTGTGGATTGAACGGGCGTGCCTACTGCCGGATTCCCCGGACGACGACGAGTGACCTAAGGTCGGGTGCCATGAGCGAAACAGCCCTCGAGGATCTGCCGTTCGACGAACTGCGGCACCGTGCCTTCCACATCGCTGAGCATCGGGTGGATATCGGCTTCTTCACCGACCTGTTCGGCCATATGCCGGGCATGGTGGCGATCGAGGGTGAGCAGGGGGACCTCGGTGCTATCGGTGGGACGTTCATCGAGACGGTTCGAGCGGTCAAGGAGATGTTCGGGTCGGCTAACTTCGATCCGAACACCGAAGCCATGCTCCGCGCTCGCTTCGCGACCTACATCCGCGAGCACGAGAAGAAGTAAGCGCGCTCAACGATCGGCGTCACCCACCACGAAGAAGAACGACGCCACCGCCGCATCGAGTAACTCGACCGGTGTCCCCGCGAGGGCGAACTGCATCGCCTGCAAGTGCGCGAAGCTCGGAGTGCGGGCCTTCAGTCGCAACGGCATGACGTCCCCATCGCTAACTAGCAGCCAGCCGGCGATTCCCAGTGGATTTTGCGTCGAGACATGCACGGCGGTCTCGGGAGCGCGAAGAGTCTTGGGAAGCGGCACGTTAACCGGCTGATCGCCCACCTGGGCTAATCGCTCGGTCGCGGCCCGGATGATCGCGGCGCTGACCTGCATTCCGGCGATGAGCGATCGATACCGCGCGGCGGCGTCGCCGGCTTCGAAGACGGGCGTGGAGTAGTCGATCTCCAGGGCGTCGTATAACAGGTAAGGGTCGTCGCGACGCAGGTCCCAGTCCAGCCCGCTGGCCTGGCCGACGGCTCCCGAACATGCGAAATCCTCGGCTACTCGCGGACTTACCGGCGCTAGCCCGGTCAACTCCGACCGGTGGGCGATGTGTGCGTCCCAGGAATCGAGCGATGCCTCGACGGTGGCTGCGATCTGGAGTAGTTGCTCGGTAGATGAATCCGGAAGTGCGTGCTCCAAGCCGCCGATCCGATTGATCATCGGATGCACGCGACCACCGGTGGCGTCTTCTTGCCAACTAGCCCATCGGGCGCGCAGTTCAGCGCAGCCGGGCACGCCCAGTGCCGCCAGGAACAGGGCACTCGCGCCGATCCGGCCGGCTTCCGCCAACAGCATTCGCATCCAGGTAGCGCGCTGCGGCGGCACGATCCCGGTTGCTTGCTCGACGGCAAGCGCCACCCCGATCTCCGAGGAGACGGCGCTGAGCCAATCGTGTCGGTTGGCCAGCATCATGATCTGTCGATAGTCCCGGGCTTCGAACAGCTTCTCGGTGCTGCGGTGTAACAGTCCGAGTTGCACGCGGCAGGTGTCCACCACACCGTCGACCACTCGCAGGTGCATCTCCAGCCCACCGTGCGCGCCGGGGTGGTGGGTGCCCAACTCCAGATGGATCGTTCCCCCGGAGTCGTCGTGCAGGTAGCGGGCAAGGCCTACCGTGGCGAGAAGATCCTGCGCTGCGGAGTCGGCCACGCGTTCATCGTTGCACCACCGGATCGATCAGCCATCTATGGGAGCCGAAGCTTCCCGGAAAGCCGGCTAGTCCGGTGAGGACCGAGGACTGTGCCAGCAGTTCGCCGGTGCCGCCGGCACATGAATCGAGCGCGACATGGGCCGTAATGTTCATCGAGCCGTCGGGAATCGGTCGCCGTGGGCGCCCGCGGGCGAAACCTTGCAAGGTTCCGCCGTCCCATACTCCCTGGCGGCGATCGGGCAAGGTGTGGCTGTAGTCGATGGCGATGGCCGTACCTCGCGCTAGCACGTTGCGCAGACGCCGCCACACGCGATCGCGGCTCAGGCCGATCTCACGCCGAGCCAACGG
>Ga0209953_1000284_pt1 | contig 18911 bp, 10 predicted proteins | sample SalPonred_H2O_MG_FD_185713 | JGI IMG/M metagenome (GOLD analysis project Ga0209953, IMG submission 185713) | Salt pond water microbial communities from South San Francisco under conditions of wetland restoration - Salt Pond MetaG... | ecosystem: Environmental > Aquatic > Non-marine Saline and...
ATTGTAATTATATTCTAGTGTGTAGTCAATGTCAATATCAAATTTTGGCACATATCCTGCTAAACGCATTTGCAGTAGTACAAGTTTAACATACTCTGTTTTAAGTCTAGCTAGATCAGCATCGTCATGTATTGCACCTGACAAATTAAATCTTTTAATGGGCCTATGGTATATTTTGTCCATACCCCATTATAACTAGATATCTTCAAGATCCTTGTACTTATACCAGCCTTTATCAAAGTCTACCTGGACCATGAACTCTCCCATAAAGCCATTACGATTCTTACGGAATACGCATTCGATTACATCGCTGTTGCTACCCCGACCAAGTGCAAGGACCCAGTCTGCATCGTAGGCAATTTGACGTGACCAAGCGGTTTGACCAAGTGTAGGCACTGTCTCAAGCTTTGTAACATCATCTGGCGTGGCAGATGAGATAGCAATAATAGGCACCTCTTCTGCAATTGCCATAAGCTTAAGCTCACGAGACAAGTTCTTCATGCGAACAGTTTCGTTGTCTGACTTCTGGTTAGGACTCATCAGCTGCAAGTAGTCAACGATTACGAAGTCTGGCTTGTATTGATCGATCTTGCCTCGTAGTACAGAAGGCGTGATGTCGCCACCAGTGTCATTAGAAATAATCTTAAACTCTGGCTTACCCTCTATCTTATTTTTGTGCCAACGCTTCAAGTCATCAACATCTACCTCACCGTTGCTTAGCTTGCGGTGCGACCACACGCCCTCACCCATGATTGCAAAGGTACGATTACGAACCTCTGTCTCTGACATTTCGAGACTAACAATCATTGGAGATCTTCCCTGCTTCCAGGCTTGCACTGCAAAGTACAACGAAAGCCATGACTTACCGATACCAGGATAAGCTAGGAAGACCCCAAGCTGTCCAGGCATAATGCCAGAGGGCAAGTAGTTGTCAAATCCTGGTAGACCAGTCTTGATGCCAATGGCACCGCTTTCTTGCTGCTCTTTAAGCTGTTGAAAGTATGCTACAGCGGAGTCAATATCTGTGGCATCGATGTCACGGATAGCGGAAGTGTTTTTCTTAAGCTCTGATGTCTTGGTGATAAGGTTTTCTAAAACCTCGCCACCCTTGCCAATCTGAACGTCAGTTGCCGCTTCACGCAAAATGTCTTTAAGGCTGTCATTGAGATATTCTGCTTGTAGCTCTTCTAGGTGGTGTTTGGTTGCACCCACCCCATCAACTGGCGAGAAGTCCCTAAATTTTTCTACTACCAAAGAGCTTGGAGGCGCAATACCGTTTTGCTCATAGTAGTTACGAATGAACTGCCAAATATCACCGTGCGTACGCATAATGCCGTCAACATTGGCTTGCAGCAGTACATGTACTTGTTTGTCTTCTAGTACTGCGGAGATTACTTTAGATTCCGTATTATTCACTTAACCATTCCTTTGCCATCTTTCTGCGTTCCGCACGTTCTTTGTTGTCTTGTTCTAGTTGCAGCTTTGCCTGAATAATGCTGTCTGCATTGTACGAAAAATAATTCCATGAGGGGGCGGCGGCGGTATCAAAATAGTACTGCAAAAGATCGTAGCAACCACCCAAAGTGTACGACTCAATAAGATTGTCAGCCGCCCACTGTTCTTTGTTTAGATTATGATCAGGCTTAGACTCGTACCGTGCCGTGTGTAACTTAGCGTAGCGACTGAGCAAAGCCATTCGGTCTTTGCGTTGTGCCACTACTCCTCCACTTCAGTCTTTGCTTCTTGAATCTTTGCGATAAGTTTCTGCTCAACAAAGTCGTAGACGCGATTAAAAGCGTCACCCACATGCTCTTCACTGCGAAGGCTGTCCTCGACTCCAATGTCAATGCGGAGCGACTGAAAGTTTCCAAGGTTTAGTGTGTAGCCCAATGCTACATTAACCTTAGTCTCGCTGTTTTCCATTTCTCATACCTCTCTAAATAGACTCTGTCCACATAGGAACAAACTCACCATTTGCTGTCTTTGTATATGTAAGCATACCATCCCCCATACGTCTTGTCAACTCTTGTTTTGTGGGGACCGAATCGTTTGTAATTAGACCATCTCTTCTTGGCTTCCCGTGGTGAAATGATGCTAAAATATCCCTAATTTCGTGAACCATCGATTCCGAGTAGTACGATCTAATTCTAAAAGCCGTCTTGCCGTCCTTGCTTGCTCCAATGGGATATGGTATTTTACCAGCCTGCATAAGTCTTGGCAAGTATTTACGATGACGATTTACAAGCTGAGCTGTTTCGTTGACAGTATAGGCTCGCTCTCTGTTCTTTTTAAAATCGGCAATCAGGCAGCTTTCGATTCTGTCTTTTGTAATATTATACAAAGACATGATACCATTTGACTTGCTGATGTGATACTTTCTTACAAGATCACCGTTTAAAAACCAAACGCTCTTGTTACCAGGAATAACAGGAGCAGAATTGTATGCCTCTCTCTGCACTTAAACTCCTATACGGGTACGCCGACTGCTAGCAGATTAATTCCTACGCTAGCCACACCAATAGTATTAAATCTAACAATTCCTTCTACACGATTAGTTGTAACTTTTGTCAAGACGACACTGACATCTTTCCCCGACTCAGTAGCAGCATCTCCAAGAAGAATTGGGGTTGCTGTAACAACTGGAACAAAAGCAAAGTCGTCAAAGTTGTAGGAGAAGGATGTCTCTGAATCTGGAGATGTGCTAGTGCTATTGTTTACTATTAAATATCCACCAACAATTCTGGCATCAGATGTTTTTACTGTTTGCGTTCCAGCAGAAACCGTGTCGATGCTTGTATATCGACTGGTTGGCGAGGTGAGCTGTTTGGATAAATCATTAATAGCTTCCGCAAGCTGATAAATATACGAAAGATCCAGTGGCTGGCCTCGTGCTGGTACAGGTACTCTAGTCATTTTTTCTCCTTTAATATTATAACACTAAACGGCAGGTGCTGGTGTTTCTGAAGTAATTTTTACGTCATCTCTTTTATACACCAAGAGGCCTGAGTGATTCCTACTTCGATTTGTCGAACGAATGTATACCTCGACAGAAAAATGTGTAGGCTCTTCTTCTACAATAGTCCCATCTTCTAATTCGTAAGATGGGGGAATCACAAAGCCTTGGATAGTGCCGTCAAATCTTTCTGCTGGTAGCCATACGTGATTTCCTGTGTGCTCATTTTTACACCAAGAAACATACAGGTCATATCTAGATTCTGTTTTAATTTGTGCTTCCGAAATTCTGTCTTTGACAAAAACCCCTTCCCAAAAAACATTAACATAGGGGCCCTGTCTAACTATTTCAATAGTGGTTTGTGGGATTCCGCTAGGACGTTCGAAGATGTGGTTAGGCCTTACATAATAATTTGGAGAATATGAAGAAAATCTGTTGCCGTCTTCAGAAACAAATCTGTACTTAACAATATAGCCAAACGTTCCGTCTTCGAATACTGTAATGGGTGGCAGCTCTGACTCTCTTAAGGCTGCCTTTTGAGGTCCACGAATTGTCATTAAGCAATTCCCAATCCAAATCTAAACTCAATTAGGTTTGAGGTATTTGATTCTTTAATAATTGGATAGCCATTGGGTGTTTTAATTAAAGAATACCCCGTCAAGCCATAAAGAGGATTTTGACTAGTGGTGTTTTCAAACCTTAAACCATCAAAAGAGATGTAGAATTTATCTGAGGGCACGCTGGTGCCAAACTCTAACACTGTTGCATAAATTTTGACAGAGTTAACTGCATTCCAAGTAAATCCTGGACTCTGAATTAATTCTGACAATTTCTTTTTAATAACAAAATATCTATTGCTTGCAAAGTCTGTGCTTCCAGATCCTTGTGTAATATCTACCTCGAAACGAGCGTAGTTGACTGGGTTGGGAATATCTGCTTCGGCAAACTCGAGAAGTATCTTTACGACCTGCGGATTCTCTGCTTGAGTTTCATCTTTACTCAGCAAAGAAAATGCTAAGCGCAGCTCATCATCGGTTGCAATTGAATCAAGGTTAACGGTAATACCGTTATAGTGAATATGATCTCCAGAGGAAACCTCTAACTCTCCAGTTGTAGCATTGTTGATCAAGCTGGACATGTCACCTCTGACAAACAGGGATCTATTTAAAAACCTTGGCCTTTCTTGCCTGGACTGCCTAATTGGCCCCTCAAAAACGGTATTGTTAGAGTTGGTTCGAAAGACTACGAGATCTGTGCCAGCCTCATCTTGTGGATTAATAACGCCACCCTCTTGATCACCATTTAGGGGCTCTACGATTGTGGGAATAGAAGCAACTGCATTTGATTTGTGATACTCCCAGTTTTCCGATTCGGCAAATGAATAAAGAATTTTGCTTTCAAGATTTATGGGTACTGGGCTAGTTCTACCAGGATAAATGCCTACTTCGCTAATTTCATATCTTTGATCTGTGGGAATTTCAGCAGCAAAAACAACCTGTGGATTGCCCTGCTCATCATAAATGTATCCTCGGCTACTGATTGGCATTCTAAGAACTTCAAAGTCAAGACTCTCCTGTGTAGAGAAATCTGGAAAAGATTCTCCGACGGCCAATGGCTTGGGGCCAACACCAATGGCAATGTAAGATGCATAAGATTGAGTTTGGCCAACCAAGTACTTAGATAGAATGTTTCTGCCAGTGTCTGTAATCATAAAAATCTCCTAGTATATTGTATCATTTTCCACATTAGGAATGGTGAGAACCTCTATCTCTATTCTCTCATTATTCTTCATATTCTCTACGTCAATAACAATGTCTCCCGTTGTAATGTCGCTGTATACTGTGTCCCTATAGGGAGCCAGGTCGTTGTCTATGGCATTGCGGGCTTCGGTTAGGCTAGTGAAACACTGGATCAGAGTGTCGTCTCTTCTGTCTAGCACGGGGAAGCCAGTGCATCCATTAGAATTTTCTGCACCTACATAGTAGGGTGCTGGTGCTGTACCGCTTCGCGGTACCCTTTCTAAAAATGAAATAGCAAAGTTTGCAAAGAAATCAGACAGCGTCCCTGGAACCTTAAAAATATTTCGTGAATTATATTCTTGTGCGAGTAAGCCAAGATTAGAAATAATTTGATATCTAACATTCTGACCATTAAGAAGATCGTTGCGAGACACGCTGAGTATTTCCTGCCCACCAATATTTTCAAACAGCAAGTCTGTTAGGATATCTACTGGCAAAGATGTGTCGTCAAAAAGTATGAGGTCTGGGTCTGCTTCTTTTGTTCCTTTGTATACTGCGCTAGGTGATCTGTATTCTGGAACATCGGGAACTGGCTCAACGCCTGGCCTATCTCTATCAGATATCATTAGTCACCTCGCTTAAATATACCTCCATAGTGGGACCTGTAGAATCTTTAGTATAACTAATACTATATACTACAAACTTATCTTCTGGCTTTGCAATTTCATAAAAATTATTTTTATTTAAATAGTCAATTTGAACAATATCCCCCAGCTGCAAAGTGGGCATAGCAAAGACTCTAACGCCCACAGACTTTCTTGGCTTCATAATTTTCTCAGAAAGCCAATCCATTAGTCTTTCTGCATGTGCTTGAGTTTGAATATAAGGAGCAGATAGCGAAAAGTCTTTTTTACCTTCAGTGATTCTAGTCAACTTGATGTCTGTATAATCTTTTTTAGCATCTACTGGAGATTCTACAAAGGATGTAGATAAAAACTTGGGATCTGCAAAGTTAGACTTTTTCTGGAAATAGTCATCTACCGTAAGCTGATGATCAGATTGCTGAGTAAAGGTAACGCCTTGAATTCTTAAGTAGTTGCCGCTCGTTGAATCAAGACTCAGTGCGGTATCTGTGTGGTTGAAAACTAAAAACTCTGCACCGTAGGCACCAGCCAAGAAGCCAGACGTAGTGTAGCTTTTTAGCTTGCTTGGTGTTGGAGAAATTTCTGCCGCAATAGCGGGATATGCTTTGTCGTATCTAATATCAAAGTAAGCGGCCTCTCTCATTATGGTGCCAAACTCTTCGTAATAAATATTATATTTGGGTGGTTCGGCAGAGCTAATGCCTTTAAGATAAGACGACTGAATAAATCCGCTTACTGTATATTTTCTAAATGAATTACTAGCATTTAGATTTTCAATGCCAAAGATAGACTCTGAAAGCGATTCTGCTGTTTCGTTTTCACGAGGAAGATTAAAGACTGTGTTTTGACTGTAGTTCTCAGATAGTGCATATAGATTTTCAAACATCATCTTAGCGTTACCCCTTACGAAAAGAGCAACGTTATTATAAACTGGCAAGGGGTTGGGATCATCAACTATTCCAACAATTTGATTATTAAGATAAAGATAGAATCTTCTTACATTGTCAATATCCTGATATTCGACTGCTAGATCATAAACTGTAGTTGAGGTTTCGTTTGCCATCCTGGATTGACCAACAAAACTACCATCGTCAACATTGATTTCTGCAATGCCGCCATAAAGTCTGGTAGGAATGGCATTGATGCTATCTTCGGTAGCTTTTTCACTACGGTCTACCCTGTAGAAATACACATTATAAATTTCTCCATCAACAACGTAGGTGTCTAAATTGTTTTCTGTGAGGGCAGCTATTTCAAAGTAGTATCCAGAATTTGTGTCTGGGTTAATCATAACTGCAATACCTCCAGAGCCTCCAGCAATTGCTGGCGATTGGCCAGTAGCAGTTTGCTCGGTTGTATAGTATGTTGTTGCCCCCTCTGGGGTCTGTCCCCTTGTTTCATTGTTTTCAATTTTTCCAATGATACGGGCTCTAGTTCCAAAGTGTCTAAATCTATTATCTAAAGGCTTGTACACATAAGACAAGAAGTCTCTTGGGTTGTTTTGCGTATTAACCGTATTGCCTTTCATAACCAAAGCAGAGGCTTGCAGGGTACCTGGGTAATAGGGATTGCTAGAAGTTTCTTCTGTGTAATTGCTCGTTAAGATATTCTTAATTACACCAGTTACAGAAGTATTTTGAACTACTTCTGTCTCGATGCCAGCCTTGCCATCTACAGCGTTTGGCGGTCTCTCAATTAGAATTAATTGCTCGAACTGAATCCTACCCCCTTCTAGATTTACGTCTCTTTCGGTGTCTGGACTTTGAATAGTTTTGCTGATAGTTATTCTGTTATTGCCAGAGTCAATGGAGAGGATTTGAGTATTTTGCTGAATTATGTTTTCATCTGGCTCGCGGCGAGCATTTTTAATATACATTCCCTCTTCTAGGCCAGTCACATCTAGGGTTTGCAAAACTGGATTTGTGCCGTTAGAAACAATGGTGCAGTCATCAAGCTCTACCAGTGCTACAAAATTCTCATCTGAGATTGAGCGGATTGTGTTGCTAATAGTTATTTGATTGTTTACCGTGTCTACCGATACAATCTGAGTATTTGCTGGAATTGTATTAATGCCTAAGTCATCTTCTTCGTCGTCAAAAAGGGTTTCTACGTAATCATCAACTCTAGCAATTGTGGCATCACTAACCTGAATTACTGCGTTGGTGTCATTAGATAATAGGTAGCTATTGCTATATACCAGCCTTCTAATATCGGCATCAAATATGAATCTAGAATCCATAGCACAGCCCTTGATGTTGTTTCTGTTTGTCCAGTACTCCGAAACACCCGCTGGATGATTGACAATAGCTGTGCCAAATTGTCCTCTACCGTGCTTGGCTACTGGTCCATTAGTCATTCTAGTTTGCTGATCAACAACTTCATAGTTAGGCTCTGCATAAATTCTAACCAAACCAGTGGGGTACATCTTGCCATTAAATGGAATTTTAGAGAAATACTTTTGATACTCCTCTACACTAGAGATCCACACATTGTCATCTTCGACATTGGGGTCATCTCTTTCAATTTCGGTTAGTCCTGGCACATTGTATTGAACGGCATCATACTTAATCATTTCACCATTGGCATAAAAGTATCCCTCATAGCGAGCAATCCAATATACGCCATCACCAAAGTCAATAGTGTTGTTTACTACTCTGTGATTTTGAACAAGTGGGACTGTGGTGCTCAGATCAGAATTGAGTGGGATTGCTGACAAGACATAGGAAGATTGGTTTGCCGACTCTTCGTTAACAGACTTTGTAGCTTCCGAACCGCTTACCTCCCAAAGCAAGGCTGGCTTATATATCCATGTCTTATCTCTATCAATTAGCGAGGCTTGTCTAATTGTGCTGTAAGATCTTTGAATAGACCTGGTTTGATAATTAATTACTCCATCGTTAAAAGTCTGATTATTTCTAAACGCTACATCTAAGATATTTGCAAGCTTGTTTTTTGTTGTAGAATTCTTAATTGTACCCGCTTTAGTAAAATCCAAAGAACCTCTAAGAACTAGGTCTGTACTTCTTTCATTACTAGAGGGTAGATAATAGCTTCTGCTCATTACAACAAGATTGTTGTATTCGTCAAAGAACATAGCTGACTGTGTGGATATAGCAATGTTGTTTAATACCTCGGCAACAGAGGTGTCTGGCGGAACATAGAAATATGGGATAACTTCTTCGTCTTCATTCTGGACTCTTCTAAAGGTGTAATTGCTAAAGCCAGCCGAGTCTAGCAAAAGGGCAACCGCATAACTTAGTGACGCATTTCGAATAACGATTTGTGGAGCGGTGATAGATTCAAAGTAGAAGAATAGATCTCTAAGCTGTAGAGTAATGCTTTTTTGATCTGACTGAATGCTTGGAAATCCTTCGGAATACATTGTTTTAATTGGAACAATGTAGGAATCGTTGTTAACTTCTTCAATAACTTCGTAAAACTTAATTTGAATATTTTGATCTGTGTAATCTTTTACGATACTGTTAGTATTCTCTGGAAAAAATGCCTGCTCAGAATCGAAGAGGTCCATAGAGCCAACTGAGGCTAGCAGCTGACCAACGGGTAGTCCAGCGTTGCCTAGATCAGAAGCGGTCTTGGTAATGTTAAAAGATTTTGTAAGGTCCGAAATATCGACAGACAGCCTGGGGGATAGCTCAATTAGGTCGAATGTAGAATCGAACACGTTCATTGTTTCGACGACAACTCTTAGTCCATAGAGTTCTTCGTATTCCCTATATCTCGTTCTACCGTTGGAAACTTCTGTAAATGATGGTGGATTGGTTAGCTCTTTAACGAATCCTGTATCAGACTTTAGCTCTTCTAGAAGGGTCCAAGAATACTCGGCAGAGAATTGAGCAAAGGTTCCTTGATTGCTTTGTAGGTTATTACGAACAACATAAACAGTTCCCGCATCGTTTGTATTTTCTTTAATCAAATATGCGGTACCGTTTGGAAGTCTAAGAGGATTAGGCAAAATATCTGCAGAAGAGTATTCTTTAACTAGCTTAAAGCCAGGCACGTATGCTGGCGGAATAATTAGTCCGTAGACAAGCTCAATATAACCATCTGGACCAATGATAGAAGAGCCGTCAGATCTTTCAGAATTTTCATCAAAGGTTGCGATATCTACCCAGCTACGACTGATATCCATTTTCTGAATCTTCCATCTTACGGGAGTTCTTTGATTAGATTCTCCAAAGAATTCGTCAGCTACAAGATTATCGTCTTTAATAAAAGGACCGAGGTCAACCTCTCCCACATGAGTCTGCATCTTTACGACTACTCTGTTTGCTGGTACTGGATTTTTATAAACGACAAATGGTGCGGCATCGTGAATAAAGTTTTGCCCATTAAGATTGATGTTAGCAATCCCTCGCTCTACCCCGTCTTCTTTTCTATAAGAAGTCCAGTATTTAAAATTATCCAATTTATGAGCCATGTAGTATCTTGGTCTTCTAACAAGTTCAGCATTAGAAAAATGAGTGTACCCATTTTCAAACCAGCGAAGTTTATTAATGCCAGAGCGTGGGCGAAATCTTCCAAAGCAATCTTCTAGGGAATAGAGCATTCGCTCTTTTTCTTGATCTGACACAAAGGCAGTTGGAATACCGCTGTCTTCTAATCCTCCATCAATAACAATGTCTGCGTCGGTAGCTCCAGTATAGAATCTGTTTGCTAGATCTGCTGGCTCAAATGATTGAGCAATAAAGTTATATTGTGGAAACTCTGTGTCGTGTGGGCGGTATCGATAATTACCAGCATAAAAAATATTAGTAGAAACATTCATATTCCACTCAGCTACAACGGCTGAGCGACTCTGAATAGAAGAGGATGTTTCTAAATGCTCCTGCAGCTCTGTGTTAACAAACATTAAACCTCTTCCAAGCTAAAGTCAACATTCCAAAAATCGTGATTTGTGCCACCTCGTTTTTCAACGGAATAGTTAAAGCTGGCAAAGAAAACTTCGACAACCTCAGAATATTCTGATAAACGATTCATTTCATTATTAAGATTAGAGTGGTTGTCGTATGAAAGAAAGACCCAGAATGATCCAGGATTATTGTCATACCAATCTAGAATATCTACGCCTCCAGCACCACCATCCGAAGTATACTGTTGATCTCTATAGTATGGCGAGCCAAAAGGACTAACTGGTGCATTTTCTCTCCGTGGCCTTAGAGTTTGCACCTCTCCAGCATTGACTGGTGGATCCTCTGGCTTAGTGCCAGCAGTTTGTGTCAGGGCTTCTACGGTTGTTTCTGTAATTAGATTGGTGACCTGCCCTTTGTTATTGCTAAAATCGGCATCTTCAAAATCTGGCACTACCGAAAATCCTCGGGATGGAAGCATATCCCAGTTTACGGAAATTGTTACCTTGTCTGCAATGTGATATGAACGCATTCTGCCGTTAACAGTTCTTTCTCTGCGTTCTAATCTATTAATTTGAAAATTGATTGGACCTCGATTATCATCAGACAGGATAATAAAATCTTCAAACTCTCTACCTTCTGGAATCCTCTGACCATTTTCAATGTACCCAGAATTATTTGCTAGCAATAGTCCTTGGGGTCGAGCGTAGGCTTTTCTGCCAACCATATATTCTAAGTCTGCCATTATAGCCTATTGCTCCTAATTCTTTGCGAGTCAACCCTCTTAATGCTGTCTCTCACTGTTCTAGCAATCTGATCTGGGTTAGCTTCAGATTTAACGTTTACATTAATTTGATAACTATTATTATACATTACCCCAGATTTTTCTGCATCAAACTTAGAGTTGGCGTAAGAAGATGGAGACATTGAAAAGCTAGGAGCGCTTAAACCTTGTGTTGGTATGCTTGGTTTTTTGGCGTAAATAGTATTATTAAGTTTTGCAAAAAAACTCTTGCCATATTTGTCTACCGCCTCTCTTCTGATAACAAATTCTCCTGGGGTCAATAATGCTGGAACCTTGTCATAGTTGCCAAATCCCCCAACTGTTCCGCCTGCCATATACTTGGCGATTCCACCATTCATGTAGGGAATGATGCCACCATTGTTTTTTTGCAGACCAGAAATACCGATAAAGCCGCCATTGTTTGGATAACTTGGTGGGCCTGGATCGTCATATTCTACCTTGATTGTAACTGTAGGATTAGTTCTTTGATATGCATTAAGATTGCGCTGAATCTCTCTTACGGCCTCATCACCAAATCTATCGCCAGACTCTCGACCGCTTTCTTCAAAGGCCTCTGGTAAGTCTTCTCCTGTTGCCTGCTGAACTCTATCGTCTTCGGGCACCTGACCGATTGCTTCTGGTACTACATCTATATTTTCTGCAGAGGCTGCAGCACCCTCTGCAACCAGATCTGCTAGGCTACCGCCTTCACCAAGGGCTGAAATAACTTCACCAATATCGGCAGTACTTGCTAAGAAATCGATGACTCTTTGATACTCTTCTTCACCTGCAAGCATTCCTCCACGGAGTGCATCACCAATCTTAGATTTAAGCTCTTCTTGATCTACACTCGCTGGCAAGTTTTCAAGCTGTAGGCCAGCGTTACCAACAGCGGTTGCGGTTTGCCAAGCAAAGTCGTTCCAAACTCTTTGGAATCCTTCTTGCCAGTCTGCAGCAATATCATCTGGCATATTGGCAATTGCAGTAACAAGGAATTCGTCCATACTAATTCCCATAGCTTCTGCCTGAGACTGAACAAATGGAGTAACCTCATTTTCAAATGCTTCTTGTATTGTGCCAGGGAATGCATCCCAGTAAGTGCCAAGAGTACCCTCTAGATCGGTCTTTGCATTTTCTCCCAAGTCAAACATTTGCTGCTGAATCAGCGGGAAGATTTCTTCTCTAAGGCTGCCATCAAGGTCCCACCACCAGTCTCCAATATTATCGAGAGAGCCTGGAAGACCGTTTTCAAAATAAGGAGCTAGCTTGGTCTCAAAGTTTGTCCTTACCGTTTCTGGCATTTGAGCAAAAACATTTCCAACATGCCCAAGGTTACTTTCAAAGTTTTGAATGCTTGCACCAATTGTTCTAAAGAAGTCTGTAATAGAACCTTGGAGTTGATCTTTTGTATCTGTGGACATCTTTGTCCAGAAGCCTGGTATTGCCTGTAAGAGTGTTGGAACTTTAACGCCAAGATCTTGGAAGTACCCGCCAATATTTCCAGTAATCTCACCCTGTGCATTTCTAGACATTCTTTGAAGCATGTTGTTGGTTGCATCCAGGATACTGGCCGCTCCAGTGTTAAAGATGGCCATTGGATCGCCATAAGCAGATTCAGTTTGGGCTGCGGCCATTCTTTCTTCCAGGTCAGCCTGTGCGGCTTCTGCCTTATTTCTTGCATGATAGGCATCGTCAGATAGGCTGAAAACTTCGTCTCTAAGGCGTTTTGGTGCATCTGCTATGCTGCCCCAGGCTGCTTCTACATCTGCCAACCTCTCCTGATGCAATGCAGTTTTTTGATCTGCTTCAAGAACTAATTGATCAACCTGCTCGGCTTCTCGCACGGTGTATGGTGCCTGTAGTGGTAGGGGCTCTCTCATTTCTTCTAGATAGCTACCAGCATCTCTTCCAGGACCTCCAACACTTCTACCCTCATATTGCTCGAGAAGTTCGGCCATGTCTTCTCCACCGCCGCCTCCACCACCGCCGTCGGGAGCTGCAGCACCCGCAATTGATTCAACTAGCTCTTCTGGTTCTACGCCCATTTGCTGAACATTTACAAACAGATCTACGACCTGTCCATCCATTTCTTCCCAGTAGCTAGTAATGTCTTCTACGACACTGAGAGCTTCCTGCATTGCATTAATAAATTTATCGCTACTAATCTTGGCAAGATCTACATTGTTCTTTGTTCTCTCCCACTCTTCACGAGTTTTACCAAGAACCTCAAGTCCCTCAATTAGCTCAGCCTTTGATCTGTCAAGTAGCTCGACCTGTCTTTGTGCTGGCTCTAGCCTTAGCTCTTCAATGTTAAAAATTTCTTGATTAAGCTGTTTGATTTCTTCTTCAAGTTCTTTACGAGTTTTACCGCTTTGACCAACTAGCTGAGCAAGTTCTTTTTCTCTAGCTAATTCTAACTGTTCTGATTGTTTCTTAGAAGCAGCATCTGCTTGTTGCTGCCTATACTGCTGTACTGCTTGGGCGGCAGCTGCAATGTCACCTCTTGACAATGCTTCTGCAACATCTAGCTGAGACTTTTGCTGTTGCTGAATGGCTTTGTTGGCGGCTAATACCTGATCAAGTGCTTTCTTTCTTGCATCATATGTTTCATTAATGTCATCTTCTTGGAAAGAAATTCTTTCTAGGTCAGCTTGGAGGTCGTCTAGGCCACCAGCTCTATTACGAATATCTGCGATATCTTCTTCTGCATCTTTAATTGCATCTAGGAAAGGATCTTTTTTAACATCAAAGTCTAGTTCAATTTCTTTTTCTTTAACGGAGAATGCCTCCATTGCTTTACCGAATCCATCTTCAAATACTTCAACAAGGCCTTCGAAGGTGAGCTTTTTAATCTTAAGATCTAGCTCTGCTTGGTTTTCGGCATTCTTTAACGCTTCCCTCAAAGTTTTGGGATCAACTTCTGGGTTCATAATTAATGTCTGAAGATTCTTATCGCTAAGGATTGCTTCTTTTTGAGCCTCGCTCAAGCTTTGAGTATTTTTATTAATAAAGCCAATCACATTTCTCAGATCACCAGTTTCTGCATTTTGCTTTGCAAGTGCTTGAGCGGCCTGGTATGCTCTAGTTGCCTCGGTTGCTTCTTCAGTTAGCTTAATTGTTTCTCTAATGACATCGTTGTCTTTTTCTCTAGCAATAGCTGCTGCAAATGCAGCATCTTTGACAGCCTCGTAAGCATTGGCAGTGCTCATGCCAGCGGCAGTTAGTTTACGCATGGCTACAATTTGATCATTAAGGCCAGACAAAACTCTTTGCTGCTCATTTTGGAAATCACCAAGAGCGATAGCGTTAAGTGCACGCCCCATATTACCCAAAGCATTAGTAATGCCAACAATATTTCCTGCACTGTCAAATTGGAAAAGCTCGTTCTTTCTTCTCTCATATTCTTCTGGGTCCATTCCAGCAATCATTTCAATGAGGTTTTGTCCTAGGCCAAGAGATCTCATCTGCTGCTCAATGCCACCAAAAATCTTGATGTTTCTACCATCACCGAATAGCTCGTCAAGTTTTGCTCTTGAAGCTGCCCAGCCTTCAGTTACCTCAATTGTTGCATCTCTTACCTGCTTAAGTTTCTGTAGCAAGTCATCGAGCATTGAGCCTTGAGGCCCACCTCCTCCACCGTCAGTCTCTTCTTCACCAGCAGAAATAGGCTCTGTGGTGGTGTCCACAGTTGAGAGTTCGCTAGTTACCTTAGCTCCCATATCTTCTGCATAACGTTTTTGCCACCAAGAAAAACTACGATTTCCTGGATATGCACCAAACTTGAGGCCTTCGTCACCTGTCCACTTTAAGAAGTCGTCGCTGGCCTGTAGCTCTGCTTCATCCATAGCAAGAATCATGCTGACTGTTTTGACGTATTGTTCTTTGTCGGTGTCGGGCAGCATATTAAAGTAAGCTTCATCAAAAGCAGCGGGATCGTTGAGCTTGGGGTTAATCTCATAGGCCTGCTCTGCTGTAACAACACCCATATCTGCTCTGTCAAAAATCTCCTGAAGCTCTTTTTGCGCCTCCTCATTATTAGTCATGTAATTAAGAATAATGTCAGTATCGAATACTGCATCCTGTCTTTGAATCTCTCTTACAAATCCAAGAATTTCTTCTGCTTCTTGCTCATTTCCTGCATTTGAAATGTTTACAAAAATATCTGCTGCCAGCTCTTTATCATCAATTAAGCTCATTACCTGAGATGTTTCATCTGCGAATGTGCCGCCAAACTTTCCTACAACATCAAGTAGTGCCGTTCTTTGAGTTTCGTCTTCGCCAATAAACATAAGCAAGTTGTTGAGGGCTGCTGGGCTAATCGCTCCAGTAGCTAGCTCAAGGTTTAGAACATCTTGATCAGCTTCAGCCATATCCAGTCTGCTCATTGTTGCTTCAATTGCTGGCAACAATAGTTGAGCGGCTGGGTCGTCCTGGAACCTTGTTTCAATAGCTGCACCAATACCCGTACGAGCAGCTTCTGCACCAGGGCCCTCTAGGGCACCTCGCATTTGCTCTCGCATTGCCATTTCCTGCTCAGACATTTCAACTTTCTTTTCCTCGTACTCTGCCTGTAGTCTGAGCTGTTCTGTTATGTCTCCCTGGACTTTTGCCTCTTCAATCTTCTTAAGGTAGTATGCATCTAGAGCGTCTGAAAGTTCTTGCTGTTGCTCGAGAGCATTGGTCATAGTTGCTACGACTGCGCCAGATAGTTTACCAGCTTCTTCTGCTGCATCTTTCATAATAAAGTAGCCAGCAACAGAACCTACAATTGCTCCCAGGCCTAGACCAACTACTGTGCCAACACCTGGAAGAATTGCACTACCAAGAGCGGCACCAATCTTAGCTCCTGCAAATCCAAGACCAGCCCCTACCGCGGCACCACCCAAACCAGCAGCAATTGACCCACCAACTCTTTCAGACAGCTCGTCTCCAAATACTCCCTCAAGATTATTATTCATAGCATTAATTTGGCTATCAACTTCTTGCATACTTGTTTCGGTCATCTTTGCAGAGAGTTCAAGAATGTCTCCGCCCGATAGGTCTTCACCATTTGGTCCAACAAGCTCTGAAATGTTTGCTCTCACTTGAAGAGCAATGTTCATATCATTAAGAGCAAGACCAACATTAGATGCAATGCTAGATGCCTGCTCTTTGCTAATTACCCCAGAAATTACGGCAGTAGAAAGTTGTGAAGTCAGCTGGTTAATTGCCATTTGAGCATTGCCAGTTTGTGCAATACTCATTTCTGCAGCTTTAATTAGATTTTGGCCTGCCTCATTTTCTACGAAAGATTCTCCAAATGTAGTTTTGCCAGGAGCAGTATTAACACCAGTTACTCTTTCTTCTCGGACTTTATCCATGTATTCGCCAGAAGATACTGTTCCAGCAAATTCAGAAAGATCTCTCATTGCATCTTTGCTGGCCCCAATGGCCTTACCCATTTCGTAAGCTTCTTTTTGAGACTCTTTCATTTTGCTGTTAAGCATAAAGATGCTAGCACCAACAGCTGCCAGTACCGCGATAAGTGCCATTATTGGACTTTGTAAAGCTTGGAAAAGCATTGGTGCCATAGAAAGTCCCATCAGGGCTGGCATAAACTTTTGAGCCTGCTCACCTATTGCACCTGGTGCCATAGAGGCCCCCATGGTAAGAGCGCTAAGGCCCATACTAAGCCCCATGGCTCCTCCCACACTGCCTGCTCGGCGGCCCTTGGCGGGCTCGCCTTTGTTATTGCCTCCACCACCAGCTAAATAGGTTCCACCCCCTTCGCTCGCAGCCTCTTGACGAGCGGAATTCTCAAGTATCTGAGCACCTTGTTCTAGTTCTTGAGCACCCTGATTTAGTTCTTTTGCTGCTCTGCTTGTTTCTTTTGCCGCTTTTGCTTGTTCTTTGGCTGCCGCTGCTTGTTCTTGATGCAGCGTAGATACAACCTTGCCCTGGCTATTTGTAATATTTGCACCACTAGTTCCAGCAAAATAATTTGCCACCCTTCGACCTGGGCCAGTCTCAAGGGCTGCGTCCATTGCTCTGTTGCCTAATCGCTTCATCCCGCTAAATCTTGACTGTGAAGGTGTGGGGGCAGGTGGTGGTGGTGGGGGTGCCATTCCAGGTGGGAGTGGAGCACCCCCCTTTCTTACAGAAGACCTCCCCTTATCGTATGCTCTTTGATCAGCTGCTCCATCTTTACCAGCTTGAGGATGAGGGCTGTTACGATCTCTTTCAGTCATGTAAATATCTTGACTGTTAGCCTCGATAGTTTGCTCTCTTGCCTTAGCGTCTGCCTTAGCATCTTTTTTAAGAGTCTGTTGAGCCTTTTGTCTATTCTTCTGTCTAAGAGCTTCTTGTCGTGCCAATTGCTCTTCTGAAAGTTCGACTTTGGGTCTGCTTGGATAAGGTTTAGATATTCCACCTCTAGACCTAGGAATATTTGCAGTTAAGCCTCCCTTTAACTTGCCAGTAGATCTTCTGACTCTTCCAATCTTGGTTCCACCCTTGCTGTATACAGTACCACCCTCTGTTTGGGTAGCCTCACCTGCTGCAATTCTTCTTTTAAGCTCAGCATCGGCATCTTCTGGATACTTAGATCTTGTAACCGAAGCAGTCTTTTGCTTTTTACGCAATCCTGCACCAGCTTTTCTTTCAAGCTCTTTATCGCTTTTTTCTAGAGCAGCAATCTCAGCATCAGCGGCTTCTGCGACAATTTCATCGGTAACAGCACCGCCTCTTTCTTTGGCAATCTTTGCAGATCGATCAACAACCCTAGTTTGAATATCATCTGCAAGCTGATCCACTTCTGGGCCAACTTGATCCATGGCAGAGCTTAATGTTTCTTTGAGTGCGCCAGGAATAGCATCGACGCCCATTGCTTCTTTCCAGATATCTGGGTCAACTCCGCCGCTAGTCTTTAGAGATTGATTAACCCAATCTGGCATATCCATGGTAAGATCTGGGAGGAACTGCATGTTTGGATCTAGAACATCGACTTCAGGAATTCCTTGAGCAATTAGCTGTTGTTGAATTGCTGGATCTGAAGCATTTAGCTCTGGAGCAATGTGTCCTCTTTGGACCTTTTTGCCGCTAACGAAGCCTGGAACATTATCTGCAATAATAGAATTAATAAATGGAGCGTACTTCTCCGCCATGTCGGCTGGGATGACAGCCTCTCCAGGAGACAGCATTGCTGCAATAATATCGCCAGCACCCTTGGGGCCAGGGACTGAAAGAATACCGTCGGCATAGCCTGGTGGCATGAATGGGTTGTACCTAGATGTTCCTCCACTACCACCTCGTCCTCGAGCCCCTGCAGCACCCTGAGAAGCTAAGAACTGTTGCTGTGCGGCCATGGCTCTTCCGTAGGCACTAGTCAGATTATTGACTGCACCTGCTTCGACATTAAAAGTTTGAATTAGTGTTTGATGTACCTGATCAAGAGATGCAGCGACAGCGGCAGACTCGAGCTGTTCGCTATTCATGTAGTTAATTTGCTCAGTTAAAAGGTTGGAAGAGCCAGATGCTTTGCTGAATGCTTGAGAAATCTTGCTACCAAATAGCATAAGGTTTGCAATACCGTTGGCAAGAAGACCAATAAGCATTAGAGCTGCTGGAGCAACAACACCAATTGCACCAGTGAGGCCGACAACAAACATCTTTGCGCCATCCCCCATTTGATTGAATCTTTCAAGTACTTTGGTACCAAATTCAATAAGTGGTGTGGCCAGCTTTAAAAATGCTTCTCCTACTGGGGCCAGTGCAGCCTGAAAATCTTCTAAAGTTTTTCTAAACTTAAATAGTGGAGACCCCTCTACTCTTGCAAGCTCTCTATCTGCAATAACAGCTAGCTCTCTAGAGTTGTAAGTTGTAAGCTCGAGAATCTGATTTGCTTGACTTCCATCTTTTACGATGTTTTCAAATAGTGTTTGCATA
>Ga0209953_1000285_pt1 | contig 18905 bp, 33 predicted proteins | sample SalPonred_H2O_MG_FD_185713 | JGI IMG/M metagenome (GOLD analysis project Ga0209953, IMG submission 185713) | Salt pond water microbial communities from South San Francisco under conditions of wetland restoration - Salt Pond MetaG... | ecosystem: Environmental > Aquatic > Non-marine Saline and...
AAATATCAGATGTTGAAAAACATTACCGATTAACCTATAACTTAAAGGCGGAAAAAAGAAACAAAAAACTGAATGATATATTGAAATGAACTCGAATGAAAACTACACAATGGAACTGAAATTCAAAAAAGGTGATAGGATAATGAATGAAGAGGAAAAGACACGTGGTAAACTCAAAACCCTAATATTGAAAGGCGAAATAATAGAATTGATAAAACGAGAAGGAATGCCATCCATATATGTGATAGATTGGGACCATTATCCGGAAGCCACAGAATATTATGCGGCTATCATAGACGAAGAACACACACTCGATGTCCGTGAAATGAGAAAAAAAACCATAGAAAAATTGTTGAAATGAGATTGGAAATAGGTGATGACCTAAAAGACCGTGAAGATAAGCAATGGACACATAGAAACCATCTTAAATAACAATGTCAGAAATATGAAACCAAAATTCAAACCAGGTGATCAGATAATAAGAAAAGGAACTCCCCCATATCCCACACGTAAAGGCAAAATATTAAAAATATACAACGATGGCAAAATGAAATATATTGTTGAATGGAGTGAAGGACTTAGAATAAAAGAATTAAGATTTGTTCATTCCATAGATAGAGATTTCGAATTCGATATAAAAACCATTAGAAATGAAAAACTTGGAAATATATTGACCAATGATAACTAACGTGGAAAATAAATTACCAATAGGTGCAAAGTTGCAAGATAGATCATCTACCAATAGGTATTGTATAATATCAAAACCGGTCATCGGTTCTAAAAATATAGAACCCGGTTATATTATCCATATCTATTATAACAACAAACCCACAACATATGAACCACACTATACCTATATCTCTAATACCGAAATGATCGAAATATATGATGTGGAACGTTTTGTGTCAGAAAAAAGAAACAATAAACTCAAGGAAATACTGAACCAAATATGAAATCCCTCACCAAAGATCCACTATATAAGAAGTTAATAGAACTCTTTGAATCAGATGAAATGAAAATCATAACCATTTCAGTAGAATCCAAAGGCATAGCAATAAAGACACAGAATATACCAAGCCTGAAAATCGATCGATCATTATCAGAATGTGTGGAATTTACAGGTGGTCTTAAATTCAACATAGTAGGAAGAACCAAAGACCAAAGACTGAAGAATTATGAACTCCTCACATACCCGAACAAATCGAATACCGATTGGTTGGATATGATAGGAATCTCAGGGCATATAGGTATCAGTGGTAACTTTATCAATATGTATAATACGGGTGTGATGTTGGAATCTATTCCCAATAGAATATCAAATGAAAATGATATTTCCAATTTGAAAAAAAAAAGAATTACAAAACTATTTACAACACCACTGAAGGAATCACGTAAAAAAACAATAGAAAACCTACTGAAAGATCAAAAGAACCAAAAGAACCAAAAAACCTGAATATATCCTTATGCAACCAAAATTCAAAAAAAGTGATAGAATAAAATGGATGATGTCCATGAATGACCTACACCCATCAAACAGACACCTAGATCCAGTAGACAAAGGTCTAATATTAAATGTTACCCAAGATACTTATCTGATAGATTGGGACGATACATCACAAGTAACCAACTATACAGGCACTCACTATATAACAAACATAGATAGAGAATTCGATCTGGATATACAAGAAATGAGAAACCAAAAACTTAAAAGTATAATGACACACAAATGATAATACCAATTCAAATAAAATTCAAATATGTCTATGTGCCACACGATACAGACATAGCCGACCAAATTATCCCATACCCGGAATTCATATCAATTGAAAAGAATGTAAAAGTTGATACCACATTATGGTTAAAAGCACATAAGATGACACTCGATGAATGTGGATATGTTATCATAGCAAATACTCAACACCCTATTGATGGTACTAATTCCCTATTCATACGTGATATGGGAAAATTTAAAATCGGGGCAATGATCAACAATGATCAAGTTATCAAATACATACGGAACGAAACAATCAAAGAAGTGTTTTCATATAGTTGTGAGATAAGATAATAAGGTAACAAGAATAATATTTTCATTGGACAAACATTATGGAAATCTTCCCATAAGGAAATGCAGGTAATAGATGTGTAGTAGTGGATGTGTAGTAGTGTGGTAATAAGTGGGGTATTGTGGTAGATGTTGTTACGAGTCTTTACAAGAAGAATTGTGGCTTATGTTCAAAACGGGACAATTATCACCATCTGAACCGGTGCCACATCCCAAAGACCCTATGGCATCTGTAACAACATATATCCTACAATTATTTACTCCCCACTATAACATATTCATAAAAATCCCCACAGACCCCCATAAACTCACACGTGTTGAATCTTTTGATATTCCACGACAAGTTATCCCTTAATTCAGAGATAATGCCTTAGAGGGCATCTTTTAGAATCATCTTAATTTGGGTGTGTGTGTGGAGGTCTTTACTGCCGAGTAATTTCTTTAACATCTTATCCCTATGTTTCTTTATATCCAGGTGATAGGAATTTTCTATATGACTATGGGTCTGTGGATTAGAAAATTCTTCGTGGTCCCATCTGACCATATAATACATTTGGTTGATATCTGTGATAGTACCAAAAAGGGATGGTATCTTATTATGGATTATATGATCACCTTTTTTGAATTTCATCTTTATAGGAGAATAGTTTCCATGGTTCTGTTTCTGAGTTCTTTTATAGAAAGGAAATGATCATTTATCGGTGGGTATCCATATTCATTCTTCACATCATTCAGTGTGAAACTATGTCTGTATCCATCATTATCCTCAATAACTATTCTCTGTTCATTGGTGGCAGATATTACCCGATATGTTTCACCTTTGGTGTAATTACCATATTCCAATTCATTTATACATAATATTCTATCACCTTTTTTCGGATAGGTCATTTCGATATATCTTCTTCGAGTATGGATTCCAATTTCATTTTCCTATATTCTTTTACCGAGTACAGGACACCTTCTGATAATTTGGTCTGTAAGGATGTTTTGGAATCCACCTTATATGTTGGTCGATCCCTATCAGATATATGATCGGAATCCATGAATCGTTCTATTATCGTGTAACGATTGCCAAGTATATCATATACTGTTTCTCCTATGTTGAATTCGAATTCCATTCTCATCCTATATAAACTTCTGCCATATCGGATATGGTCTTATTGAGATTAAGGTCATCTATGATATTTTGTATGGTTTGTGTATCACCGGATAACATTATACCGAATGGGTCTGATCTGGAATCGATCACTTGGTTTCCGAATGTCTGTATCTCTATTGATTCGGGGAGGCAGATCTCCAGGTCTTCAATAAGAGATTCATAATCGAATCTTTCACCATTGAAGTAATCGATAATTCTTTCTATGGTTTCAGTTTCTTGATTTTCAAGAAGTTTGATACCTGTTCCTTTGATCACTTTTGTTGATATTCCCATAGTTATTGTATTTCGAAACGATAATCCTTATCATCTTCTTTGGTGATAATTGCCATCAGAGAACTCTTCTGTCGTAGAGTATTCTTTTACCACATCACCGTTATAGTTATATTCTTTTCCTTCCTCGAATAAAACAAATCCTTTGGCACGTTTGTTATTGATGTCCAGTTGTTTGATATCGGTCGGATGGTCTGTGATCATCGGATTCAACTGTCCCAGTTTATTGTTGCAGTATTTCTGATAGACCTTATGGTGATCCTTATCATAGTAACCATATCTCAATGTTACGGTGAATAGTTGGAAAAGGTATCATGACCTTTTGTGAAACATCTTCACGGTATATCTGTCTTTGAATTCCATGGTGTTTGTTTTTTTGAGTTTGTTCTACAAAGATAGGAATGATATTTTAATCTGGAAATGTTGGGGAATCTTCCTGTAAGGAAGTCCAAATGTGGAGGTGGCCTTATTTTTTAATAAGGTAGGTTGGAGTATACTCTTCCGGAAGTCTTTCAATTCCAGGCCCGTGTCACTCACACCTTAACACACCATAAAGGTACGGATTAAAATAATACCATCCAAATATATTTCAACATTTGTATAATGGATGACAAATACAGTGTAACTGATTCCCAAATTGAATATATACTACTATGAAGAAATACTGGCAGTTTATTAAAGAATCAAGAGATACAGAGATATACGAAATTTGTAAGAGGTGTGAGATAGAAAATTACACGATCAATGATGATGGTAGTATAGATGTTGATGGTGATGTTGATATAGGTAGTAAAGGTTTGGAAAGAATACCTATCAAGTTCAGAGAGGTTACCGGGGATTTTTCTTGTTATAAAAATAACTTAACTTCACTTGATGGTTGTCCGAAAATAGTAGGTGGATATTTTAATTGTAGTAATAATAAACTAACATCACTCAAAGGTTGCCCGGACAGAGTGGGTAGGGATTTCATTTGTTCATATAATAACTTAGCCTCACTTGTAGGTGGTCCGGAACGAGTGGGTAGAGGTTTTTATTGTTCCCTTAATAACTTAATTACACTTGAAGGCTTTCCATTATATTTCGACACAGATAAACCGGTTTCCACTATAGACAATCCCATCCACGAGATATACAAACTTTTTGATGATCCTAAGGCAATTGAATTAATGAATGACTATGGGTTGATCAACAGTCAGGATATGGAGGTATCATATACTATACTACAAGAGATATTCGAGGAACTTGGTAAGACACCACCACAGTTTGAAGATATTCGATTAGAACATTATACATTGGTTGAGTAATACAGTGTAACTGATTCAAAAAGTGAATATACATCATACCTCTTACAGATTTTCTGAATTTCATTCGGATATCATTCATCATCGGTGAGTAGGGGTTCAATTGTTTTATTTCTCATCTCTTTTGTACACAGTTCATATGTATCTTCTATCAACCCATGTGTTTCATCTTTGAAACATATCATTCATATATGCAGTCGGTTTTGCAATCAATATGTCACCTATTTTGAATATCATTTCAAGAGGTCGGTTAATATTTTTTTTCGGTGTTCTTTCATATTTATCATGATCCCTTTCAGTGATGGGTATCCCATTTTGGAATAATTTGCAACGGTGAAAAAGTATAATACTCCGGTATCATCTTTTATTTTAACATTATTGTTCAATACATAGACATATGATACCACATACTTTCTTCCTTTGGTGAATGTTCCACTATTGGGTGGTGATACTTTATGATCACTTACACACATTAAAATATCATTGGTCTTAAATTCCATTGTTATATTGTAAGTGGTATTACTTGGAGGGGTTTACAATGATCTTTTCGAGTTTCTTATTACGTATGAATCCGGGAATTTTTTCTCTCAATATCTGTGGACATGTACTATGTTCGAGATATTGTTCCATATCGGTCACGGTCAATACCTTTTGGGTTTCTGAGAATTTTGATCTTATTGGGTTTCCTAGTTCAACACTTTCATCTTGAAATCAACATCCTTCTTAGTTTCAGAATTGATTCTTCTCCGAACCTCCCTCATCTCTTCTTTGAGATGATGGATGAGATGTCTTCTCTGGTCAAGGTTTATATCTGATGGTTTATTCACATCGAATATGGATACTACCCTCATCAATCTTTCCTCATAAGGGAGAGATTTTACCATTTCAATATTTTCTACTGTTAATTCCATAGTGTTTGTTTATTGTTGGTTAAGTCTTTTGGTGATATTCCTAAGGTCTCTGATGACCGTCATCAGTTTTGAATGTCTTTTGATATCCCCACCTTTGAGTTGTCCTCTCATAATCTTGTTATCATCGAATGCCATCATCTCATAACCGAGGATGAAACCACGATCACGTTCATCTGCATACTGGACGAAAGAGTGGTGTTTCACTTCAGTAACCTCTGTTTCGTCATATGTATCATAGATAAGAACCAATTCTTCTTTGATGGGTGGAGTTTCCATGGTTCTTCGGATGATGACAAAGGTTTCATCACCACAGTTACAATTCACTTTCAATCCATCATATGTGATCGTGGAATCCTTTTGTGGGTTGAATTTGAGGGGTCTTGGTTCAACTACATCTATCTTACATACGGTGAAGTCCATATCACCATATGAACTCTTTTGTTCCTTCTGACGTTTCAATATATCATTGAACATTTGGTCTATATCCTTGACTTTCATTTCTGAATAGTTCTGGACCAGTTCATTCAGAAGGTAACCTTCCATGGAACTGTCATATGAATTTTCCTTATCAATTACTGACCGGGCATATTTCTCTATATCTTCGTGCATGATATTATGTGTTTCATTTTATTTGCAATAACAAAGATAAGAAAACTTTCTGATATGGGAATCTTCCTGTAAGGAAGTCCCAATAGTGGGGAGGTTGATCGGTCATAGTTAAATGATATGATCGAGGATTATTTCCAGTTTATTGTTTCTATTTATCCTTTCGAGTTCTGCAATGGGGTTATCCATTATGTGTTTGGGTAAGTTATTTTCGTAACAATGAAAATCTCCACCTACTCTTTCCGGACAACCTTTGAGTGTTGTTAAGTTATTCCTACCACAATGAAAATCTCCACCTACTCTTTCCGGACCACCTTCGAGTGATGTTAAGTTATTATTGTAACAATAAAAATAACCATCTACTTTTTCCGGACAACCTTCAAGTGATGACAATTCATTATCTAAACAATAAAAATTCCCAGTAACCTTTCTAAATTTAACGGGTATTCTTTCCAAACCTCTTTTACTTAAAAAAACATCACCATCCACATCAATAGAACCATCCTCATTGATCATGTAGTTCTTTATCTTATACCTTTTACAAATATTATGTATTTCTTCTTTCATAGTGTTTTAATCAAGGAGTATTTCCAGTTTATTGTTTCTATTTATCCTTTCGAGTTCTGCAATAGGATTATCCATTATGTGTTTGGGTAAGGGATTGTCGTAACAATCAAAACGTCCACCTACTCTTTCCGGACAACCTTTGAGTGTTGTTAAGTTATTTTCATTACAACAAAAATCCCCACCTACTCTTTCCGGACCACCTTCAAGTGATATTAAGTTATTTTCATCACAATAAAAACCCTCACTTACTTCTTTTGGACAACCTTTGAGTGTTGTTAATTTATTTTTATAACAATAAAAACTACCACCCACTGTTTTCGTACTGCCTTCAAGTGATGTTAAGTTATTATATGAGCAATTAAAATGCCCACCTACTGTTTTGGGAAAACCATCAAGTGAGGTCAAGTTATTATGGCTACAATCAAAAAGTCCACCAACTGTTTTCGGACAACCGTTAAGTGAGGTTAATTTATTAGAAGAACAATAGAACGTCCCACCCACTCGTTTTGGACAACCATCAAATGAAGTTAAGTTATTATCACTACAATTAAAATTCCCACCAACTCTTTCAGGGCAACCTTCAAGTGAGGTTAAGTAATTATGGCTACAATAAAAATCCCCAGTAACCTCTCTGAACTTGATAGGTATTCTTTCCGACTCTTTACAACTTAAATTAACCTCACCATCAACATCAATAGAACCATCCCCATTTATAGTGTAGTTCTCTATGCCATACCTTTTACAAATGTTATGTATTTCTTCTTTCATATATAGTGTTTTAACCGAGGATTGTGTTTAGTTTATTGTTTCGGTGGATCTTTTCGAGTTCTGCCTTGGGATTATCTATTATGTGTTTGGGTAAGTTATTACCGTAACAATCAAAATGCCCACCAACTCGTTCCGGACCACCTTCAAGTGATGTTAATTCATTCATACCACAATAAAAAGCCCCACCCACAGTTTCTGGACCACCTACAAGTGAGGTTAAGTTATTAAAACTACAATTGAAATGCCCATCTACTCGTTCCGGACAACCATCAAGTGATGTTAATTTATTTTCACTAAAAGAAAAATGCCCACCTACTCTTTTGGGACTACCTTTAAGTGATGTTAATTTATTATGGCTACAATAAAAATCCCCACCTACTGTTTTGGGACAACCTTCAAGTGAGGTTAATCTATTATTACTGCATTCAAAATACCCACCAACTCTTTTGGGGCCACCTTCTAGTGAGATTAATTCATTATATGAACAATTAAAATTCCCGATAACCTCTCTGAACTTGATAGGTATTCTTACCAAACCCCTTTCAGTTAAATCAACGTCACCATCCACATCTATACTACCATCATCATTGATCGTGTAGTTCTTTATGTCATACCTTTTACAAATGTTATGTATTTCTTCTTTCATATATAGTGTTTTAATCAAGGAGTATTTTTAGTTTATTGTTTCGGTGGATCTTTTTGATTTCTGCAATGGGGTTATCTATTATGTGTTTGGGTAAGTTATTGTCGTAACAATCAAAATACCCACCAACTCGTTCCGGACCACCTTCAAGTGATGTTAATTCATTCATACCACAATAAAAAGCCCCACCTACTGTTTCCGGACCACCTTTGAGTGTGACCAAGTTATTGTTATCACAATAAAAATCTCCACCAACTCGTTCCAGACCACCTTCAAGTGAGGTTAATCTATTATCTGAACAATTAAAATTCCTACCTACTTTTTTGGGACAACCATCAAGTGATGTTAAATTATTATATGAACAATCAAAATACTCATCAACTCGATCAGGACAACCTTCAAGTGTAGTTAATTTATTACTATCACAATAAAAACCCCTACCTACTCGTTTTGGACAACCTTCAAGTGAGTTTAATCTATTATCTGAACAATCAAAATCCCCAGTAATCTCTCTAAACTTAACAGGTATTCTTTCCAAATCTTTCCAACTTAAATCAACGTGACCATCTACATCTATACTACCATCCTCATTGATCGTGTAGTTTCCTATACCATGCCTCTTACATATGTTATGTATTTCTTGTTTCATAGTGTTTAACCGAGGATTATTTTAAGTTTATTGTTTCTATGTATCCTTTGGAGTTCTGCCTTGGGATTATCTATTATGTGTATAGATAAGTTATTTTCGTAACAATCAAAACCCCCACCTACTCTTTCTGGACAACCTTTGAGTGTTGTTAAGTTATTTTTATAACAATAAAAACTACCACCTACTGTTTTGGGACTGCCTTCAAGTGAGGTTAAGTTATTATTACCACAATTAAAATACCGACCTATTTTTTCCGGACTGCCTTCAAGTGAGGTTAATTTATTATCTGAACAATTAAAATTCCCATCAACTCGTTCCGGACTGCCTTCAAGTGAGGTTAATTTATTATCTGAACAATTAAAATAACCACCCACTCGTTTTGGACCACCTACAAGTGAGGTTAAGTTATTATTATAACAATAAAAACTACCACCTACTCTTTTGGGACTGCCTTCCAGTGTAGTTAAGTTATTATATGAATAATTAAAACCCCCACCTACTCGTTTTGGACCACCTTTGAGTGATGTTAAGTTATTATCTGAACAATAAAAATCCTCACCAACTCTTTCCGGGCAACCTTCAAGTGTAGTTAAGTTATTACCGTAACAATAAAAACTACCACCTACTCGTTTTGGACCGCCTTTGAGTGAAGTTAAGTTATTATATGGACAATAAAAATTCCTAGTAACCTTTCTAAATTTAACGGGTATTCTTTCCAAACCTTTATTAGTTAAATTAACATCACCACACACATCAATAGAACCATCCTCATTGATCGTGTAGTTCTTTATTTTATATTTCTTACAGATGTTATGTATTTCTTCTTTCACAATGTTTCTTTTTAATCGAGGAGTATTTTCAGTTTATTGTTTCTATTGATCCTTTGGAGTTCTGCAATGGGATTTTCTATTATGTGTTTGGGTAAGTAATTATCGAAACAATTAAACTCCCCACCTACTTTTTCCGGACCACCTTCAAGTGATTTTAATTCATTACCATAACAATTAAAAGCCCCACCAACTTCGTTTGGACTACCCACAAGTGTTGTTAAGTTATTATGGTAACAATAAAAATCCCCACCCACTCGTTTTGGACAACCTTCAAGTGATGTTAATCCATTCCATCTACAAGAAAAACTCCTATCAACTCTTTCCGGACTACCTTTGAGTGATGTTAATTTATTTTTATTACAATTGAAATATCCACCAACTCGTTCCGGACAACCTTCAAGTGAGGTTAAGTTATTAACTGAACAATTAAAATTCCCAGTAACCTTTCTAAATTTAACGGGTATTCTTTCCAAACCTCTTTTACTTAAAAAAACATCACCATCCACATCAATAGAACCATCCTCATTGATCGTGTAGTTCTCGATGCCATATTCCCGACAGATGTTATGTATTTCTTCTTTCATAGTGTTTAACCGAGGAGTATTTTTAGTTTATTGTTTCGGTGGATCTTTTTGATTTCTGCAATGGGGTCATATATTACGTGGGCAGGTAAGTTATTGTCGTAACAATCAAAAAGTCCACCCACTTCTTTTGGACAACCTTCAAGTGTAGTCAAGATATTTTTATAACAATAAAAATCCCCACCCACTCGTTTTGGACAACCTTCAAGTGATGTTAATCCATTCCATCCACAAGAAAAACTCCTATCAACTCTTTCCGGACTACCTTTGAGTGATGTTAATTTATTTTTATTACAATTGAAATATCCACCAACTCGTTCCGGACAACCTTCAAGTGAGGTTAAGTTATTATCGTAACAACTAAAACCCCCACCAACTCTTTTGGGACCACCTTCTAGTGAGATTAATTTATTAACACTACAATAAAAACCCCCACCAACTTCTTTTGGACTATCGCCAAGTGAGATTAAGTTATTATATGAACAATCAAAATACCCGGTAACCTCTCTGAACTTAATAGGTATTCTTTCCAAACCCCTTTCACTTATACCAACATCACCATCAACATCAATAGAACCATCATCATTAATGGTATAGTTTTCTATACGATACCTTTCACAGATTTTGTGTATTTCTTTTTTCATAGTATTTTAATCAAGAATTGTGTTTAGTTTATTGTTTCGGTGTATCCTTTTGAGTTCTGCAGTGGGATCATCTAATATGTGTTTGGGTAAGTTATTTTTACCACATAAAAATTCCCACCAACTCGTTTTGGACTACCTTCAAGTGAAGTTAATTTATTGTTATAACAATTAAAATTACCACCCACTCTTTTCGGACCACCTTTGAGTGATGTTAATTTATTATATCTACAACTGAAAGCCCCACCTACTGTTTCCAGACCACCCTCAAGTGATGTTAAGTTATTCTTATAACAATTAAAATTACCACCTACTGTTTTCGGACAACCTTCAAGTGAGGTTAATTTATTGTCTGAACAATAAAAATTCCCAGTAACCTCTCTAAATGTAACCGGGAGTTTCTCCAAACCTCTATTAATTAAATTAACATCACCATCCACATCAATAGAGCCATCCTCATTGATCGTGTAGTTTTCTATACGATACCTTTCACAGATGTTATGTATTTCTTGTTTCATAGTGTTCTTTAATCAAGGAGTATTTTTAGTTTATTCTTTCGGTGAATCTTTTGGACTTCTGCATTGGGATTTTCCATTATGTGTTTGGGTAAGTTACCATTATTATAACAAAGAACATTCCCACCTACTTTTTCTGGACAACCCTCAAGTGAGATTAAGTTATTATCACCACAATTAAAATCCCCATCTACTCGTTTCGGACAACCTTCAAGTGTGTTCAAGTTATTACTATAACAACCAAAATCCCCACCAACTCGTTTTGGACAACCTTCAAGTGAGGTTAATCTATTATGGCTACAATCAAAATGTCCACCAACTTTTTCCGAACAACCATCAAGTGATGTTAATTCATTACTTGAACAATCAAAATCCCTACCTACTGTTTTCGGACCACCTACAAGTGATGTTAATTCATTATTGTGGCAATTAAAATCCCCACCAACTTCTTTTGGGCAACCTACAAGTAAAGTTAATTCATTATCTGAACAATTAAAATTTCCACCAACTCGGTCCGGCCCACCTAAAAGTGAAGTTAATTTATTAAAACTACAATTAAAATTCCCACCTACTGTTTTCGGCCCACCTACAAGTGATGTTAATTTATTAAAACTACAATAAAAACCACCATCAACTGTTTTCGGACCACCCTCAAGTGATGTTAATTTATTACCACCACATTCAAAATACCCACCCACTCTTTCCGGACCACCTTCAAGTGATGTTAATTTATTAGAAGAACAATTAAAATTCCCACCTATTCGATCAGGACAACCTTCAAGTGAGGTTAATTTATTCTTATAACAATCAAAATATCCTATAACCTTTCTGAATTTAACAGGCAGTTTATCCAAACCCCTTTCACTTAAATTAACATTACCACACACATCAATAGAGCCATCCTCATTGATCGTGTAGTTCACTATGCTATACCTTTCACAGATTTTGTGTATTTCTTCCTTCATTTTCATAATGTTTTTCAATTGAGGATTGTGTTTAGTTTATTGTTTCGGTGAATCTTTTTGATTTCTGCAATGGGATTTTCAATCATGTGTTTGGGTAAGTTATTATAGTAACAATAAAAACCCACACCTACTGTTTCCGGACAACCTTCGAGTGAAGTTATGTTATTTTTACCACAAGAAAAACTCCCATCAACTCTTTCCGGACCACCTTTGAGTGATGTTAATTTATTTTTATAACAATCAAAATCTCCACCCACTTTTTCAGGCCCTCCTTCAAGTGAGGTTAATTCATTATCTGAACAATAAAAATTCCCAGTAACCACTCGAAATGTAACCGGGAGTTTCTTCAAATCTTTACCACTTAAATCAACATCACCATCAACATCAATAGAACCATCATCATTGATTGTGTAGTTCTCTATGCCATATTTCTTACAGATGTTATGTATTTCTTCTTTCATATATAGTGTTTTAACTGAAGATTATGTTTAGTATATTGTTTCTATGAATCTTTTTGATTTCTGCAATAGGATTATCCACCATGTGTTTGGGTAAGATATTATGGTTACAATTAAAAGCCCCACCAACTTCTTTTGAACCACCTTCAAGTGTTGTTAAGTTATTATCGCAACAATTAAAATTTCCACCAACTTCTTTTGGACTACCCACAAGTGTTGTTAAGTTATTATAGTAACAATAAAAACCCCCACCTACTTTTTTGGGACTACCTTCAAGTGATGTTAAGTTATTTTTACCACAAGAAAACCCCCCATCAACTCTTTCCGGACCACCTTTGAGTGATGTTAATTTATTAAAATTACAATTAAAATATCCACCCACTCGTTCTGGACAACCTTCAAGTGATGTTAATTCATTATATGAACAATCAAATTTTCCACCTAATGTTTCCGGACCACCTTCAAGTGATGTTAATCTATTACGGGAACAATCAAAACGCCCACCTACTTTTTTAAATGTAACCGGCAGTTTCTTCAAACCTTTACTACTTAAATCAACATCACCATCGACATCAATAGAACCATCCTCATTGATCGTGTAGTTCTTTATGTCGTACCTTTTACAAATGTTATGTATTTCTTCTTTCATAAATGTCTGTGTTTGTTTGTCATACAAATATGGGAATAATATTCCGAACCGCCAAATCTTCCTGTAAGGAAGTGCCAATCAGGTAGTGCCATTTTTTTTTTAAAGGGTAGGTTGGAGTATACTCTTCCGGAAGTCTTTCAGTCCCAGGCCACTCACACCTCAACACACCATAAAGGTAGTAATAAAATCAATACAATCCAAATCTATTTCAACATTTGTATAATGGATGACAAATACAGTGTGACTGATTCACAAAGTTAATATATACTCCACAATGAAAAAGTATTGGCAGTTCATAAAAGAGAGTCGTGTGGAAGAGATCCACCGAATATGTAAGGAATATCATATCGAGAACTATACCATAAATCCAGATGGTAGTGTGGATGTTGATGGTGATGTTGAGATATACATAGACATGTTGAACAAGTTACCTATTGAATTCGGTAAGGTGGTTGGTAATTTTAAAGTTAGGTTTAACCATGATGGTGGTATGGGACTGACAACATTGGAGAATTCCCCAAGAGAAGTATATGGGGATTTTGCAATACCATACAGTAATATAGTATCACTTATCGGTGGTCCGGAGAGGGTTCATGGGGACTACAATGCCAATGATTGTGGTCTTATCACACTTGAAGGATTCCCGGAATATTATGATCCCCGACAACCTGTTCATATACCACATAACCCGGTACAGGAAATAACCAACCTTTTAGAAACATCTATAAAATTGGGAAATGTCATTTACATACTGAATGAGGAGATGCCGATAGACCCTGATACTATGGAAGTAAGTTACACCATCTTGTGTGAGGTATATGAAAGGTTGGGTAAAGATGCTCCACAGTTCGAAGATATTGAACTAAAACACTATACACTGGTCGATTGATCGGTCATTCAATGAATAGACCGGTATGGATGGAATTATTGAAAAAGATCTTCTAAGGTTCTATTCCGGTAATATTCTTTATCGAGTACGATATCATCCTCGGTAATTGAATGACTTCGGTGATGAAATTCACCACACTTTTTTCTGTACCATAATGTTATGTATTTCTTCTTTCACAATGTTTTCTTTTTAATTGAGGATTGTGTTTAGTTTATCGTTTCTATGTATCCTTTTGAGTTCTGCAATGGGATTATCTATTATGTGTTCGGGTAAGTTATTATTATTACAATAAAAATATCCACCAACTCTTTTTGGACCACATTTGAGTGATGTTAAATCATTATGGGAACAATAAAAACTCTTATCAACTTCTCTTGGACTACCTTCCAGTGATGTTAAGTTATTATGGGAACAACGAAAATATCCACCTACTCTTTTTGGACAACCTTCAAGTGAGGTTAATTTATTGTTTAGACAATCAAAAATCCCACCTACTCGTTTTGGACAACCTTCAAGTGAAGTTAATTCATTATATGAACAATCAAAATTCCCAGTAATCTCTCTAAATATAACCGGTAGTTTCTTCAAACCTTTAGTACTCAAATCAACGTCACCATTCACATCAATAGAATCATCCTCATTGATCTTGTAGTTCTTTATATTATATTTCTCACAGATGTTGTGTATTTCTTCTTTCATAGTATTTTCTTTTCGTATCACTTTAACCGAGGATTGTGTTTAGTTTATTGTTTCTATTTATCCTTTTGAGTTCTGCAATAGGATTTTGTATTATGTGTTTGGGTAAGTTATTATTATGGCAATAAAAACCCCCACCAACTCTTTTGGGGCTACCTTCAAGTAAGGTTAAACTATTATTGTGACAATAAAAACCTCCACCTACTGTTTTCGGACCACCTCTCAATGTAGTTAGTTTATTCCATGCACAACGAAAATCCCCATCTACTTTTTTAGGACAACCTTTGAGTGATGTTAAGTTATTATTGTAACAATTAAAATATCCATCTACTTTTTCCGGACTACCTCCAAGTGATGTTAAGTTATTATCACCACAATAAAAATCCCCACCTACTCTTTCAGGACAACCTCTCAATGTAGTTAGTTTATTCCATGCACAATTAAAATTCCCACCTACTGTTTTGGGACCACCTTCAAGTGGTGTTAATTTATTATATGAACAATCAAAATTCCCAGTAACCTCTCGAAATATAACCGGTAGTTTCTCCAAACCTTTACTACTTAAATCAACGTCACCATCAACATCAATAGAACCATCATCATTAATCGTATAGTTTTCTATACCATACCTCTTACAGATGTTATGTATTTCTTCTTTCACAGTATTTTCTTTTTAACAGAGGATTATGTTTAGTTTATTATTTCTACGTATCCTTTGGAGTTCTGCAGTGGGATTGTCCATTATGTGGGTAGGTAAGTTATTACCGTAACAATAAAAACTACCACCAACTCGTTCTGGACAACCATCAAGTGAAGTTAAGTTATTATTATGGCAATTAAAAACCCCACCAACTGTTTTGGGACCACCTTCTAGTGAGATTAATTTATCATAGTAACAATAAAAATCCCCATAAACTGTTTTCGGACAACCTTTTAGTGTGGTTAAGTTATTGTAACTACACAAAAAATTCCCACCCACTGTTTCTGGACAACCTTCTAGTGTGGTTAAGTTATTATTATCGCATTCAAAATTCCTACCTATTGTTTCCGGACCACCCTCAAGTGATGTTAAATCATTATGGCTACAATCAAAATGCCCACCAACTGTTTTCGGAAAACCTTCAAGTGAGGTTATGTTATTGTAACTACACAAAAAATTCCCAGTAACCTTTTTAAATGTAACAGGTGATTTCTCCAAATTTCTATTAATTAAATCAACATCACCATCTACATCAATAGAACCATCTTTATTGATCGTGTAGTTCTTTATGCCATACCTTTTACAGATTTTGTGTATTTCTTCCTTCATTTTCATAATGTTTTTCAATTGAGGATTGTGTTTAGTTTATTGTTTCTATTTATCCTTTGGAGTTCTACAATAGGATTATCTACTATATGGACAGGTAGGTTATTATTATGGCAATTAAAATGTCCACCCACTTCTTTCGGACAACCCACAAGTGTAGTTATGTTATTATATATACACCAAAAATCCTCACCCACTCTTTCAGGACAACCTCTCAATGTAGTTAATTTATTACTATCACAATAAAAACCCCCACCTACTCGTTTTGGACAACCCACAAGTGTGGTTAAATAATTATATGAACAATCAAATCTTCCAGTAACTGTTCGAAATTCAACAGGTATTCTTTTTAATCCCCTTTCAATTAAATTAACATTACCATCCACATCAATAGAACCATCATCATTTATCGTGTAGTTCTTTATATCATACCTTTCACAGATTTTGTGTATTTCTTCCTTCATTTTCATAATGTTTTTCAATTGAGGATTGTGTTTAGTTTATTGTTTCTATTTATCCTTTCGAGTTCTGCAATAGGATTATCTATTATGTGTTTGGGTAAGGGATTTTCATTACAATAAAAACTCCCACCTACTTTTTTGGGACCACCATCAAGTGATGTTAATTTATTCTTATTACAAAAAAAAAACCCACCTACTTTTTTGGGACAACCATCAAGTGATGTTAAATTATTCTTATTACAAAAAAAAACCCCACCCACTTTTTCTGGACCACCTTTGAGTGAGGTCAAGTTATTATTATCACAATAGAAATCCCCATCAATTTTTTCCACACAACCATCAAGTGTGGTCAAGTTATTACTATCACAATAGAAATCCCCACCAACTCGTTTTGGACAACCTTCAAGTGAATTTAATCTATTATATGGACAATAAAAATCCCCAGTGATCTCTCTAAACTTAACAGGCATTCTTTCCAAATCTTTCCAACTTAAATCAACGTGACCATCAACATCAATAGAACCATCATCATTGATTGTGTAATTCTCTATGCCATATTTCGTACAAATGTTATGTATTTCTTCTTTCATAGTGTTCTTTAATCAAGGAGTATTTTTAGTTTATTGTTTCGGTGGATCCTTTGGAGTTCTGCAATAGGATTATCTATTATGTGTTTGGGTAAGTTATTATTACCACAATAGAAATGCCCACCTACTGTTTCCGGACCACCTACAAGTGAGGTTAAGTTATTACTATCACAATAGAAATCCCCACCAACTCGTTTTGGACAACCTTCAAGTGATGTTAATTTATTATTGTGGCAATAAAAATGCCCACCTACTCGTTTCGGACAACCTTCAAGTGAGTTTAATCTATTATTGTGACAATTAAAATATCCATCTACTTTTTCCGGACAACCTTCAAGTGAGGTTAAGTTATTATCGTAACAACTAAAACCCCCACCAACTCTTTTGGGACCACCTTCTAGTGAGATTAATTTATTATGGCTACAATAAAAATGCCTACCAACTCGTTCCGGACAATCTTCTAGTGAGGTTAAGTTATTTTCATAACATCCAAAATCCCCACCTACTGTTTTTGGACCACCTTTGAGTGATGTTAAGTTATTATTGTTGCATCGAAAATCCCCACCTACTGTTTTCGGACAACCTTCAAGTGATGTTAATTCATTATTGTGGCAATAAAAATGCCCACCTACTCGTTTCGGACAACCTTTGAGTGATGTTAATTTATTATATGGACAATAAAAATCCCCAGTAACCTCTCTAAACTTAACAGGTATTCTTTCCAAATCTTTCCAACTTAAATCAACGTGACCATCTACATCTATACGACCATCCTTATTGATCGTGTAGTTCTCTATGCCATATTCCCGACAGATGTTATGTATTTCTTCTTTCATAGTGTTCTTTAATCAAGGAGTATTTTTAGTTTATTGTTTCTATGAATCCTTTCGAGTTCTGCCTTGGGATTATCTACTATATGGGCAGGTAAGTTATTATTACCACAATCAAAATCCCCACCTACTTTTTTGGGACCACCATCAAGTGTAGTTAGTTTATTATTATAACAATAAAAACTACCACCTACTGTTTTCGGACTGCCTTCAAGTGTAGTTAGTTTATTCCATGTACAACGAAAATCTCCACCTACTTTTTTAGGGCAACCTTTGAGTGATGTTAAGTTATTTTCATAACAATTAAAACTACCACCTACTGTTTTCGGACCACCTTCAAGTGATGTTAATCTATTATTACTGCATTCAAAATACCCACCAACTCTTTTGGGACCACCTTCTAGTGAGATTAATTTATTAGAGTAACAATAAAAATCCCCACCAACTGTTTCCGGACAACCATCAAGTGAAGTTAATCTATTTTCATAACAATCAAAATTCCCACCTACTGTTTTCGGAGAACCTTCAAGTGAGGTCAAGTTATTACTATCACAATAGAAA
>Ga0209953_1000286_pt1 | contig 18845 bp, 16 predicted proteins | sample SalPonred_H2O_MG_FD_185713 | JGI IMG/M metagenome (GOLD analysis project Ga0209953, IMG submission 185713) | Salt pond water microbial communities from South San Francisco under conditions of wetland restoration - Salt Pond MetaG... | ecosystem: Environmental > Aquatic > Non-marine Saline and...
GATTGATGCGGTTCTTAACGGTCAGTGCGATCTCGCCATCGGGTCGAAGACTCACCCGGAGTCGATAGTCAGCTACCCAACGATTCGAACAATCCAGAGTCGCGCGTACCAGGCGATCCTTCGAGCAGCTTTCGATCTGAATGTCTCCGATACGCAGACGGGGATGAAGGCATTCAGCCGGAAGGCTCTTGACGTGGTGCTCCCGCACGTTCAGGAGTCAGGGTTTGCGTTTGACCTTGAATTTCTCGTTGTGGCACGCAGCGCAGGCTTGATAATTCACGAAGGTCCGGTCGAGCTTGACTACCAGTTCACGAGCACGTTGTCGCCCCTCGCAGCGGTTTCAGTTCTGCGAGACACAGCCCGAATCTGGCGACGTCAGCGCATTGCCAGGGGTGTGACCTAGATGCAGGTTAGGTCGGGACCTCGACGATGGAAAGCCTTTCTCGGATGGTTCTTGGCGATCTCCTTGGGATTTGTCGGCTTCTTGCCTATCGCTGTTACGCCTCTCGTGGGGGACGACACTGTGGTGCTGGCCCATGGCATCGCGCAACTCCAGGACATCAGTCAAGTGCCCGCCTATTTCCTGGATTCCATTCTGGTCTCCGTTTCCTCCGCGCACGTGCTGCCCTTCGGCGGCGTTTTCACCAGCCTTTACGTGTCGGTCACCTATCTGCTCACTGTCTTTGGGTTACCACCGTCACTGTCGTGGGGGCTCATTCGGATCGCCACAGTCATGTTCGCGGTCTGGTCACTCACGTATGCTGTGATCAGAATCCTCCGGTCCCAGGGTCTTCTCGTCGGCCAAAGTCAGAGGCGCTGGGCTCACCTATCGCTTTTTTCTTTGGGGCTGGGCATCGTTATTGCAACAACCCAGATACACGCACTCTGGTCGCAAGATCCCATGCTGGCGTATGCGATTGCTGCTTGGTTGACCCCGGCACTTCTCGGACTAACGATCGCGCTCTCAGCTACCTATATTGGTGATGCCCGCTCGCGCCCGGGTCTTTTTGTGGGTGTGGTGGCACTTGGGATAGTCGGAGTGTTCACATACGAGCCCTTTGTCGTGGGCTGGGTTGCAGCATTGATTCCGCTTCTGTTACTGCGCGCACCGGCAGTATCGGTGCGAGTTCGGAGACTTCGAAAACTGTGGTTGGGGATCGCTCAGTCCATAATCCTGCTGCTGTGGGCTGGCGCTCAACTCTGGCGACTTGCTCAACCACAGACTTATGACGGGACCTCGGTCGGATTTGCCCAAATGGTGATTCCTGTCTGGATTAATGGACTACTGAGTTCCGTCCCCTTGAGTAATGCTGTGTTGACGCAGGAACTAGTGGGCGACACCCCAATCAATTGGCCAGCGGTGTTGATCTCTACCTCGGCAGCAGTTGCTCTAGCCGCGGGAGGGCTCTACGCACGAGGCAGATTCCCCACTCTGGGTGCCAAGGCAATCGCTCCGTTCATCGCCTTCTTGATTCTTTACGCAGTAGGTGTGATTGGTTTGTATTCCTTGTCCAGCAAGTACCAGATGGAACTGGGCAATCGTGTTGGAAGTGTCTACTTGTTCTACGCTGTCTCACTGGTCGCCATTGCATTGGTGATTTCCATGTGTATGGCGTTCCTCGGACTTCGCAATCGAGTCGTCACCTTCGGCTTCGTGAGTCTGCTGTTGGTGGTTGCAGTCCTGCAGTGGTCACTCAACTCCAAGTCGCTCACCGAATTGAATTCGGAATGGGCGTGGACTTCGGGTGTCGTCAATTCACTCGTTGAGAGTCCTCCGGAAGATGAAAGGTGTGACTTAGTGCGTAATTTTGGGGTTCCCTGGATGTCCGATGACTTCCGAAGCGCGTTGTTCGAGGCAGTCGAGAGCGTCTATAGGGAGTCTCCTGAAGGAACCTTCTGCGGGGAAGTCGATGCCCTTGTGGAAGGAAAACTCAAGTAGAGGCCTGGACCCGCTGAGATGGCGCAGGTCCAAAGATGCCAGCCATCGCGACCGGCAGCATCACTACGAGTAAGGGTCCCAAGACACGTACCTCCCACCACAGAGCAAATACCAGCCAGATCGCAATCGTCGATCCGCCCACTGTCAGTGCTGTCACCTGTGCCATTGGTGGTGCCCAGCCCTTGAAAGTCGCGTAAGCAGCGAGTATCAGAAGGGCTCCGAAGACCATAGCTAGGTTCATGAACGTCATCCCTATGGCACCCCCCTCGGTATTCATGCGCAATATCTCCTCCAGGTCCATCACTCGTTCCGCCGCTGGACCGGGCCAAATCGTTCGAAGGAAGACGGCGACGCCCACTGCAACGAGCGCACTGACGATTGTGAGTCGGAGGAGTGCTCGGGAGCGTGGCTCACCTCGGGTGACCAGATAAGCCGACAGAGGTACCAATGGCAGTAACAGGGATGTCTCGCGATTCAGCGATCCGATCAGCACCAGTAGTGCAAATGCAGCGATCCACTGTGGCCGTAATCGAACAAGAAGTACCGCGGCTGGAATCAGTGCGAGATCAAGCCACGACCAGGCTTGGTAACCATGATCGCCAAACATGGGAATCAGAAGCAGCCCGCCAGCAATCCCGCTACCGAACGCGACGTTCTTTGAGTATCCGTAACTGGTCATCATGAAACGAATGCCTAGGAGGTACGCAAGAAAGCACATAAAGTAGCTGACCATCTGGATCTCGGATATTGAGGTAACGTCGAATATCCGATTGTCCACGAAATCGAGGCCTACCACTGTCAGAGGAATCAGGAGGCGCCACCTGTAAGGGTCGTCACCGTTGCCCGACGCGATATCGAACACAAAGCTCTCACGCCCGAACCAACTCACTTGGCTTTCTCCCAGAAAAGCATTGAGTTGGGCGACGTATGTGACACCCAGGATCCAGGCGATGTTCCCGTAGATAACTACTTCAGCCACTAGTCGCTTGCGTGAGCTGGTGGGTGCGTAGTTGCGCGTCATTCAATCCTCCAATCTTCCGGCTGAATAATGAAGTCCATGAATGGCTGGAGCAGGGTTTCCCAGCTGAACTCCTCTGCTAGGTCTGCGGCTTGGCGCGAGTGAGTGCGCCAGCGGGGTTCGTCATTGAGAAGGGCAATGACAGCATCCGCTAAAGCTTGGGGCTCAGGCTCGCAAATTGTCCCTGCTCCCCGCGCCTCGAGCAGATGTGCGATAGGGGTTTCGGAAGTTGTGACCACTGGGAGTCCTGCGGCCAAGTAGTCCTTGATTTTGCTGGGATCAGCAAACTGCGTAAAGGAATCCTTCCCCAGGTTGGTATACGGGGCCAAACCGATTTGCGCTTGCCGAAGCGAGGCAGTGACGTCAGCGTGTGATTCAAGGAATCCGACGAGTTTCACGTGGTCTTGTAGTTCCAGGCGAGTAATCGATTCGCAGATTTCCTTGTCCAGAGGGCCTCGGCCTATCACGGTGAGGTGACCAGATGGAAATTTTCTTCTAATCAACTGCAGCATTGGTATTAGAAGATGAGCTCCGTTGCGCTCATCAAGCGATCCGGCGAAGACGAGGTTGAGTGGACGACTATCCGAACTCCGTCCTCGAACTACGTCGTGATGATTCACCCCGATAGGCAGTACGAGATGTGGCGCTGCGTTCGCTCCTGCTTCAACGTTGAGCGCTGCTTCCCGCGCTTGCGCGGCTTGGGGAGAGAGTTCGATCCGCAAATCGGTCTGAAGGCAACTCCGCCTCTCGAGGAACCGATAGACACTCTCGGCCGGAGGAAAGGTAAATCTGCGGGGGCTGTAGTCGATAGCCCAGTACACAACCCGCTTTGTCCAGCCGAGTCGCTTTCGCAGAAGGCCGCGATAAGCCGAGAGAGGATTCATTCCCACCCATACGTCTACTCGTGGAAGACGCACTGGATATAGGCCGTCCAGGAGAAAGGATGCGGGTGGTGGTAGCGGCGATTGCCACGACCTTGATTCAGCGAGAAGCCCGTCACGGTAAACATTCATCTCATGTGCGTGTCCGTGAGATTCGCTCAATGGATGCCGCAGGGTGATCAATTCACCCACTTTGAGCCGTCGCAACTCGTCGATGAGAGGCTGTACGGGCGGTGAGCCGGCATGGCCATTGAAGTCCACAACGATGCGGCGCGAAGCCAGACTCCCCATTAGGTCAGTCCACCATGTTCATGCGCCCACTTCGCCAGCTATTGCGAAGGATCAGCGCTACACCTGAGTAGATGCCTGCCAGATACACAAGCAAGAAGGGGATGATCGTCACAGCGACTCTCAATGCCTTGGCAGGCGACAAGCGCACCGCAAGGGCAGCTATACCGGCACTTATTGCGACTCCGAGAAGACCAGCAAAGATGAAGTAGGGCTTCATGAACAGCAGAACCAGGATGACGGGGCCAGCAAAGAGGGCAGCAACTATCAATGGGCGATATCGATTCGGACTTCTCAAGTAGCCATCAACCAGCACGACCCCACGATGAAATGTATGGCGAATACTTGCCAAACGGCTTGAGCCCCGGCCGTGATAAGTGCAGAAGAAGTCTGGGTCGATCCGAAAGACATTCTGCGTGGATAACGGTCTAAGGATTGCGGTGTCATCGTTGGCCATGGCGGATGAAGACGTGTCAGACAATTTGCGATTATGTGCTTGGAGAAGCACTCCTCTGTGGGCAACAAGACACGTTGTCCCTTTAGGGTAGTTATCGAAATCTTTGTCGGTGAAATCGGTCGGTGTTCTATTGAGGTAGTACCGACGCCATGCAATGCGCGTGATGAGTTCCCAGATCGGAACGGTGGGATCGCTTTGAGCTTCGATGTGAACGTCAGCCACCCAAATGCGGGCGTCCAAGTGATGCGTCTCGCGGAACCAGTGCAGTAGTGGGTCTAAGTCGACAAGAACGCGGGAGTCGAGCAGCATGGCCCATGTACCCGATGCATGGAGAAGGCCTTGCGTCCGCGCTGCCAACCTTCCGCTGTTCGGCTGGGTGAGCACAATTGTCGGAATAGCGGATGCGCACTCGGCCAATGCCAATTTGGTGGACTCGTTGGAGCCATCATCGACGATAACGATCTCGCTTGACACAGTTAGTTTCTCAAGAGCGGATGAGACGGACGCATAGCTCCGTTTGATCCAATCCGGTTCGTTGAACACCGGAATAATCACCGACAAGAAGGGCGAAGCATCATTCTGATTGCGTGACGCCATGGGTTCACTCTATGTTCGGATCAGGCTTTGGCGAAGTTAGAGCTAATCAAATCGTCAACGATGACTGCTGAGGGACTTCCCTCATCTGTGGCATCGCCTCGATGGACCACGCCGGCCCTGACATCTCCAATAAATTGAGGTATCGCTCTCACGTCCCATCCAGACAAGACTGCAGTAGTGCCAAGCCCCTCCGAACGCTCCGTCCGCATCCGGTGGATGAGGCATGGAATGCCTAATGCGTAGCACTCCTCTTGAACCCCACCGCTGTCTGTCACTACAAAATCCGCAGCCGTTAGCAGTGATACGAAGTCACGATGTGGAACTTTCGCGACGATGCGGGTTTCACTTCCCCATTCCATGCTGGAGACGAGGTCCCCCATCTTTGCCTGGGCTAGGGCATCAAGAACGATGGTCAGTGATCCCTCCTGTGAAATCGCAGCAAGTTCACTCAAGGTGGCATTGATCAGATTGGTGTTGTGGAGGAACTCTGAGCGATGCAAGAGCACCAGTCCCGTAAATCCAGTTGAGGCCTCGGAGCCTGCGATCCCTTTGAAGGATGCGTTGCGGACAGCGTCGGTCACCGTGTTGCCGTTGGTAATGACGACGCGACCTCGAACGCGTTCAAGGTTTGCCGCTGCATCTGGCCACGGGGCGTAGTGCACGTTCGCTAACTGACCGACGATTCGACGGTCGAGTTCCTCTGGAAACGGATGACGTATCGATCCGGAGCGAAGACCCGCCTCGATATGGGCAACTGAAGCCCTCAGGGCGCGACCGATAAGAGCTCCGACGACAGCTGTCATGGTGTCTCCGTGGACCACGATGAGCGGCCGTGAGCCATCGGCGGTGAGACGATCTCGAATCGTGCGCCGCTGTCGGTAGGCGCTGAAGAGAACCCCGGTGAGCCAGCGCGGTACCTGTCCAACGCGTTTCAAGCTACTGGCCTGAGGCGACCGTAGATGGATGTCAACAGATGCTCCCGCTTCCTCCAGATGCGCTGTGAGATCGGGTCCTTGCTGGTAGGTGCACATGAGTGTGTAGGAAATTCCGAGTGTGCGCAGGCGCTCGAGTACCGGTGCCAGTTTGATGAATTCGGCGGTTGTTCCGAAAACAAAACAAATCATGGAATGACCGCATTTACCTGATGGGTCAAGTGGAACAGTGACGCCATGACCTGGTGTCCAAGTTCGGGACGAATCGTTGAGGGCCCGAATGCGTCATTTGGTGATTGGCTCGGACTGCATTGAGTCATCCGTCACCTCACTTGGGAATAGAAAGGCCTCGATGAGAAGTGCGATCACTTGCACGGTACCGACCGCAGCAATTACGGTGATGTAGAACATCGGGATCGGCGGCCCCACTACAACAAGACCAGCCGCTAGCAGCAGGGCGATCACATTTGTCATTGCATAGACCGAGCGCTTGCTTGTGAAGTGGAACTGAAGGATCACCCCGGTGAGAGTCAGTGGAATGTAGGCAAACGCGAGCGGACCCACGTATCGACTTGACTCCTCGTACTGTGAACCGAACAACGCTACAACCAGCCACGAGGCACTGACCAGCAAGAAGATCGATGTAACTGTGGACACGGCGAAGGTTCCTATCAAGGAAACCAAAGCCATTCGCCTTCGACTCGATCCCATACCAACGCGCCTTCCCGCCCATGGAAGGAGTGCCGTCGTAAGCATTGCAGGCAAGAAAAGCACGATCTTGGCAAGAGTTGCTGCTGCAGCGAACTGACCCGCTAAGTCTTCTGGGAGGGCAACTCTGGCGATGAGAATGTCAAGACTGATCAGGGACCAGTAGCTGATTTGGGCAACGAATAGCGTGATTGTCAACTTCGAAATGATCGAACTTGTGCAGTTTCCGGTTTGTCTTGCGTACCGCATGATGGCTGCAAGCACGACGGCATTCGACACGAGGAGGGATCCGACCAGAGCGACGGCACCGCCCCCGAGGTACAGGACAACGGCCCCACCCAGGAGCTTCATGGCCGCGAGCGCGAGACCGATCCCGGCAACTCGGACGACTTGCCCCGAGCCCTGGATTCGACCTATCGCAAGAGATTGCATCACTGAGATGGGCAGGAACAGCAGCAATAGAGCTACCACGTAAGGATCAACTCGTATGGCTCCAGCGAGGATCGGCGAAACGGGAAGGAGCAGGAGAAGGAGGGCTATCGACGCAAAGAAGCCCTGTCGCGTGGTTTTGTCTAGCCATCGCTTCTCGGGAGACCAATCGATCCTGGTACTGACTGAGCGAGCGGTGACAATTTGGAAGCCCGTGGAGCCTGCACCTATAGCGATGATGATAGTGAGCATTGCGGCGAAGAGGCTGAAGGCGCCTGGAGTCAATCTTGAAGCGGTAAGAATCTGGAAGGCGAAATTGGCCACGCTGGCCAGCCCACCGAGTATTGCAATGAGGAATAGAGCCCGCTTCATCTCACTCCCTCGGGGACTTCGGCCAAGCCGACGCTAGCAGGGGTGCCGGAGTACGGTTCGCACATGAGCGCGCAGCGGGAACTCGTGGCGATACCTGCGTGGAATGAGGACGCTTCAATAGCCATGGTGGTCGATCTTGTGCGCAAACAGCGCTTGGGCGTCGAGATCCTTGTTGTGGACGATGGATCCACGGATAGGACCGCCGATGAGGCCCTGAAAGCCGGCGCTCGTGTGGTGAGCCTTCCCTTCAATGTTGGGGTGGGTGGAGCCATGCGTACGGCCTTTCTCTACGCGCAGCGCGAGGGGTTCGAGGCAGTAGTTCAGGTGGATGCGGATGGCCAGCATGACCCATCGGATCTCGGCAGTCTCTTCGATGGTCTCCACGATGCAGACATCGTGGTCGGTTCCCGCTTCCACCCACATTCCATGTATTTCGTGGGGGGACCACGAAAGTGGGCGATGGTTTTGCTGTCCAAGGCTCTGAGTCGGATGAACAAGAGCCCGATCTCTGATCCCACCTCCGGCTTCAGGGCAGCCGGCCCCAGAGCCATCAGCCTCTTCAGCACCACCTACCCGGCCGAATATCTGGGCGACACTGTTGGGTCGCTATCGATAGCAATCCGGAACGGCCTCGTGATTCGCGAAACACCGGTCACGATGTACTACCGGGCCCATGGTCGCCCCAGCAAGAATGCCCTGTGGTCCGCCCTGTATCTAGGCCGGGCAACCCTGGCCCTCATCGCAACGATTCTGAAGAAGCCGAGCCCTAGCAAATCGGACGACGCATGACGAACACGATCATCGCCGCTGGCGCATCCCTGGTCATCTTCGTATTTGTCTTCGATCTGCTCCGCCGAGGAGTTCTCAAGGAGAAGTACGCGGTCCTGTGGCTGTTCGTCGCCGGAATCGGTCTGGTCTTCGCCATCGTTCCGGGACTCTTGGATTGGCTCGGTGCAAGCCTGGGCATCGGTGCGCCCGTGAATCTCCTGTTCTTCGTGATGGGTGTCGTATTGGTGCTGGTGAGCGTTCAGTTGAGTTACGAGTTGAGTCGCCACGAGGCTCGAATCCGGCGGCTTGCTGAAGAAGTTGCCCTCCTCAAGCAGCAACTCGATGATCCCTCGCGCGAGCGCTGAACCTGTGATCCGGGATCCACTTCTGGTTATTGCATTCAATAGGCCGGAGCACCTGAGTGCACTTCTTGATCGACTGCGTGAAGTACAGCCACCGAAGGTGTATCTAGCCATCGATGGTCCACGGGAAAATCATCCGAGCGATACCGAAATGGTCCAGGCATGCCGTGACCTTGCGAGGAAGATCGACTGGGATGCGGAAGTTCGAACTCTCTTTCAGGACCGGAACCTCGGGTGCGGGCTTGGTGTGAGTAGTGCGATCTCGTGGTTCTTCGAACAGGAGGAGCGGGGGATCATCCTGGAAGACGACATCCTGCCCCGTGCGTCCTTCTTCGAGTTTTGCAGTGAACTGTTGGATAGATATGAGAACGATGCGAGGGTTCTGGCCATATCCGGATGCAACTTCGTACCGGAGCAGTTCCAGAGCAGGCCGGATCTCCCCTACCGCTTTTCTCGGGTCCCACATATTTGGGGCTGGGCCACGTGGCGCCGAACGTGGGAGTTGCATGACCTCGACATGTCCGACTGGAGAACGCGCCTGCCCCTCCGCAAGCTATGGGGTGCTGTTGGACGATCTCCAGCAGGTTTGATCTTCTGGAAATCCATCTTCGACCTCATGGCGAGCAACAAAGTCGATACCTGGGACATGCAATTAGTCCTCGAAGGGATGGTCCGCGACATGTGGACCGCCACATCGAACGTGAATCTTGTGGACAACATCGGTTTCGGTGACCTTGCTACGCACACGCACGACCGACCTCAGTACTTGCGGACCAGTGAAGAGATCTCGCTTCCGCTGCCGATGGCACCCGTTACCGTCGATGAGAAGGCTGATGCGTGGAGCCGCAAAGTAGTGTTTGAGGCGACTGCCCGGGGTCTCTTCGACCAAGGAGTCAGATACCTTAAGCAGCGCTAGTAGTAGCCGCGGATCGGAGTCGGATGTCTTCTATCGGTCGTCGAGCGCTTGTTACCGGGGGCGCAGGCTTTCTCGGATCCCACCTGTGTGAGCGGCTTCTCGCAGACGGCTACGAAGTGTTGTGTGTTGACAACTACTACTCCTCGACCAAGCAAAACATTGCGCATCTATTGGATGAACCACGATTCGAAGTGATTCGACACGATGTGACGTTCCCTTTGTATGTTGAAGTCGATGAGATCTATCACCTGGCGTGTCCAGCAAGCCCGATCCATTACCAGCGCGATCCTGTTCAAACCACGAAGACCGCTGTCCACGGATCCATCAACATGCTCGGACTGGCGAAACGCACGGGCGCGAAAATTCTGTTGACCAGCACATCCGAGGTCTATGGTGACCCACTCGTGCATCCCCAGCCTGAGAGCTACTGGGGAAACGTGAATCCCATTGGACCGCGATCGTGTTACGACGAGGGCAAGAGATGTGCGGAAACGTTGTTTTTTGACTACTGGAGGCAGCACAACCTTCGGATCAAGGTGGTGCGCCTGTTCAACACCTACGGTCCACGCATGCACCCCAACGATGGACGAGTGGTCTCCAACTTCATCGTGAGCGCCCTGTCGAACCAACCCCTGACGGTGTACGGGGAAGGTGAGCAAACGAGGTCGTTCTGCTTCGTGGACGATCTCATCGACGGCCTAGTAGCCATGATGCAGACCGATGACTCCGTCACCGGACCGGTGAATCTGGGTAATCCTGGCGAGTTCACCGTCCGTGAGTTGGCCGACTTGGTCCTGAGCGAGACGGGATCAAATTCCACGATTGCGTTTCTGCCCTTACCGCCAGATGATCCAACTCGTCGCCAGCCCGTTATCGACGCCGCCAAGGAGATCCTCGGCTGGGAGCCCACCACGGATCTGGAAACCGGACTGAAGAAGACAATTGACTACTTTCGTAGAGAGATGCCGACCGCGAGTCGTACGTGACATGAGTGCGCACGTGCCGCGGGTTGTCCTGGTACCAAGAAACGGGTACGTCAACAGGTTGCAGGCTCTTGTCAGCTCCCAACTACTAGCGAATGACCTCGGGGCTCCACTCCAGGTGCTGTGGGAGCCTGAGCCAGCCGCCCCGGATGATGTCTCTCGCATTCTGGACACCGGCTCCGGACAGGTAAGGCTCCTCGAACCTGGCTCGGCACTACCTGGTGGTCTCGCGGTACAGGAGATTCCGGTAGGCCTTACCCGAGGACCAGACGAGACGTTGTTTCTCGCCGGTGGTTTGGCGGGTGAGCAACACTTCATGCCGGAACTTCGAAGTGAACTCACGAAGCCAACGAAAAGCGTGGTGATCGTTGCTGGCGGCAAATTCTGGTTGCCAGTTTCCTCCGAGCTCACCGGGGAGGAAGCGGGTGTTTTTCGAGCCGCACGTCGGGACATGTATCAAAACCTGAAACTGAACACCTCAATCGAGAATCGAGCACACCAGATAACTCGGAAGCTGCCCGTGCGCTTTCTAGGGCTTCACCTGCGCTATTCGGATCGCAACTTTCAGGCACCGATGAAGCGCAGCGTTCGGAAAGCCATCCGTGAAATGGGGCCGTCTGTCGACTGGAACGTATACGTTGCTGGAGATAGTCGAGGCACTGTTGAGAAGTGGCGAACCTGGCTTGAACAGAACGGCTGGCGAGTGTGGGTCGACGACTCGACTGAGTCCAGTCCAAGTGATGGACGCTCGTCCGCCGCTCTCGTTGATTGGCGTGTCCTGGGAGCCGCGCATCGACTGGTGTACTTCAGCGAGTCGTCCTTCGGTGAGGAAGCGGCAGTTGCATCTGGAAAGTTCAAGGAGAGCATCGGGCTGCAGACAAGTCGATTGCGGTCGACCTATACGAAAGGCAGTTACCACCTGCGAAACGCGCTTTCGTATCCGTCACGCCACTGGTTAGACTCGAAATCTCAGAGGCGCTGACACAACCTGCCGTATGCCGTCGGTGAACACTCGAAAGCTTCACTCAGAACCCGTTCTGATTCGCGTACGTACTCGTTCCAATTGTCGGCGCCTGGGCGCTCTCGCAGGGAGTTGTCGACGATCACGATGTCTGCTTCAGGAAGGCACGTGGGTATGTACTCCAGCGTGGCGGGTATGTCGTAGAAGTACTGAACGAATTGGTAGCAGGCGAAGTCGTAGTCCCGTAGCCCGTACGCGTGACTATCGTCGGTATTGCTACCCAGCCGCATGTAGCTCAAGCCAGGATCGAACTGACGCACATCCTGTGCTGCCTCACTCAGTCGAAACAGGTCGTTCCAGCGTGTGGGAGCGGAAAGGCTGGAGTCAACCGCTTCCCGGGCCGATAGCCCACCACCCAGTACGAGTCCCGCCAACAGAACAGCAAAGAGACCAGAAGGCCAGGGGAATTTCGCCTGCCCCAGAGCAGCGGCGATCAAGGCAGCGGCGAGCGCCGCGGGTCCGTAGAAGAGTTGAGCATGGTGCTCCCATAGGCCGGTGAGAGCGGTGATGCCCAGTGCGGCACCCAACGCCCATGCGGTCATAAGGCGCAGCGATCGGAGAGGTGATCCAGCCGGCGCTCGTACGACGGTGACGGCTAGGGCAGTGGCAGCGATGGACACAACTGCCCCGGGTACCAGGACAGGTTCGATGTGCGACCAGATCGGAAGCTGGTAGGCATCGGAGAGCGGTTGCTGGGAGTATCCGATGTTGCTCCACACGAGTTCGAGGAAACCGATCAGTTCGCCTCTCACAGCGAGCAGAAGGCCAAGAAGGGCGCTTAGTCCGAATGCACCGATGATGAACCGAAGCAAGCCCCGCCGGCCACCGATGGCAACAAGGGCGACTGCCACCGCGGCGATCCCCATGGGGACCGTGATGATCTTGTAGAGGCCGAGTACAGGCATGAGTGCACCAGCAACGAGCCATCGCTGGGTGATCGCCGCTGCGGCGACACCTAGAAACACCGCCGTTGAGGGTAGATGCGAGAAGCCAGCGTGATAGGTCGCCCCGGTGAGGATCAGCGGGGTCGCAAGGAATCCTGCGCTCGCCGCGAGGAAATTGCCAGCCCGTGAGGAGCGTGCGATGAAGAAGACGGCCACCGATGCCAGCGCTATCCAGGCGACTTCGATGACCACGTCCATTCCTGGGGAGACCAATCGTCCCAGCGATAGCGTCCAGAAGAAGAGCGGTTCCTTGTTGTCCCAGACATCCACGTACAAGGTGTCTCCGGCAGCCAGCCTTTCCGCCATGGAGACAAACACCCCGCGGTCACCGTTGCGCAGAGGCACAGCGCGAGAGAGGGTGAAAATCCACACCAAGACGAGGGAGAGGGAAAACACCAGCCATGCCCAGGCGCGCCGAGTCACGTTCGGAGCGAAGCTCGTGGCATCCACGTTTGCCGACGCTACCTGAGTCACGTGCGAAGCCAGTCGCACTGGATGGTTGTTCTCCATCCCTCGTAATCAGGAACGTTGGCCACTTCCACGAAGTCGCGCCCGTCACTGCACAGTCCGCGAACCTGGACCAGTGTCACGTCCCATCGCTGCCCGCTCGAGTGACGTGGGTCCCCCCGGCCATCGGATATCAATGCTCCTATGAGCACCAGTACCCCAAGAGCACTGACCGCACGCTGCCATCGCACAGGGTTCGAGCGCCAGACGATCGACACGGCAAGGACGAGTGCGGGGGTCAGAAAGAGTGCGGCGAAGGCTGAGTATCGGCTTGGCTGGCTTGGGCTCCAGATCTCGGTGAAGGCGATGTAGGAGGCTGGGAAGCTCAGGACGGCTAGCAGGAGTACCTCGCCTGCGATTACCAAGGCCAGGGCCAAACGTGACGCCTCGGGGAAGCGGCCTCGGTGCTGCCAAGCAGCCCACACGATTGCGCCGGTCAGAACGAGCATGAGCAGGGTGGGTGCAACGCCGAAGCGCAGAAATTCCTGGGTCCAGTTCATCCCGTATTGGGTGGCGACAGGGCCTCTGATGAGCAGTTGGGCAACCGTGTCTAGAGGATTTGCGATGAGATCGGCCGCGGTTCCTCGCTCGCCCCGCGCTCCTGGCTGGAGGTGGATCAGATGCAGGGCGATTCCGATAAGGGCTGCCAGTCCCGGCAGGCGAGCAAAGCCTCGTTGTCCCACGGCACGCCACACGGCGATCGGCAACCAAGCGAACGCGAGTGGATCGGAGGTTGTTGCAAGGAAGGCGAAAGCCGTGGCGATTAGAGCCAGCGGTGCTCGTTGCAATACCCCGATCAGTGCGAAGAAGGACACAGCGACCAGGTACCAACGAAGATTGGTGATGTTGCCCAGCACTTCCAGGTTGCCTGTCGGAATGAACAGAAAGCTAGAGGCGGCTGCAAGTCCCCAGCCCCATGAACGGGCGTAGGCGGAAAGGACCGGCCAGGCGACAAGAACTGCGAGAGCCTTGATTCCTGCCACTGCGATGCCCGTGCACACGACGTAGGCGTCCGGTGATACAAGCGACGAACACGTCAGCGCTATTGAGCGCGGTGCTATGTGTAGGTACCCGGCATAAGTGGTCAAAAGCGAGTTGGGGCCATCTCGCAACGCTTCGGTCAAGAACACTTGTCCGTCTTCGGCGAAGAGGAATGCAAGTGGCCATCCCGCTGGACGTGCTGCGACCTGCAGGACGAAGCCAATCGACACAACAGCCAGGAACCAGGCCAGAGCCCTGACTCCACCCGGCCATGGTGTGGGAATCGAGAAGTCGCGAGACAGTCGCCGTGCGGAAGCGATGAAGCGTGCACGCGTGCTCATGACGCGAATCCGGAAGAGAGATCAGCACCCAGGAAACCCAGGGACGCGGGTGGCAGTGGACTACACAGCGGATAAACACCCCAGCACTGATCCCCCTCGATTGGAATCAGTACCTCGACACCTCCTTCGGTCAGAACGCGCGAGGTTTCAACCGGTGGTGGTGGGCTCACGGCGTACGGAATTGAGACCACGCCCAAAGACCAGACTCGCTCGTAAGTCATGGATTCATAGTCAGTTCTGCTGGTTGATGCGATAAGGACAAGACCGAGTGTCACGAGAGCGCACGCTCGAGGAATCCCTATACGTACGGTCTCAAGCCTTCCTGAACCCAACTGGCAATCCGCGAGAGTTGCCACGAGGGGTGCGATCGCGAAGACCACGAGCGGCCCCCATGCGAAGCGATAACTGGGTGGGCTGACGAGGAACCAGGCGAGTGCGGCCGCGCCGCTTGGGAACCAGAGGGCTGCCAGAACGTGCCGCCGAAGCCGAGGCTTCGCTGGCTTCACTAGCCACCATGTCAGGGCCCCTAGAACAAGCAGCCCTAGGAGCATGTAGGTCTCCCACATCTGCCATCGAGCCACGAACCAGGGCCCGATCCACTCCCAGGAGTGAGCAACTGCGAACTGGTCAGGAGCGGAGGGATCGCGTGCTGCGGCGAGCGTGGCGTCCCGAAAAGGGGTGGGATCGGGGGCCTGCCATGGAACCCCAACGGGCATGACACTGAGCGGGTACACCAGCCAGCCGCTGAGCATCCGGTCACGGGCCAATTGCAGGCCACCGAGTGCCGCAGCGGCAAACCCGGCAGCGACGGCCACCCGCGGGACCATGCTCCACGCGTCCGGACGGCCCCCTGACTTCACGGCCACCAGGAACACCACAAGCACCACCGCAAGCGCGAAGACGATCATCGTTGGACGCATAGCGACCATCAGAGCCACAAGTATCAGGCTTACGCCGGCATCTGATGGGTTTCGCCGGACCAGGGCATCCACTAGGTACGCGCTCGCCACGATCGAAAGCACAAGGACGGCTGAATCCGAGGTGGGGCTGGTGACCCAGAAGTCGGCGATCGATACGAGAGGAAAAGCAGCGACGGTGAGACCGATAGTCAGAACCCAGGTTCCTGGTGCTACCGCCCGGCGAGCCCATCGCGCGAGTACGTCTGCGAGGGCCAGCACGATCACCAGGCCATTCAGCAGCCGGTAGCCCTCGAGACCCCACGGCGTCGAGGAAAGCCAGCCAGCCACAGCGAAGTGGGAGTTGGCATACCCGAACGGGAAATACAGATTGGCCACACCAGGCAAAGTGCCGAACTCAGACGCATAACCGATCGCTCCCAAGTGGTAGAGGCCAGTGTCGTAATTGTTTGCCGGTCCGAGCGCCGCCACGGCGAAGTAGCCGATCACAACGATGAAGATTGCGATGAGAATCCAGACACGTGACCTTAGTGCCGCCAGTTCAACCACACGACGACGAAAGTCGCGCTTGACAACGAGCGCGCCCATCACACTCGAGATGATCAGCACAATTACAACGAACAGTGCAGCCGTTGGACCACCGAGTGGCGCGACGAGGCTTGCTGCCAGAACCAAAATCGTGAAGAACGCAAGACCCCACCACATAGATCGTCGAATAGACAGGGAGCCGAGTAGACCAACAGTGGATCGACTAAAGAGTGAACAGATCGCCAACCCGGACAGACTGAGAACTGCCAGAAGGACAAGCCAGGTGGCCAGGGCCAGCAAACCACCAGCAACTACCGATAGGACGCCATCCACGGATCAAGCCAAGGTCGACTCGTAGGCAACGGCATTGCTCTGCGCGAAGGACTGCCACGTGAATCCCTGCGCCTGTTTCAATCCTCGTATGCGCATCTCAGTGCGTGCTGTTGAATCCATGAGCACGGCCTTCAACTCGTGGGCGAGAGCCCGTGTATCGCCAGGTGAGAAGTACGTAGTTGCGTCCCCGCCTACCTCGGGCAGAGAGGAAGTCTGCGCGAGGATGAGAGGCGAGCCGCAGGCCAATGCCTCGACGGCCGGCAGGCCGAAGCCTTCGTAGCGAGATGGCAAAACTGTCACCAGTGCATTTGCGTAGGCAGCGGGCATGTCCGCATCAGCCAGATCCTGCTGCAGAACTCGACCCTGAACTGCGCGTTCGCTGATGAGGGCTTGCTCCTCGCTTGAGAGTGAACCACCGCCCACCAACCACAAGGTGACATCGGGATGGCTATCAGCGATATCGGCGAACGCTTGGAGCAGAGTCACGCCGTCCTTGTAAGACGTGCGTTTGCCGACATGTAGAACGTAGTGGTCGGGTGTAAACGGAAGTCTCGGCACATCGGGCTGGAAGCGAGGAGAAACTCCTGGGTATGCAATAGTTGTAGCAACTCGCAGATCAGGATACAACTTGAATAGGTCATTGCGAGTTGATTCCGAAATACACACGATGTGATCAGCACGATTGATGTATTGCCGCTTGAGAGTTAGAAAGTCCAGTCGACGTCGCGTGTGAGGAAGCAACTCAGGGATCATGTCGTAGACGGTGACAACGTGCCGTGCTGCTGGATAATCAGTCAGTCCGCGAGGCAAATAGAAAGTGGTGTGACAAACATCGACAGCCCGTTGTCTGCGTGATCGCAGCAGATACCTCGCCAAGGCCTGGTATGGACCAGCCGCTTGTCGAACCGCAAGGGCACTCCTTACCGTCGGATCCTCCAGCAGGTACTCGTTGACTACCGGAGCCTCGAGGGTTTCCAAGTCCACCTTGTGCTCGGAGTTTTCGAGGAACTGGCGCGCTTGCTCATAGAACAAGCGCGAGATGCCACCGTGCCTCTGAATGGCGAAAATTTGCTCATCAAGGGCAACTTGCACAGAGTCATCCTAGGTGCACCGTCCTCAACCCAGAGGCCTGTGTGAGTACCTTTGGTGCATGTCCGTATTCCTCGTTGTCCCATGCTTCAACGAAGCTGGGCGATGGGATGAGGACTACTGGAGTGGCATGGTTTCCGAAACGGATGCCACGTACGTTTTCGTAGACGATGGTTCAACAGATGACACCCGAAAAATCCTGTCCACATTCGCATCCCGGCAGCGGGCTCTCACGACCCACATGGCACGAAATGCTGGCAAAGCTGAAGCGGTGCGCCGTGGTTGGCAGGAGATCCTGCAAACACACGATCCCAAGAGCATCAGCGCTCTCGGATTCATCGACGCAGATGGCGCTTTCTCATCCGTGGATGTCTCACGGCTTATCCAACTCACGGATCGGGCAGGACCTGACCCAGGAGCAGAGGCATGGTGGTCGTCACGAGTTGCTCTGGCAGGGCGCAACATTCAACGGAATATCTGGCGCCACTATCTCGGTCGAGGGGTTGCGACGTTTCTCTCGTGGGGTGAAGCCTCTATTCCCTACGACACCCAGTCGGGTTTGAAACTTTTCGAGCCGAATGATGTCTTCATCGCATCCATCGCAGAACCCTTTGACACCCGGTGGTTGTTCGAAATGGAGATCCTCATTCGCTTTGCGCAACGTGCCGGCCGGCCGATGAATGTGTGGGAAATGCCTCTGTCGGCTTGGATTGACATATCTGGGTCCAAGGTCACCAGGCGTGAATCGGCCCGGGTAGCGCGTGAACTAATGCGACTCAAAACTCTTCAACGCCGCGGTCGTAGGGCCTTCGTACTCGAGGATCAGTAGGCATGTCGCTGCCTGTCTCGGTCCAGATCATCACCTTGAACGAGGAGGCTCACATTCGAGGTTGTCTTGAAGCGGTGCTCGCGAATGATCCGCAAGAGATCTTGGTGATCGATGGTGGGTCTACCGACAGTACTGTGGCCATCTGCCGAGAGCTCGGTGCGACCGTCCTGACACCTAGACGTTTGGGTCGAGGAGCTTCACGTCACCTCGGCTACACGTCAACCACCCTGCCCTACGTTGCGATGATCGATGCCGATGATCGGCCCGGTCCCACATGGCTCCACGACATGCTCACCCACCTTCAAGAAGGTGGCTACTCCGCGCTCCAGAGTTCCTTGCGAGCTTTCCAACCCACCAACTTCTGGAGTAAGGGGTGGGATGTCTATTTCCAGGAATCGATCCGCCCGACCCCGAATACCAACATGGTGGGTCACCCGTCCATCTATCTCACGGAAGCCTTGCAAGGGGCAAGATCGGATATCGGCCACGAACACGAGGACACACAACTGTCGATTGATTTTGAACATCGTGGCCTACGCCAAGGAATTGCACCGGTGGCGAGCTATCGGATTGCGCCGAATTCAGGCCGGGAGTCAATTCAGAAGTGGCGAGGGTACGGCCGCGGCTACCGCGATCTCGTGTCCAATCAGCCAGACAAACGAGGCGCGATCCTCCGTCACATCGCGTGGACAATCCCCTTCAGGC
>Ga0209953_1000287_pt1 | contig 18830 bp, 24 predicted proteins | sample SalPonred_H2O_MG_FD_185713 | JGI IMG/M metagenome (GOLD analysis project Ga0209953, IMG submission 185713) | Salt pond water microbial communities from South San Francisco under conditions of wetland restoration - Salt Pond MetaG... | ecosystem: Environmental > Aquatic > Non-marine Saline and...
CAATCAACAAAACCATCTGTGGAACAGTTTTGATTTCAGGAAGTAACGAATCATAAATGTAACGGAAAATGCCTTGAGGATCAGTGTCAACATTATTAGCTACCCACTGCCGCATCTTTTTCCAATCTTTATCCTTCAACGAAGAGATAAGTTCTTTAGTATTTATATCAGAAATATTACTGAGAATGCCTTCATCAATAGTACCTGCTGAACTATATCGCTGTAGTTCATTGAGCACCCGTCGATAGTCAGGAATATATTTCATCAAAAGTTCAGCAAGAACTTTATCTTTGTAAGTCACGCCCTCATTTTCGAGAACAAACTGCATGCGCTTCATAAACTTGCTTGCAAGTACAGGCTGATCTTTCTTGTCAGTCTTGAACTCAATTACTGTAGTTCGACTGTGCAGAGGATCAATAATCTTTTGCTTGTAGTTACAAGTGAATATAAATCGACAATTTTCAGAGAATGTTTCGATAAATGCTCGGAGCGCTGGCTGAACTGATTCACGATTGAGATAATCTGCCTCATCAATGATTACAACTTTAGTTTTGCTTTCAAATGAAACTGCGCTTGCAAAACTTTTGATTTTTGTTCGAAGGGTGTCTATCTGACGACCCTCGTCTGAACCATTGATGACAATGTAATCGCAACCAAGCTCTTCGCACAATGCTCGGGCGACTGTAGTCTTACCTGTACCAGCAGAACCACAAAGGAGAAGATTAGGGACTTCTCCTTTCTTTAGAAACTCTTTAAAAGTGGCTTTTGTTGTTTCAGGTAAGATGCAGTCTTCGATAGTTTGAGGACGATACTTCTCGACCCAGAGAAAATGATCTTTCATTATTCACACCATTCATAATATATAATTTAACTACCAAACTTTTCTGTAGATTTGGTAGTATCGCTGAGATTCAATGCTATGTGCTTGCCTTCTGTCTCGACTTGTAACTCATCGATATTAGGAGGCAAGCCATAGTCGTAACAAGCACAGGGAATAACAAAAGTTCCTTCACGAGATTTTCGTATAGATGCACCACATTCAGGACATTTTATTAATTGCTTTTTACTCATTTTCTTCTCCAAAAACCTCTACGGTTCCTGTCATAACTTTTTTTGCAAAACTAATAGCAGGACCAGGGCGAGAGTATACATACTCTACTGTGTCGTCTCCCCTAGAAAACTCTACTAACCAGCCATTAATTGCTTCTCTGATATTTACATTCAGTTGACTATCGTTCATAATTAAAACTCCGAAGTTTGATGAAGTGCTAACCAATACTTAACATCAGTAGCAGTATTGACCAAGTGCATAAATTTCTTTTCAGAAAGAGTCACACGATAACTGCCAGGAAGAACTTTGAGATTTTCAATTTGCAGATGCGCTTTGAAAGTCTTGTCAGTTTCAGTAATAATTTGCTTGAAACTATTGCTCTTAGGAGTAGAAGGATCACCTACAGTCAGAGTAGCCTTCTCACCATCACCAATAATACTCAACATAGGTGCTGCTGTAATACCTGCTGCTTTCTGAATCATGCTTAAGTCATCTGAAGAGAGATCAAAACTGAAGAAATCATCGACTTCAATTTGCTTATCAGGTGCACCGACAATGATTTCTGGATCAGCGTAATAGTATTCAAACAGACTACGATCCTTAGACACTGTAATAGACTCATCACCGAAGGATACTTCCGTGTCTTCCATGAGAGTCAGTAAGCCTAGAAGGCTGTTCAAATCGTAGATCGCAAACTCACGATCAAACGTTTCTGCTACAGTAGCACGAGCAAAAATATTCTTGCCTGTACTAATAGTAGCCAGAGTATTGCCTTGGCGAACAAGAAGATTCGTGTTCACCGCAGCAAAGTTTTTTAGTACTGAAAGGGTGTCGTTACTAATTTTCATAATATAGTCTCACAAAGTTAATAATGTCTGTATAGTATACAGAAATAATAATATAAAGTCAAGAGTTAAGTGTTTTCAATAATGTCCATCGCAAGCTCTATTCCTGCTTGACTGGAATTATATACAATACCAGCGGCTTCCCAGATTGGTTGACCAGCATTGTAAAAAACATTATAGGTCGCAGAATCTTCAGCAGTTTGACGAAGAGTATATACCAACCCATCTGAAGATGTAGATTCCTGAGTTGTAATACTATGCATTTCTCTCAGAGCTTGAATATGTGCTTCTTGGTCAGGTCCAAATTCATATGTCCAATCTACATCAGTATTTGGACGAGTGAATGTGTATTCTACAGTAAAAGCCATTGTATTCTCCTAGTTTTAAAAAATAGAGCAACCCCTGGGGTGCGCTGATCTTACGAGAAGCGGGAGGGATATTGTTACTGTTATTTATAAGAAATGGTTACTGTGTCATCAGAATATTTGCGATCATGTTCGTACAATGCTAAGAAACCGTAGTGTATAGTCTTCACAATGTCCTTGCGCCATTCATCTGGAGTCTCACCTTTCTTGCCATATCGATCATTGTACTTATCGATGTTGCCATGAAAGAACCCTTGACCATGACCACGATCAATGATGATCTCAGCGGACTGTAGTCCGCCTTGACCGTAGTGACCACTATAAGTTGAGTCGATGTACTTCTTAAACTCTTCGATCAGCTCGTCTTCACGAAACTTATATACTTTCTTTTTCATTAGAAGTTCACCTCATTTGAGTTTGAAAGATCTTCCTGCCAAGTATTCGCCTCTTCGTTTGAAGGATCAACCTTGCTGTAGAGATCGATGAATGCTTGCTTTGTGTCCTCATCGAAACGATTTGTACACAGAGTGATTGCCTTGATCTTGTCCTTGAACACTGCAAACGCATTGACAATGTGCTCAAGACGGCGAGTAGAGACTAGCTCATCGATACCACCTTCGAGGTAAGTCTTGCGAATTACATCAGACCAAGTGACTAGGTGTGTAGCAAAGTCCTCATCTACACAGTTAGCACGTTGCATCTTATTGAGAACAATTTTCTTCTCAACAGACATTGTAGGATACTCCTGCTCAACGGTGATGGCAAATCTCTCCAAGAAAGCCTCGTCAAGTAACTGGGCGCTAATAAATTTACCATCATCAGAGCCACGACCTTTTGTGTTAGCCGTAGCGATAATTGTAAAACCGTTAGCAGGAGTAATGGTCTCGCCAGTCTTTTTGTTGAAGTAGGATTTACCTTCGAGGACAGCCTGGAGACACATCAGCTTATTCGATCCACGATCTACTTCATCCAAAATCAGGACAGCGCCCCGCTTCATAGCGGTGAGGACGGGCCCTTCCCTATAGACTACGTTACCATCAACTAGTGTATTGCCACCGATCAAATCGTCCTCGTCGGTTTCAATACTAATGTTTACACGAATTGCCTCACGCTTGAGGTTCGCACAAATTTGTTCTACCATTGTAGTCTTGCCGTTACCTGACAGACCACTGATAAAAGTAGGATAAAACATTTTGCTATCGAGCACCTTCTTGAGGTCACGATAGAATCCGAAAGGAACAAATGTCTCGTCCTTAGTAGGAATTAAGTTTTCGATTTCCACATTGAGTTTCGCCTGTGTGTAGGTTTTTGCAGTGGGAGAATCTACGGTGTTATCAACAACAACTTTTGGTTTTGAAGCAGCAGACACAGTAGCAGTAGGATTACTATACATCTCGGTAAGATCAAGCATACCTCGACCAACTTTTAGATGTTTTTTATTGAGAATCCAAGAAGGATAGGTCATCTTAAAGCCATCTGAGATGGCAAGAATGTCTTTACGGCTTACTAGGCCAACACCATGCTTTTCTTTAATAGTGTTAAGTAGCAATTCACGATCGGTAGTCATTTTCATAATATAGTCCCTCACAGACATGATTAATTACTTTGTTTTCTCAGTTTACATATACATTATAACAAGAGGTGTAGAGATTGTCAAGCGATTTGATAATTTATTTTCCTTATATAAATCAACAACTTAGGACTGAGATAAGTCATTGATTTGTAAGACATTTTTTAACGAAGAATCAATGACTTACAAACCTGACTTAAAATCTGAGTCAAATACAGTACTATGACACTTGAGGAATGAATTTTTGCACGAATACTCGGCTTTGAGACTTGCTACCTGCAAACTTCCTGAAGCCTTTGAGTAGATCAGCCTTTTTGTTTGACTTGACCTCTAGCTCAGAGGCATCAATCTTTAGTGATGCAGCCTTAACTAAGTATCGAACATCGAACCCAACAGTGTCCTTGACTTCGATAATGCCTGAGGCTTTTTTACTAGTGACATTATCCCAAGCGAGCCATGAGTCATCATTTTCTATACTGAATATTCCTCGACACTCAGAGAGACCACTAGGAGTCCAACGTGACACTAAATGATAGTTAATAACCTTAGAACCTGTAATATCTTTGTACAGTTCTAACAAAGTCGCCGTAATCTTTGTGTTATTGTGACAGTAACCTGTTTTGTATGCAGGAATGACTGCACTTCCGTATTTAAAAGTTATGCTAGGGCAATATCCTGTGTAGGCACTCATAAAATCACCTGGAACACTTTCAGATTCTTTCCAAGGAGCAGCACCGTCAGTAGCCTCACCGTCAGTCAGAAAGATAGTGCTCAACACTTCTACATTGTTAGCCTTGCGGAATCGTTTGGCGATTTCAATTGCAGTAACAATAGTAGCATTGAGAGGTGTAGCACCTAGACCTAGTCCGTTTGAATTGAGATAGACACGAGTTCCTTCATAATTGTAACGAGTCCTAAAAGTATCTCGCCAAAGTAACAGAGACTTATATGCCATTTCTGTTTGTTGCTTTGTGAAACTAGACGACAGTAGGTGTGACATGTTAAGATCAGAAAGATTCATGTCACCATCAACAGTACCAATAGGAGCAAAATTTTCCCTGTAGCTGTTAGTAGTAGTAAAGCCGTAGACCTCGAAAGGAATGTTTACTTTACGACAAAACATGCCGAGAGTAATTAACTGCTCGATAGTACCAGCCATGATGCTATTCATAGATCCAGACATGTCAAGGTACATTACCATACCGTGATTCTTACCTTCTGGGATAGAAGTAATCTGTTTGAAAAGATTGTCGGAAGTCTTGTATGACCACAGACGCTTGTCATCTAGATCACCAGATTTAGCAGTCTTTGCCTTGACAAACAATGCAGCCTTGCGCTTCATCTCAAATGCAGATGCCATTTGATTTACAGTAGACTTGTTTTTTCCTATGAAGTCCTTGTAAATAGATTCAGCATAGGCTTCTACATTAGAGTTATCTGAAATTTGAAACTTATCGAAGCCGTAAAGTTTGCTAGAAGGAACAATTGAGTCTAAGTTAATATTCTTAGGAATAGTAACATTGTAATGACGGTCGTTTTCAGGTGCAGTATTAATAAGCTCCGACTCTTTCTCCCGGAAAGTTTCGTCTGTGATTGAACCAACACCACCTTGTTCCATAAACTTTGACACAGCATCGTTTGATTCTTCGTCATCCGAATCGCTGTCATCGTCATTTTCTGAATCTTGATCAGAAGCAGAGCCACTGAAACCTTCTTCTAGGTCTGTGTCATCGTCTGAATCATCAAGGTCATCAGAGTCAGCGTTGCCTTCTCCTTCCATGTCATCGTCTAAGTCATCGTCACCTTCTTGACCACCAAAACCTTGCTCATCTTGCTCGTCATCGTCTGAATCATCAAACATATCTTGGATGTTTTGCATGTCCTCTTCGGCAGTTTCTTGTGCCTTGCCGTGTAGTTCACGAGCGAGAGCCTCAACGTCTTCCCAAGTTTCTGTCTTTGCACAACGATCTACTACTGACTTTTCTTCCGCAGAGAATTTGACTCCGAGAAAAGGGCCGACCTTGAAATGAAGGTTGATGCGGTCAATGAGAGGAAGTGAGTCTACGTCTACGTCCTTGACACCAAAGAAGTCACGCTCGAACAGTTCACGATAACCTGCGTAAAAAGATTTTACGAGACCGGGATAGCGTGACTTGATATTGCGCTCGATGCGAGCGTCCTCGATGATGTTGAGGAAAGGCTTGAGTGTGCGATCACTGCACACTGCATCGTGCCAGCCTTCTGCAGGAGTGTCCCAAGCGTGTCCGACTTCGTGACCGATAAGCAGGTCCTGAAGACTGTTAGACATATCTTTCCACTTAGGAATGTATAGTGTACGACTAGTAGGATCAAATGCAGCCGTTGGCAAGTCTTTTTGCTCAACTGAGATGTTCTCAGTAGCAAGTAGCTTGGCTAGAATTGACTTTGTTTCGATTTTCATATGACGGTCCTCACAACCTTTTACTCATTTTGTACAACTATTATAGCAAAAGGATGTGAGGATGTCAAGCATTCATTTCTCTAATGAAATCAATGACTTAGGCTTTAGGACGCTTCTTCCTCACTGGTTTTACTGGCTTTTCCTCTGCTTTTTGCAGCTTTTCGGCTGCTGCTTGCATCTTCTCCAGTATAGCATTGCGGGCTTGTAGTCTGTCGGTCACTTCATCTGGAGATAACCAATAGTCTTTACCTTCTAGTATACTATCAATCTCGTCACTTGTAAAGAAGTCTTTGTAAATACTTTCCATCAAGTTTCTTGCCCACTTGTCGTTGTGGTGAACTTGTGCCATCATCTCATTGCCTTTGCCGATAGTGCCGCCGGAGAAGTTATGAAACATAAAGATACTGTGATCTGAAATCTCACACACATCTGCCATTAGAAACAAGAAAGTCGCTGCCGACATACAAGCGCCTTCTACTGAGGCTACTACTGTAGCACGAGACTCTGAGATTGCTCGCATCAACTGCACCGCTGTGAGTGCTTGACCACCGTAGCAGTTAATGTGTAGATAGACTACATCTTGCTCACCTGATGAACGTAGAATCTGATTCCATTCTGAATACTCTTCGGGGCTACCGATTGTACCGTTCAAATAGAAGTCTAGTATCTGTCCTGTTGGACGATTGAATACACCTCTTACTACTGGCGAAACTTCAAAGTCTCGCTCTTTTGTCATTTTAGCCATACTAAACTCCATTATTTTAATTAATCATTCAAAAACTTTATTATACGTTATCGTAATATCTCGTAACTGCCTTGATTTTCTCGACCTGCTTATCGATTATAGCAGTTCTATTAGGCCAGTGAATATAATCCTTTTCTGGATTCTTCTGAAGGTTAAACAGTAGAGGTAAGATAAGGTCTTCTACTTGCTTCAGTTTAGTTACCACGTCTTGTTGCACAAGTTCTCTGTGTTCGTTTATCATTGACGAAGAGTCTGCTGTAAGAATGAGAGATTCAAGTCTTTCCATCTTGTCTAAAAGGGTCTGTAGTTGCTCATCATCTACTTGTGCTACTACTGGTTCGCTTGGTGTTCTCTCTGTTGTAGGTACATCGTCTACCGCAGTGAATCCAAAATCCCAATCGTCTGACATTACGCTGCTCTCCGTCTAAACTTCTTGACCTTCTTGTCTAACTTTTTTAGTGCTCTGTCAATCTTTAAACTAGATGCTCGCATAGTAAAGTTTTGCCCTACCATGTGATCAAACTCATGTAGAATAACTCTAGCAGGAACTCCTCCGAACTCTTCGATGACTTCTTCACCATTCACATCTTGATATTTTAGAACACATGAGTCAGGTCGTGTGAGGTTCAACCAAAGACCTGGATATGAGAGACAGCCTTCTCGCATTGTGACGCCAGTGCTTGAAACTGACAAAAGCTCTGGATTAAAAACTGCTTTCTCTTCTAGTCCAGAACCACCGACTACGAATACTTTTGCATCGATGCCTACTTGATTTGCAGAGAGACCTACTCCGCCAAACTTTTTCATACCAATAAATAAGCGTTCGCTAAGTTCTTCTGCATTGTCATTTTCAAAGTCAAAGAGTGAAGGCACATTCTTTAACATTGGATCTGCAAAGGGTATTAGTTTTAGTTCTTCCATTATGTCATCACCGAATAATTGTTTTTCTTTTCAAATTTTACAACACTTCTAAACTTGTCAAAGAGTTGATCACCTTTGTGTGAGATTACAAATACGTTTGTCTCTTCACCTATAGTATTTAGTAGCTGCATCACATAGTCAGTACCGTTCACATCTAGTGAACTATCAAACACTTCATCAAGCAGAAGCAGGTTAGTGCTTGCGCTGTTTTTCATCTTAGCAATAGTACGCCATGTGAATACGAGAGCAAGATCGATACGTTGCTTTTCGCCTTCACTGAAAGAGGCGTAACTAAACTTGTCTCTGTGCCTTGACTTGATTGTTTCTTTAAACGTCTCGTCTAAATCAAACTGAACAAAGAAGTCCATAGACTTGAGATACTTGTTTACTAACTTATTTATCACAGGCAAATACTGACGAATGATCTTGGTCTTGATGCCTGAATCTTTTAACAGAGACTCAGCAATACTATTGTACTCTTGTTCTTCTTTGTACTCAGTACGCTGACCTGTTTTGCTCATCAGGCTCTTGGCAATATCCTTGAGCTTTGCTGTCTCTTTTTCAATGTCACCTACTTTGTTCTCAGTGTCAGACTTTTCTACAAACAACCTCTGTAGAATTGTTTGATTAGAAATGATACTGTTAGAAGTATCAATAATCTTTTGCTGAATGCCGAGATACTCTTCGTAGGACTTGTCCAACTCTTCCCACTGTTCAGCGAGTTGAGTATTGCCTTCTTCAAGTTCGTTTATCTTGTACTCTTTTTCAGAAGTGATAGTCTCTTTGAAGTCATGAGGAATGCCTTGCTTACATGTAGGACAGTCATCGTGATTATGATAAAATTCTAGCTGCTTTTTCTGCTCTTTGATCTTACGTGCAAACTCTACCTTGAAAGACTCAAGTTTCTTTCTCTTGTCTTCGATATTACCAAAAGAGTTTTTGACTTCCGTATCAAGTGCTACTTGCTCTTGCAAAGTATTGATAGTAGCTTCAAGATCAGAAATCTCAGACAGAATCTTATCTACTTTGTCCTTCTTGTCATTCTCAAGCGTGTCAATGTAGTTCTTCTGTAAGGATGCTTTCTCTTTCTCTACAGTGATTTCACCTTCAATGAATCTCAGTTTCTCTTTGAGTTCAGTCACCTTTGACTTGAGGACTTCTTTCATCGTAGTAAAGATACGAATGTCTAGAATGTCTTCGATGATCTCTCTGCGAATGTTAGGAGTCAACTGCATAAAAGGAGTGAATGATGCACTACCTAGAATGACAATCTGAGTGAATGACTTGTAGTTTAGCTTGAGAATATTTTCTTCAAGGTGCTTCTGATAGTCACGCACACTAGCGTTCTGATCAACCATGTCGCCGTCAATCTCAATCTCAAACACACCTGGATTACTACCACGACGGATCAGATATTCTTTAGAGCCAATAGTAAACTCGACTTCAACCAACATGTTCTTTCTGTTGATTGTGTTTACTAGTTGCGGCTTAGAAATATTTCTGAACGGCTTGTTGAACAAAGCGAATGTGATAGCATCAAGCAGAGTAGACTTGCCTGAGCCATTGTCACCTAGAATCAGAGTGCTGCTGCTTCTGTTCAATTGCATTTCAGTGAAAGCGTTTCCTGTTGATAGGAAATTCTTCCACCGAATAGTTTTAAAATTAATCATACCAAGAATCCAGAGACCTGTAGAGTATATTTTGGCTTCAGTCCAGCATTAGCACTCAAGTGCAGGTGATCACTGTCCCAAATAAATCCATCACCTGCTTTCCAGTGTGTACTTGTCTGCCAAACTTTATCTTTGTCTTGGTAGTTGATGAAGTGACCTACTTTCCAATCTTCCAAATAGATATTAGCTCTAACTTTTTTTCTTTTGTCTTCTGGATACATGTTATTGATCTTGAAAAATGTATCTCTATGCAGCGTGACTACGTTACCAGGAGGCTGAAGAATTGCACTGATAGTAATTACTTCCATGCCTAACATTTTACCTATTTCTTCGTAATCAGCTTCACTGGAATCCCACCACAACTGTTGTATGCGAGTGTTGTCTTCATGATAGCTTGCAGGAAACCCACCCACTGTACTGTGAATGTCTTCCTGTTCTACTTTTTGGTAGCTAATACAACTACCGTGATGTGCTTCAAAATCTGCGTTTAAAAATTTGCTTAAATCGTAATCGAAAAATATATCTTTAATCATTTAGATATCCTTAGTGTTATGTCTTCTATAATTTCAACAAACTCTTTCTCATATATGTCTTGTCTTTTTATATAGTTCATTTGATTATGTTTAATTATAGGTACAGCTTCACTATACAAATAATCTTTTTCTTCTTTAGTTTTTTCGCAAAATTCTCTGACAGATCTTATAATTTTTTTAAGTCGTACAACAGGATCATCACATTCATCATAAGATTCATCAAACATTCTGTTGAATGTTCTATATCCTTGTTTCTTAAGCTCGTTGAGCGTACCCTTCTCTCCCCAAACAATGAAAGGCATACCATAACAAATACTATGATATGTTTTTTCAGTTATGAAAAGATTATTTATCCATGTTTCTGACACAAGATTAAAATATACTGTTTTACTATTCTCAGCTAAAAATGCATTCTTATGAACCAAAGGAGCAGACAATTCATCCTGAGTTATCTTAAAATTTACATCATCATAACATAAAGAATTTAGCATGTCAACTTCATTATTGCTATCATCTAAATATATTGCCGTTTGATCGAAAAAATAAGTGATATCTGTATCGGTGTAGAATTCTTCTAGGTATGAAATTTTTGATGTGTTTTTTATGAGTCCATTTGCTAACAATTTCAGATACAGTGCTGTTCGATGCGGTCTAGTTTTACGCATTAGACAAATAAAATCGTCTTTGTTGTCAATAGTAAGATCAGGAAGTAAAAGTTCTTGTGGTGGCATCGTATTTTCAAAAGAATTCAAAGAATACATCTGCTCGTAATCAAGGTCGGGCCAGTTATCAGAATAAAATTCTTTTACATTTAGATTGCCTGAGACATAAAACTTTTTATGATCCTTCAGCAGAGGAAATTTTTCTCTAGCACCAGAAGAATTCTGCCAAAGACTATCTCCTTCACTTGCAAACCAAAAAACAATACCCATATCCTTTTTGCTTTGAACAAAACTTCCCAATAAATCATTGTAAATTTTCTTTTGCTCGGCAGGCCAATGATCAATTGATCCTAGATAAACTACGTCTACAAACAATAGATTGTGATTTGAATCATCATACACAGCATCGTCTCTGCCCAAAAGACGAAAATCTATATTGTTTACATTTGGCAATTTTAAAGCCAGAGATAAAATTCTATTCCTGTCAAAAGAATCATCAGAAATTTCAGTTGTCCAAATGACAGTCTTGTTTTTAGGAACTAATTTATCAGGCAACATCTTGTGCTTCAACGTACAGCGTTTGAAGTAAACTTTTCAGTTTCTCTTTGTCAACTGTGACTTCAATGCCGTCAACATATTCTGTGAGCAATGACATAGTGTCTTCTAAGTCTACGTCTTCGCCTACTGCTTCGTCTTCAAACTCAGACAAGTCCTCAATGATCTTCAACTCAATCAAATTACATTGATATAAGTTATCAATAAAGGCATCAAACTTAGCAAAATCAGTTTTCTTTACTACAATTACTTTTACGCAGCCGCCACGTACTGAATCATAATCAAAGACAAAACCATCAACAAACTGTCCAGTGTCGGTATCGTCATAATAAATCTTGTGAAATATTTTATTCGGGTTGTCAACATACTCTAGCCTCTTTTCTTCTGTGTCGTAGATGGCAAATCCTCTTGGGTCATCGTAGTCGGACCAAGTGATCTCATAAGGATTTCCCATGTATGTAATATTACCTTTAGTGTGACGATGATGAAAGTGACCGCTAACGACCATAGGCAAATGACTAAACATAGAAGCATCCATACCGTGAGGGTTAGTAGCTCCCCGATACATCTCATAGCCCGAGAATTCAAAATGACCCATGCAAAGGTCTGCATCTGATTTAGAAATGATTTCAAAAGATTCTTCATAGTTTTCATTACATATCCAAGGAACAAAAAGGACTTTGCTGCTTCCTAATTTAATTTCAGTGACCTTCTGATACAATGAGATGTTGTCGTAGTCTCTCAACAAAAGATCAGGCGAGTTTACATCGTTCGTATTTTTGAAGTAAGTGTCATGATTACCAGGAATCATATGCAAGTCAATGTTCAGTTCCTGCAGGCGATCAAAGAAGTATTCTTTACAACTTTTGAGTGTGTTGTAGTTGATATACTTTCTTCGGTCAAAAGTATCTCCTAGATCAAATACAGTCTTAATGTCTTGGCGTATCAGTTCAGGAAAAAATACTTCTTCATAGAATCGCTTGAAGTGAGCATCAAAAGCGAGCGAGTCGCTTCTTGCACCGAAGTGCAAGTCTGTTACCATTGCAAATTTCAAATAAACCACTCCGGTGTTTGTCGTTTAGTCCACCTTGCAAAGTCTTTCTTGTATACACGATAGTAATTGCGATAAGCCTCTATCACATTAGGAAGTTTTGCATCGTCAGGCATTGCTTGTGGGATCTCAGTGAGTTGTCCGTCAGGAATATTTGACGGTGTATTAGATAGTATACTCTCTAACTTCTGCTGCGTCAAGTGAATTCTGCCATAGCGATGAGTATATTCTTGACAAAGAGCGATCCACATCTCATACATGTATTCATAATTTGCTTTAGTTGCCCTTGTCCATACACCTGATGGATGATTTACATGCGATGCTTTGTACACATCTTGTTCTAAGACTTCATCTGCTAGGCGCCATCGTTTAATGCTACGATTGTTAGCAGTCTTATCTTGATACATTGTACCATCTAACACACGATGGGCAGTAGACATAAGTTGAGCATACTCGATGATCATTTTAACCACATGTTTATCGCAGTGGCTTTGAGCAGCAATTACTGGATCTTTATCTAAAGCAAATATGTTCATGTTATTAGCTCATTATGTTTTTGAAAGTAGTTTCGAACTCTTCGTTGATAGTAGTTTCTTCTACAAAATTTTGCTTGTGATAGACACGAGCCATTTTTCTTACAACACGCTTGTCGAGAAACTCTTCTTCATGTAGCTTTGTAATGATCTCTTTAATCAGATCCCTTTCGGCATCCATACGAGTCATAGAGTTAGATATTTCAACAATAGCGTTTCGTACTTTTTGTGCATCCATTATATAATAATTCCTATAGTAAGTCAAACAATAAATGTATTCTTTCAAAATTTGAATTTGAATTCAAAGCAGTGTGTATTTTAGTGGTGTCTACCAAGTATGCACTTCCGTCTGCTGGCATAAAAACAACTTCATTATCTACAATCATCAAGCAATTTTCATTAGTCGTAACAGGAATGTGAATTCTTTTTTCGTTGTCAAAATGTAGAGACATACAACTTCTACCAAATAGTCGCATAATTCTCATTCTAGAAAAGTCATAATCTTCAGCTATTATATCATGCACTTGTTCTAAATAAGTGCCTTTAAGTTCTTCATTTAGAATTGTGAAGTCTTTTTTATTAGAGAATAATGTACCTGTGCCATCAAACCAAGCATCTTTAGATTTGCCAGTGTGCTTTAAGCTCATCTGAGTAGTTGTGCTGGTCCCATGTTTGAGAAGAAGATTTTTACATTGAGCTTCTAATCTAGGTATATCAAAATTGTAATTTGAAATCTCTATCATGATTTTAACATGTCAATTAAAAGTTTTGCTTCTGCAATTGAGTCATGAAGAGCATTATGGTTGATGCCAGTTTTAACTAGCTTTCTACCTAGAATGTTTGTAAGTGTACGTAGATCATATATGTCCCAAAATTTCCATGGAATATCAATATCGGATTCGTTCAGCGCAATGTAAGCAGACTCAAGAATTGTTATATCAAAACTTGAGCCATTGCCCCAAATAGGAACTGAAGTTTTTCCATAGAAATCATTAAATTTTTTCAATGCATCTTTGAGAGAAACAGGATCTTTTTTCCAAGAATCGATTGCTTCTTTGGGTTGTGTTGACCACCATGCAACAGTGTCTTTGCTAATATGTAGACCAAGTTCTTTACAAGATACTGGATCAACGTTAATAAGAAACTCTTCAGTGATGCCGTCTTGTATAGTAAATGCTACTGCTCCAATAGATACTATGCACGAGTTAGGTCTCGCACTAAGAGTTTCTAGGTCTACAACAATTTGTCTATCAGTTGGCTTTATTCGCATTTAAAATTCCTTGATCCCAATTTCTCGCAGCGGCTTCAACAAAGTAAATACTTTTGCCCGGATACTCTGCTGTGCCGACTTGTTTATCGTCTTCGTAAAAATCTACAACATACATTGTATCTGGACCATTACTTCCGTTCCCGAAAAAAGGTACTTTTCTTATTGCGCTGTGTCTCATAACAAAAAATCTCTCGATTATCAGTATACTGTAACAGGTATTACTCTAGATGTCAAGTTTAGATTGCTCTTTTTCGTCAAAATACTTGGGTCTTCTCTTGGAGACAGCGGATTCCGAGACTTTTCCTATCTCTTTTTTGTCTTTAGCGTTGGCGTCTACTTGCTCTTGTACCCATTTTAGATACTCATAGTTGCCTGAATCGCCTTCAATCTCGTCCAGTAACTGCTGTAGGTCAATGCTTTGTAGATAGTTTAGCTTAGTCTCAGTCTGTCTTGCCTCTTTCTTGATACGGCGAATGAAACTATAGTAAGTAATCTGTGTGAAGTAAGCAAAAGGATTCTTAGACTTTTCAGGATTGAATCTGTCAGCATATCGAAGACAGTTTTCAATACCGTCAAGAATCATTTCGTCACGGAATGTATAATTGACAAAGTTTGATTTATATGCCAAGTGATTTGAAATCTTTACGAAACACTCACCGAGATAGTGAGTACATTGTGGTGTTGGCTCGTCTGCTTCAACTGCCCTATCCCACTCTTCTTTCCATTCTTTAATCGCTTTGTAGAATTCTTTGTTGTCTACGTAATGTGCGTTCTTGTCTTTAGACATGCTTGTCTCCAAATAAAATCATAATACAATAGTACTAAAAATATAATCAGGTGTCAAGCAAATAAATGTTAAAAAATGCTTGACAACTATTTCGCAGCTTGTTATAATTGGCATGTCCGTTTTAAGAATAGTACTAATAATTAATGGTATGTTTTATCTTTGCCATTAATAATGTTATCTAATTCAGACTCTAAGTAATCAAGCTCTTCTTTGCTCATTTCTTTAATTTCATCTGGCAGTTCTTCTTGCTTATTTTCTTTAAAGAAATCTCCTTCAAATGAAACTTGTTTGCCATAAACGTTTTCTACCATTTCTTCATACGAAGAGAAAAGTCTGTGACTCAATCTGTTGAGACAAACAACGTTGAACATATCAATTACAACTTCTCTATCGTCTGTCATAACTAAAAATGGTCTGAGAACCATATGTTCTCCAATGACATTGCCCTTATCATCGTTGACAGGTTTAGCATTCACTTCAAGAGGAAACTTAATACAAATTCCTTCAGCAGTATATTCTAAATCACCAACAAGACTCATCTTGTTAGATAATTGGACAATGTGATAGTTAGTTTCCACTGATAGGCACCTTTACCATTTTATATTCAAACCCTTCTTCATTATATATCTTCACTCGCTCAACCATATGATCGAGGGTATAGTTCTTTTTAGACTTCCAAGATAAGTCATCACCAATATCAAAAAGCTCACACGAAGTTTTGTTGTCGCCCTTCCGCAGACCTCTACCAATACTCTGTAAGTTTCTAATCCTGCTTTTACTAGGTGAAGCAAAGACAATATTATGTAGATTACGTATATTTATGCCTGTAGAAAACGTACCATATGAGGCAATAATAATAGCATCATTTTCTTTTTCAGTCAATGCTCGTATTTCCTCTCTCTGTTCAGTGTCAGTTCCGCCATGAACAAAGAAAACACTGCGTCTATCTTCTACTCTATTTTTAATTAATTCTGTCAAAACCTTTCCGTGCTTTTCTACGAACTGAAACAACACAAGAGTATTGCCTTTCTGTGAAACGCATAGATTACGAATGAAATTATTACGTTTAGGGTTAGTAACAATCCAATCCATTTCTTCTTGGTAGGTCATTTTCTTTACTGCTTTTCTTTCTTCGTCACTGTATCCTAGAAGTAAACAAGTAATATCAAGGCTAGCTACACTTTTATTTTCCATAAGTTTCTTGGTGGTAATAACCTTTTTAACTTCACCAAAAATGCCTTCTAATACTAATTTGTGTGTTTTTGTGCCGTCAAGAGTACCTGTTGTGCCAATACGATAAGGCGCATTGACACACTTGTCCAAGATAGTAGTGAGAGATTTGGCCTTGAAGTTGTGCGCTTCGTCTCCGTAGACTACATCAAAATTCTCGAACCAAGACTTAGGAAACTTGTAGATGGATTGCCAAGTAGAAATTGTTATAGGATATTCTGCTGTCTTCTCTTTTCCGCCATAGATTCTATGACAGTTCTCAGAGACCTTCCAGGCATCTGCTGTTGCATAGTCTTGGAAGTCCCCATACATTTGCTCAACAAGTGAGGTTGTTGGCACAATGATGAGCTGTTTCCTACCCAAATGCTGGTGATAACGCATAAGACTGTATATAATGAGAGACTTACCAGAGGCAGTTGGAGAGAGTAATAGAGACCTGCCTTCGTTGATTGTGTGTCTGACTGCTTCGGTTTGATAGTCTCTGATTTCAATGTCTTTGCCTCCGCTCTGTAGTTTTAGTTTTTTAGTAAAGTTTTCTACATACTGCATTGAAACGGGATCACCTATAGAAGGTATATCTATTTCAATTTTATACTCTAAAGTTTTAGCAAACTCTTTTAAGTAAGGCAACAGACCGACATACAACTCTTGTCTGTACATATTATACAAACGAGCCTTTCCGTCCCACATACGAGATTTATAGGTGGGCATGAATCTTGCACCAGGAACATCAAACGCAAAGTAGTCGTTGAGTTCTTGGCTTATTCCAAGATCAGTATCAATCTTTAGATACGCTTCGTTTCTTTTTGATACTTTTATCACTACATAAGACCATTGGTAAACTTGGTCCATTCAACCGCATTCTTGATGTCCCAAGTTCTGCTGTTTAAAGACTTCATTATAAATTCACACTGATACAAGCATGCCTTAATATATTCTATCTTATCAACAATTTTTATAATGTCAGAGTCGCTGTCAAGATATTCTTGCATTTCGTTTTTTAAAGGCTGTGGTCCTAAATATTGTTCCCAGCCCAAGTCTTCTAATTCTTGTTGAGAAAGTTCTCCACGAAAATAACGCCACTTTATTCTGCGTAAAGAGTACATCTGAGCTTCATATTTTCTCAGTTGCAATTTGAATGTCGTCAGATGATTAAGATACTTAGCATGCAGCTCCGGCGTTTTAGTAGATTCACTGCCAAGATTTAATTCGTCTATTTTACAGTCAGCTTTCCAGTTATCCTGTAAGTCGTTCAATGTAATCATAATATAACCTCATAATATATAATCTATTTAGACTGATTCTATCTTGTATTGCCTGTATCTAAAAGCAGCTACTCCCTGAAAGTAATCGGTATTGCCAGACGACAACTCAAACTCAAGTCCTCCAAGAGAAACAGGAAAAGCATCTTGGAATACAATTTTTGTTATAGGATTATTGTTAGAGTCTAAGACGTAAAGAGAAGCGTCACTAAAGTTACCCAATGCCTGCTGTTTGTCGGGACGTATGTCTGGGAAACGATATGATTGACTGTTAGAAAAGTCTGTGTATTGTTTATGTGACTCAGGGAAACCTAAGCCAATGAGCCATTCATATAATTCATTATAGTTGGCCATGTTTTCTTGTATTATGAAACGAATCATCAATTCACCATACGCAAGTTTATCTCCTGGCTCATAATAGTCTACGAGAGGAGTTGCAACTTGTGGTGATCCGAGAGAAACGTCAGGTATGTTCGCAGATTGGCAGAAGAATGAGACGTTGGGCAGGTTGTGAACTAGAAACTTAAAACCATTAGGCTTTAGATAGTCTAGCTCACCAGGATTGCCAGCGTCCCATGTTGCTTCTGATACATTTGCTAATACGTCTACCATAGTAATATCCTTGATTTAGATACTACTATTTATAACGGTTTAGATTACTGCGATTGCTGCGAGTACTACGGGTGAAGTCACTACTAATGCCAATGCAAAAGTAACGATTGCTTCAAGTTTGGCTGTCTTTGCGCCGATTTTCATTTTTAGGTCCTTGCCTTGTGAGCAGAAAGTTAAAGTAATGTGTAACGATTATACACACATATACTTATAACAATCAGGACCTAAAAATGACAATTTATTGATAAGAAAAGACAAACTATTGTCAGTTTATTCTACATTCTTCCAAGTAAACGCACCGAAGAACATTTCGTCTTCACTCATCTGTCCCCATGGCACTTCTCTGCTAGGATCAGGATTCATTGGATTGTCTGCTGAGTTATCAAACGCACCCTCTACAAACAAACGAGTTCCTGCAGGAATAAACTTAGGCTCTTTCCATGTGTATGAAAGTTGCCAAGCATAATCGTAGCGAGGAATATCAATTAGTTCTTCTTCTGTGCCGTCAGCGTAGATTGCAGTCGCTTTCATACTCTTGCCACGGAAATGCATATGAGGCAAGAATGTGTGCAACATGATATCGTTCTTGAGTGTAATCTCTGATGTCTGAACGAAGTTAGGGTCGTATGGTGGAATTGGTGTCCACTTGTCAGGGAAGATACAAGCACAGTCGCCTGCCATTCTCTCTTCTGGTACTACACCTTCGTCATGAAAGTACAAACCGATTC
>Ga0209953_1000289_pt1 | contig 18733 bp, 20 predicted proteins | sample SalPonred_H2O_MG_FD_185713 | JGI IMG/M metagenome (GOLD analysis project Ga0209953, IMG submission 185713) | Salt pond water microbial communities from South San Francisco under conditions of wetland restoration - Salt Pond MetaG... | ecosystem: Environmental > Aquatic > Non-marine Saline and...
CTGTACTGCGGCATCGCCGACGAAGTGGTGCACATCGATTACGAGGTGTTCCGAAAGCGGGCCACTGTTCCCATGCGCCAACGCTTGTGGGTAGCTCTCCCCGCATGGCGCAGAGCGGTGCGGGCCCGACGCAAGTACGGGCCCGGACAGGTTCGCGGAATCAATCCGACGTACGTGTCCTAGACCGCCAAATCGGGGGTCCGGCTAACGGTCGGCGTGAAATGCCTAGCCGGCCGAAGAACACCCATAACGAAAGACTGAACAAAATCAGCGAAAACCCGAACAGCAGATCTTCCACAGGTGCGAAGGCAATGCGTCCGTCACCGAACATCGGTGGTGGACCAGATTCTGGGGATGTGGAACCGATGATGGCGTCGCCGTCGTATTGCACGATGCCGAAGCCGGTGAACAAGCCGTTCGTGATCAACTGGAAGAACACGATGATCGCGTAGGAGACCCAAAACGCCTTGCGCGTCACCAACCGGGTCCGCAGCACGAACAAGTCCACGAGCACCATAAGCAGCACCGCCAACAGCGCTATCTGCGTGTACGTCATGACTGGTTAACCTGCTCGAGCACTTCTTCATCGGCGCCATCGCCCACCGGCCAGCCGCGGACGCTGCGCACCGCCTCCAGGGTCAAGATCGAGGCAATCGGGATGACCAGGAAGAACAGCAGTTCATCGAGCGGGATTTCGCCGGGTAGGTAGACACCCAAGATGCGGTCAGTATCGAACCACCAGTGGCCTTCGTGGATGGCGTAGGCATCCCACAGCAAAAACGGCCAGATCACCACAGCAAGGACTAGCAGCAAACGCGGTAGACGAGCAAAGACATGGGTGCGAAGGACCACTTCCAGCCATAACGAGCCGACAAGGACAAAAACCAGAACACCGGCATAGGCGAGATTCATGGGAAGCCCGAGCATGATCCAATACTCGCCCATGGCCACTGTGATCCAACTGCTCGGGGGTGAGTGCACCGGGAAGAGCGCGTTAGCCACGGACCTAGCACGTGGAGTGGGCGCTGAGGTGGTTCCAGAGGAGCTGCGCGCCTTCGTTGATCGGCATGGCCGAGCGCCCGTGGCACACGAACAACGCGCGATCATGGAGCGTCAAGCGTCTGCCCTAGCCGACATCCTTAGTCACAGCGAACACAAGTCTGTCATCGTGTGTGATCCGAGTCCCGTGATGACGGCCGTCTACAGCGTTCAATACTTCAAGGATCACTCCCTCTTGCAACCAGCGATCCAGGGCATGGTCGATACCGACCTTTTCGTGTGGTGCCAACCTGATATCCCCTGGACACCCGATGGTCTGCACCGCGATGGCCCTCGGATGCGAGAGCGAACGCACGAGATCTTGGAAACCCAAGTGATTCCCGAGCTCGCGGATCACAGCGTGGTGCAGGCACGTGGAAACGCCCGTGAACGCCTCGATTCAGTACTTGGCTCCCTTCGCAGGTAGAGGGCGTGGCTACCGATCTGCTCTCACGAGCCGACCTACACTCGCGAAGATGGAGACGAGTGCGCGTAGCGGCCTCGTCGGTTCGATAGTCGGTAACCGCTATGAAGTCCGAGCATTACTCGCTCGCGGCGGAATGGCCACCGTCTATGAGGCCCTAGACCTGCGCCTGGACCGGGTTGTCGCGCTCAAGGTGATGCACCCGCATCTAGCAGCCGATCCAGGCTTCGTGGCACGCTTCGAACGCGAAGCCAAGTCCGCCGCCCGCCTATCCCACCCGCACGTGGTCGGCGTCTACGACCAAGGTGAAGCCAACGGCTTGGTCTACCTCGCGATGGAGTACATCCCCGGGCGCACGTTAAGAGATGTCATCGAGCAATACGGCCCGCTCACCACCGAACAGGCGCTCGTCCTTCTCGAGCCCGTCCTGGAAGCACTCACTGCCGCCCACGCCGCTGGTCTGGTCCATCGCGACATCAAGCCCGAGAACGTCCTCATCTCCCACGATGGCCGCGTGAAGGTCGCCGACTTCGGCTTGGCCCGCGCGGTTACCACCTCAGACACAAATGCGACCGCAGGCGTACTCATCGGAACCGTCGCCTATCTGTCACCGGAACAGGTCGAACGCGGCGAAGCCGACGAGCGAAGCGATATCTACGCAGCAGGTATCTGCCTGTTCGAGATGATCACCGGCTCGGTGCCGCACGGTGGGGACAGTCCGCTTTCGGTGGCCTACCAACACGTCAACGCCGACGTTCCAGCACCCTCGAGCGTGTTACCCGAGATTCCTTCCCACGCCGATGCCATCACCATGACGGCCACCCGGCGTGACCCCGCTCGGCGGTACCGCAGTACCCAAGACTTTCTCGCCGATATCCGCCGCGCCCGCGCCGCACTTCCCGCGCCCACACCCTTCATCGATACCCCGGCCATGAACGACACCTTGGTAGTCGGCACACGTTCGCCCGGTGAAGATCAGCACACGCATGCCGAGTATGTCGACGGCACTTATGGCGAGCACAGCTACGACGAGCACGATTACGACGAGCCAGCCCGCCGTCGCCCATTGCTGCGCACCCTCGTCGCCGTGGTGGTCGCGCTGGCAGTTGGCGCCGCCGGCTTCGCGGGCTGGTGGCTAGCCGCCGGGCCCGGCACTTACTCCCCTACCCCCGATGTCATCGGTCAGTCCTTCGACCAGGCGGCAGGAGCACTGTCGGCCGAGGGTTTGGCCCTGGTAGCAGCAGCCGAGGCATACAGCGAGGAGGTCCCTGCAGGGTCGATCCTTGCCACCGATCCCGCTCCGGGCGATGGCGTCTCACCCGGCGGAACTGTCCAAGCGACTGTCTCATTGGGCCCGGAGCGCTACCCGGTTCCCGACGTCCGCGGCAGTGATCCAGCGGCGGCAACCCAAGCAATCGTCGCGGCTGGCTTGGCAAGTGGTGGTCGGGTCGAAGCCTTCGATGATTCCGTGCCGACCGGTCAGGTGGCGCGCACTGACCCTCCCATCGGGGACAACCTGCCACCGGACACCCCGGTTGACCTCGTCATCTCCAAAGGCCCTGAGCCAGTCGAACTCGAGGACATCACCGGACGCAAGGAAGGTGTGGCCACCCGCCGCCTTGAGGAGGCCGGCGTACAAGTGGAGGCCACTAAGGAATTCTCCAATTCGGTGGAGCAAGGACGCGTTGTTTCCATGACCCCCGAGGGTGGAACCGTGGTCAACGCGGGAAGCACCGTGGAAATCGTCGTCTCGAAGGGTCCACCACCGGTCGAGGTACCCGATCTCATCGATATGAGGCGCAAGGCCGCGGTCGCCGAACTCGAACGAGTTGGCTTGAAGGCAGAGATCGACGACGGTGAATTCACTCGACTGAATCGCGTATTCGATCAATCACCGTCACCCGGGGAGATGGTGCCGCGCGGCTCGACGATCGTCCTACGCATCATCTAGTGGGCTCAATTCGCCAACCGACGTAACCGTCGCAATTGGCTGACCACATACGGGCGAGCCCGCCGGGCACCCCCGTCCCTCGCGACACGTTCCTGGAAAGACTCGAAGGTGCGCACGAGTACGAAGACATGTGGATCCCAGCCGCGCCGGCGGCATTCCTCAACCCATTCGGCCGGGGTGCGGTGCCCACGTTCACCGTTGCAGCGACGACATGCAGCCACTTCGTTCTCTAGCCAGCTCGGGCCGCCCTTGATCTTCGGGACCAAGTGTTCGGTGGTGGCCACAACGAGATCGGTGTCGATATCACGTCGACACCACACGCACTGGGATCCATCGCGGACAAGAATGGCTCGGAGTCGAGCTGGCCGATCCAATGCCACGGCAGATCAGCGCTTGAGCAGCATGTCCGCCACAAGGAACGCAAGCTCAAGGCTCTGTTGGCGATTCAACCGTGGATCGCAGGCGGTTTCGTAGCGCTGGTGCAGATCGGTTTCCAGAACACCCCCGGTTCCACCCACACATTCGGTGACGTCGTCACCGGTCAGTTCGATGTGGATACCGCCGGGGAAAGTGCCCAGACGCCGGTGTACCTCGAAGTAGCCCTCGACTTCCTCGATGACATCATCGAACAACCGGGTCTTGTGACCACTCGCTGCCTCGCGCGTATTCCCGTGCATCGGATCGCACACCCACACCACGGGGATGCCGCTTGCGTCAACTTTTTGCACGATGCCCGGAAGGGCCTCGCGCACCTGACCGGCTCCCATTCGAGTGATGAGGGAGAGTCGTCCAGGAATCCGTTCGGGGTTCAATCGCTCGGCCGCTTCGACAACTTCGTCTGGCGACGCAGTGGGGCCCACTTTCATGCCGACCGGGTTGTTGATGCGCGAGGCGAAGTGCAGATGAGCACCGTCGAGTTGTCGGGTGCGTTCACCGATCCACAGGAAGTGCCCAGAGACGTCGTACGGCTTACCGGTGCGTGAGTCGATTCTGGTCAGTGCACGCTCGTAATCCATCGACAGGGCTTCGTGTGCAGCGTAAAACTCGACGCGTTCGAACTCGACCGGATCAGTTCCGCAGGCTTGCATGAAGGCCAACGCACGATCGATGTGCCTGGCAAGTTCCTCGTAGCGCTGACCAGCGGTGGAGCCACGCACGAAGTCCTGGTTCCACGCATGCACCTGCCGTAGGTCTGCATACCCGCCCTGGGTGAAAGCACGTACGAGATTCAGCGCTGAACTCGAGGCGTTGTAGGCCTGCAGCAGTCGCGCCGGATCAGGACGGCGAGATTCGGGCTCGAAAGCTAGAGCGTTCACCGCATCCCCGAGGTAGCTGGTCAACTCCACGCCGTCGCGTACCTCGATCGTCTTGCTGCGTGGCTTGAAGTACTGCCCAGCCAATCGCCCCATCTTCACCACGGGCAGAGACGCCGCGTACGTGAGTACCACCGACATCTGCAAGACGGTCTTCAAGCGCGCCCGGATGGACTCGGCCGTGTTCGCTTCGAACGTCTCAGCGCAATCCCCACCGGTCAGTACGAATGCCTCACCCCGGGAGGCTTGAGCCAATCGATCAGTGAGCAGATCGCACTCCCCGGCGAAGACCAGCGGCGGGAGCGCACGCAACTGGTCAGTGGCGCGCTGCAGTTCAGCGGGGTCGGGCCACGGCGGCTGTTGAGCCGCTGGGAGATCCGGCCAGGTGAGTTGGTCCACGGGGAAAGGGTAAGGCGGCCTCAGCCGAAGAAGGCCATCGCCTCTTCGTAGCGCTCCATCGGCACTGTCTTCAGCGTTCCGGTTGCAGCCTGCAGCGGCACCCGCACTATGTCGGTTCCTTGCAAGGCGACCATGGTGCCCCAGGCCTCATCCTTGACGGCATCGATGGCGTTGAGCCCGAAACGGGTTGCCAACACGCGGTCGAAGGCAGTAGGCGAGCCGCCACGCTGGATATGCCCGAGCACTGTGGTGCGGGCCTCCTTGCCGGTTCGCCCCTCAATTTGGCCAGCGAGCCACTCGCCGATACCGGAAAGCTTGACGTGGCCGAATGCATCCAGTGAAGCATCCTTCGTCACGAGGTCGCCGTCGGTAGGTAGTGCGCCCTCGGCAACGCAGATAATCGGCGCGTAGTGCGAGCGGAATCGGGATTCGACCCACTCGATCACCTGGTCGAGATCGAAGGGCACCTCCGGAATCAAGATCACATTGGCGCCGCCGGCCATCCCGGAATGCAGCGCGATCCAGCCGGCATGCCGGCCCATGACCTCACAGATCAAGATGCGATGGTGCGATTCGGCTGTCGTATGCAGTCGATCGATCGCTTCGGTGGCCACGGTTACGGCGGTGTCAAAGCCGAAGGTGTAGTCGGTGGCACTCAGATCGTTATCAATTGTCTTGGGCACCCCGACGGCAGGGATGCCCGCCTCGGTCAGCGCCGTTGCCACCCCCAGGGTGTCCTCCCCACCGATGGCGATCAGAGCCTCAACCCCAAGAGCGGTCATGTTCTCCTTGATGCGATCGATGCCTCCGTCCACCTTCAACGGATTGGTACGCGAAGACCCGAGGATCGTGCCGCCCCGGGGCAGGATGCCGCGCACTTGCGGTATCCCGAGCTCCATCGTCAGCCCCTCGAGGGGGCCCTTCCAACCGTCGCGAAAACCCACGAAGTCGTAGCCGTACTCGGCAACACCCTTACGGACGGCCGCGCGGATCACCGCATTCAGGCCTGGGCAGTCGCCTCCGCCGGTGAGCATTCCCACGCGCATGTTGGATCCCTTCTAAACGGCCTTGCAAACGCTGTCATGGCCCAACCTATCGAACCGGCATCGCAGCCAACCAGACCCGAAGGAACTGCTGCCTGGTTAAGGTCGAGCGATGCACGACCGTCCATTGATTGTGGCTATCGACGCTGGCACCACCGGCATCACCGCCCTCATCGTTGACCAGGACGCGCAAGTCGTCTCCACCGGCTACCGCGAGTTCACGCAATATTTCCCGGCGGATGGTCGAGTCGAGCACGACCTTGGCGAGATCTGGTCCGCCACCATCGAAGCAACGCAGGAAGCACTATCCGGCCTCGAAGCCGGCGGTCGCGATCGCATCGTGGCACTGGGCATAACCAACCAGCGGGAAACCTTGTGCCTGTGGGACCAGGAAACTATGGGTGCTCCGCGCCGCGCGATCGTGTGGCAGGACCGTCGAACGGCGGGCATGTGCCAATCGATGCGCGAAGAGGGCCACGAGCAACTGGTGAGGCAGCGCACTGGTTTGCGCCTGGACCCGTACTTCAGTGCTACCAAGGCTGCATGGATCCGACTGAACGAACCACACGTGTGGGCACAGGTTACGAGCGGACGGGTAGTGATGGGGACCGTGGATTCCTACCTCATCGCCCGAATGACCCGAGGGCTGGAGCACATCACCGATGCCACCAACGCTTCACGCACTCTGCTTTACGACATCCACTCGGGTCGATGGGACGAAGAACTGTGTGCGTTGTTCGAAGTGCCGATCGATGCCCTGCCCACGGTCGTTGCCTCCTATGGAAACCTCGGGCGAACCGATCCGGATGTTTTCTGCGGACTGGACATCCCCATTGCTGGCATCGCCGGAGATCAGCAAGCTGCACTGGCCGGCCAGGCGGGGTTCACAACCGGAGCAGCCAAGTGCACCTACGGGACGGGCTCGTTCCTGCTCGTCCACACCGGCGAGAAGGCCATGCACAGCAAGCAGGGCCTGCTGACAACCGTCGCGCTGCAACATCCAGACGGCCGACGCACCTTCGCCCTCGAAGGAGCGATCTTCGTCACGGGCTCAGCGGTGCAATGGCTGCGCGATGGACTAGGCATCATCGAGTCCGCACCCCAAGTCGAGGAACTAGCGCGCAGTGTCGAGAACTCCGCAGGCGTGGTCTTCGTGCCTGCGCTGACCGGTCTCGGTGCCCCGGACTGGGACCCCACTGCCCGCGGATTGATTATCGGAATCACTCGCGGCACCACCGATGCACACATCGCCCGCGCCACCCTGGAAGCCATCGCCTACCAAGTGCGCGACGTCGTTCAGCTGATGGCGAATGAGGGTGGAGTGCACTTGAGTTCACTTGCGATCGACGGTGGCGCAGCCGCCAACGATCTTCTGTGTCAGATGCAGGCTGATGAGTTGCAGATTCCCGTCGATCGCTCAGCCCAGCTGCAGACCACGGGGCTAGGTGCCGCGTTCCTCGCCGGCCTCGGTGTCGGCATCTGGGAATCCTTCGATGCACTGGCACGAACCCGGAGTAGTTCGGGGGTTTTCGAGCCCGGGGAACGGGACGGGGCTGGCTATGCGCGGTGGCGTCGAGCAGTCGAGCGCAGCAAAGACTGGATCGACTGATTCGGTCCTTTCGCTAGGTTCGGCTCAAGGCAGCGGAATCGGGAACGGCACCCTCGGCGATCAATTCCTTGGCCCGTGAGGCGTACATGTCCACGTACTCCTGACCGGACAGTGACATCAGCGCGTACATCACCTCATCGGTCACCGACCGCAAAATGAAACGGTCATCTTCCAGACCCTCGTAGCGCGAGAAGTCCAGCGGTTCACCAAAGCGCACTCCAACCCGTCGCAGCCGTGGCCGAACGGTTCCTGGAGGCTGAATCTCGAAGGTATTGATCATCGCCACCGGGACGATCGGGACCTGGGATTCCAGTGCCATCCGAGCAAGTCCAGTCTTGCCCCGATACATGGTTCCGTTCGGAGAGCGCGTTCCCTCCGGGTAGATGCCGAGCAGTCGATCCGCGCCCAGAACCCGCTCACCAGTGAGGATGGCGGCCTCGGAGGCGCGACCCCCGCTTCGGTCGACCGGTACTTGACCTACCCCGATGAAGAACAGGCGGGTTAGCCATCCTTTGAGACCCCGCCCAGTGAAGTAGTCGCTTTTGGCAAGGAAGGTAATTGGCCGCGGCGTAACCAACGGCAGGAAGAACGAATCGGAAAAAGATAGGTGATTGCTGGCCAAAATGGCCGAACCCCTGGCCGGCACGTTCTCCAGCCCTTCGACCCACGGCCGGAACAGAACCTGCAGCCACGGTCCGATGATGAAGTGCTTGAGGAACCAGTAAAGCGCCCCAGGGCCATTTGAATCCCTGCTCGACTTATCGGCTCGTGCGCTGGGGTCTTCCACGAGGTGGCACACTAGTTGACGTCTGACCCCGTGAGGAGTCGAAATGCCCATCCGCGCTGGAGCCCATCCCTGGTCATCCGACGGCAGCGATCGTGTCGGTGTGCTGTTGTTGCATGGCTTCACCGGCTCGCCGGCCTCGATGCGCCCGTGGGGCGAAGCGCTCGCCGAGCACGATTGGATCATCCGAGTTCCCCGGCTGCCCGGCCATGGCACCCGCTGGCAGGACATGAACATCACCACCTGGCAGGACTGGTACGCAGAGGCCGATCGCAACTTGTTGGAACTTTCCGCGCGTTGCGAGCATGTCTACGTGTGCGGGCTTTCCATGGGCGGCGCGTTGACCCTGCGACTGGCCGAACAACACGGGGATTCCATCGACGGACTGATCTTGGTCAATCCAGCAGTGCACACCGAGCGCTTGGATCGGCACCTGCTGCCTGTTGTGAAGCACGTGGTCGGCTCGTTCCCCGGAATCAGCAACGACATCGCCAAACCAGGAATGGACGAAGTCGCCTACGACCGCACCCCACTGAAGGCCGCGCACTCGATGATGCAGATGTGGTCTCAAGTCAAAGACGACATCGCACTTGTGCGCCAACCACTGCTGCTATTTCGCAGCGCCCAGGACAATGTGGTGGAAGCCTCGAACGCCGAATGGATCTTGACCCACGTCGCTTCCACCGATACCGAGGAAGTTGTGTTGGCGAACTCCTATCACGTGGCGACACTCGACCACGATGCACAAACGATCATCGATGGCAGTGTTGAGTTCATCAAGCGCCTGAACGCGCAAGGTGCGACTCCTTCGTGACCGACAACCCCCGCAACTGGCAGCCGCCCTACGAGGACGACGACGAATTCTGGAAGCGCTTCGAGGACTCCCTAAATGCAGCCCAGGGCAAAAATCCAAACGCCCCAGAGCCGGTCCAGCGTGACCCAAGCGAACTCGAAGACCGATTCATCCCGCCGGAGCCACCTCCCATCACACCACCGCCAGATGCCATCGCGCGCGCTGCCTGGATCGCAGTCATCGTCGGACCGCTACTCGCACTGGTCGGCTACATCTTCGCGGTCAGTACCTTTCTCGGCGGGATCGGTATCGGCGCAACGATCGTCGGCTTCATCATCTTGATCGCACGCCGCGACCGGCATATTCCCCCGGGCGAAGATCACGGCGATGGGGCCGTGGTCTAACCAACAGCGGACGGACGCTTATCTAATCCGAGCAAGATCTGCTGCGCCGACAATGCCGGCGTCGTTACCTAGTTGCGCCAGCACCAGGCGCGGCATCGGGCGATTGGATCCCTCTGAAACTTTCTCCGACAGCGTGCGCTTGGCACTGGCCAGCAACAGATCACCGGCATCGGAGACACCACCACCGATAACGAAAGCCTCTGGGTCCAAGATGACTGTGAGGTCAGCTAAGCCCCGGCCAAGCCAGTTACCCACGATGGTGAACGCCTCTATCGCCACCGGATCGCCCAGTCGGGCCGCCTCGGTTATGTGACCGCCTTGCACCCCCTCGGGTGTTCCATCGCCAAGATCAAGCAGGGTTCGCGCTTCTGGTCGTCGTTCCGCCGCGAGCGCGCGGGCTTCACGAACCAGCGCGTTGCCACTGGCGTACTGCTCCCAGCAACCGAGGCGACCGCAGGCACACGCCCGCCCATCAGGCACCGCATTCATGTGGCCGATCTCTGCCGAGACGCCGTGTGCGCCGCGCATCACCTGGCCATCGATCACGATCCCGCCACCGATTCCGGTGCCGACGGTCACCGCCACCAGGTGATCGATTCCCACGCCGGCACCGAAACGGGCCTCCGCCCACGCCGCCGCCGCGCCGTCGTTTTCCACGACGACGGGTAATCCCGTGGCGCCCTGGAGTACAGCCTTGACGGGAACTTGCGTCCACGCCAGGTTCGGTGCGAAGTACGCAGTAGCACGGTTGCGGTCGACTCCACCGGCTACTCCGACTCCAACACCCACGATGGAACCGTCCACCTCGCCTTGCAGTTCCTCGACAACCGCCGCGACCTCTGCGAGCACCGCTCCAGCGTCGTGACGGGGGGTGGCGCGGCGGGTGGCGCGCAGAACGTTGCCGTCGATATCGATCACACCGGCGGCGATTTTTGTTCCGCCGATATCGACACCGATGGTCACCCCACCAGTGCGAGCCGAACTATCGGCTCCGCCAACGCTTCCCATGACGACCAATCTAGGCGCGGCGCACAGGCAGCCACCGCGCGCGTGGCAGTTGCTCGGGTTCGATTGCTGGTTGCGTAACGGATTGCACTCCCACGAACACTTTGCACACCAGGCAGTCCGGATGTTCGCGCGGATCGCCGTGGTCGGCGTGCTCACTGGCTCCGGAGGCCGCCAGCCAATCTCCGGCCATGTTGCCGACCATCCCTAGGAGCGACCACACATCCCCTAGGCCGCCGCCGATCCCTGGATCGGCGGCATCGCCCGTCGCGTTACCCGATGCGTTGTCGCCATTCGATTCGGACAGCCACCACGGTGGGCGCTCCATCTCCTCGTTCATGCGCCACCTTCTTCTGGCTCGCGACCGCTCGGCCATTGCTCCTGCACCGGCACGAAGGTCACAGCGATGGTGTCGTCAGCCACCACGGCATCGATCGCACGGCAACGTCGAAGAGTGGCGTCGACCTCCCAGCGCACCGTGTGCTCAGCGAAACGCACCACCACGTGGGTGGTGGGGTACGCCGGATCCGCACTCCAGGTACCGACATGCACCTGTTGGATATCGCCCCCATTCACGGGGCCGTACTCCATGGCGGACAAGCCCGGAAGGGTGAGGGTGAAGATGCGGTCACCGCCTGCATCCACGATGGTGCTGGCCTGGGCGGCATCCATGGAGGCCGCGGGGAAGGCAGGTGCTTCGCCGGAGCGGGTACGCAAAGTAGTGATCGGGTGCAAATCCATCACGGCTCGGCCATATATCTCGCGGGCCTGAACCCGGATTTCCTTGGGCCAACCGTCCTTCTGGCGCGGCATCGGCGCGACGAGGACCCCGCGAACTGTTGCCCCTATTCCCACTGCGGCGGCTACATCGAGGCTGGCTTGCTGCACGGCATCGGGCTGCGCAGGAGTCGCGAACAGCCATTCAATGTCACCAGACCGCACGGCCGCCAGCACCGGTGTCAGTCGAGCCCGCAAGGTCGCTGAGGGCAAGCTAGTTCCCGCCACGTCAGCCAATTCGCCCAGCACTTCCAGATCCGCCAACACCTGCGGCACCGACCCCGAGCACCACACCACTGCCCGCGGCTCGTCAGTTCCGTGCAGCTCCCACACTCGCACCAACGCCGCGACATCGCGAAAGGACCGTAGGCCAGCAATCAGGTCGGCGCTGGTGAACTGCGCGCCGGTGATCGATACGGCAGATGTGATGTCATCGAAGACATCGTCGTTGGGATCGGCGAACGAGCCGAGATCCACCACGCGTTCATGACCGACGGTCCGTGCCGCGGAATCCAGCACCCACGATCGGCCGCTGGGGGTTAGCGAACTAACCAGTAGCACCGGATTCCACCCGTTCCTTCAAACCTTTGAGCGCCGTATCGACGATGACCTTCTCCGCCTTGCGCTTGATCATCCCGAGCATCGGGATCTTGACGTCGACAGCGAGTCGGTAACGGACGGTGGTCGATTCACCGTGCGGGGTGAGTTCGTACATCCCGTCCATGGCGGTGACCATGTCGCCCTTGGTCAGCTTCCACGTGACCTTGCTATCGCCGTCCCAGTCGTACTCGAGTTCGTAGTCGTCTCGGATCGGCCCGGAATCGAGATGGAAGCGCGCATCGGCGGGCCGGCCGTCTTCCTCATAGACGCTAAGCACCTCAACGGACGTGATGCCATCACTCCATTGCGGGTAGGCCGAGAGGTCGGCGATGACCGCCATGATGGTTGCGGGGTCGGCGTCGATGTCGATGCTGGATTCGGTTTGATCGGCCATAGGCGGAGGCTACCTGTTAGCGAGATGGCGCGGTTTACGGATTTACAGGTCGATCACGAAGGGCCTCTCGCGCCCGTGGAAGTGACCGACGTTCACGCATTCGGTGCGGCCGATCCGGGCCCGCCCTGACAGCGGTTGGTGCACGTGGCCAAAGAAGTGGTAGCGCGGTTGGTGTTCGTTGACGTAGTTGAGAATCGCTTCTGAGCCGATCTCGAAACGCCGAGCGACTACGTCGTAATTGAGCAACGGGTGTAACGGAGGAATGTGGGTGAATAGGACATCGACCGGGCCGAGTTCGCTCAGTTTGCCGGCGTACTCCTGCGGGTCAATTTCATACGGCGTGCGCATCGGGCTCTTCAGTCCACCGCCGACGAAACCCCACCGCTGACCGCCCACTTCCACCACCTGGGCATCGACAATCCGGTGGCCATCGCGAACGTAGTTCGGCCACAGAGCCGGAATGTCGACGTTGCCGTAGGTCATCAACGCGGGAGTCGGCATTGCGGCGAACAGTTCCTCGTATTGCAGCTTCACCATCGATTCCAAGATCCCCCACCGCTGCTCGCGATCGGTGATGCCGATACCCGCCCAGGCGGCATCGCTCAGCGCACGTGCTTCGTCAAACCGATTCGCCGTGCGTGCCTCGATGTAGGCGCGAGCGTGGTCGACACCGAACAGATCGGCGTAGATCCCCCGCTCGGGGTCGTCGTAGTCCAGGAACAAGATGAGATCGCCGAGGCAAACGAAGACATCGCTGCCCTCGGCTGCGCCGGCCAGGGCGAGCCCGGCCCCATGGATGTCACTAACGATATGCGTGCGCATCGGCCTCTAGTTCGTCCTTCATCGCCCACACGACCTGCTTCCACGCCAGGACGTGGCGGCGGCGCAAGCCCTCGACCTGGGAATGAGCCCGCCGGGTGTTCGCCCGCGGCCTGGGGGTCGTGTTGCTTCCGGGCACAGTCGGCTCGGCCCGCAGGTAGTAGTGGACGATCACCCCGGGGGTGTGCTCTTCCAGCCATATCTCGCTAGATCCGACGAAGTCCCCCGCCACCGTCCAGCGCATCCCCTCAGCTCCGCGGTCCATGTAGACCTCCAGGCGCAGCCCCGGCCACCACCGCGGCCAGCGGAGTGCGACTTCCCGGGCAACCACAGCGCGGTCGACCCCGATGAATGATTCGTCAACTATGTCGATGCTCGGTTCTTCCGGTAGCGGTGCCCGTGCTTCCATGCTCGTAGCGTGCCATGGCATCGGCTGAGGCGCAGTTATGTCTTTCTCCTCGCCAGGAAGCCGTCTATCGCGTAACGTGAGGTGAATTGGCTCACGCCGCAGCAGCGGCCCGAAGCGAGGGAGTAAGCGCGTGCTTAAGGAGTTCAGCGTCCCGGCAATGGTGTCGGCCCCAACGTCGGGGAACATGACGGATCACATCGTCGAGAACGCATCGACGAGCCCCAATCAGGTCGTGTTCTCCCTTCAGCGGGGTGAGGCGTGGGTCGGCGTCACCGCCGGGCAGTTCCTCGCCGATGTCCAGGCGATCGCCAAGGGAATCATTGCCAGCGGCGTGGAAGCCGGACAACGCATTGGCGTTATGTCCCGGACGCGGTACGAGTGGACCTTGGTCGACTACGCGATCTGGTACGCCGGTGCCATCTCCGTGCCCGTCTACGAGACTTCCTCGGCTGAGCAGGTGCAGTGGAATCTGATGGACTCCGGGTCGGTCGCCCTGTTTGCCGAGAGCGCCAAGAACAAGGCTGTCTTCGATCAGGTCGCGCCCGACCTCCCCGATGTCACCCGGGTGTGGGTATTCGACAACGACGACCTCGAGACGCTAAAAGCCGCCGGGGTGGACGTGAGCGACGCAGAACTCGAAGCCCGGCGGGCCACGGTTCAACCGGACACGCTTGCCACGATCATCTACACCTCGGGAACCACGGGGCGCCCCAAGGGCTGCATGCTCACGCACAAGAACCTGATGTTCGAGGTCGAGAACGTAATCGCCGGACTCGACGAGGTGTTCTTAGCTCCGGGCTCGTCCACCTTGCTGTTCCTGCCCGTGGCGCACGTCTTCGGTCGGTTGATTCAACTCGGTGCCGTTCGCGCGAAGGCACGCTTGGGTCACGCACCCGACGTAAAGCAACTCCTGCCGTTGCTGCAGAGCTTCCAGCCCACTTTCGTGCTCGCTGTGCCGCGCGTCTTCGAGAAGATCTACAACTCCGCGCAGCAGAAGGCCGCCGCTGAGGGCAAGGGCAACATCTTCGACAAGGCAGCGCACACCGCCATCGAATACAGCGAAGCCCTCGACGAGGGTGGAGCAGGGCTTGGCCTGAAACTCAAGCACGGCTTGTTCGACAAGCTTGTCTACAAGAAGTTGCGTGCGGCGATGGGTGGCCAGGTCGAGTGGGCCGTGTCCGGAGGTGCTCCCCTTGGTGCTCGGCTGGGGCACTTCTTCCGCGGCATTGGTATCACTGTGCTGGAGGGCTATGGCCTTACCGAGACCTCGGCGGCCACCACGGTGTCTCGCCCCGACGCCATCGAGGTCGGGGCCGTGGGGCAGCCATTCCCAGGTGCCAGCGTGAAGGTGGCAGAGGACGGCGAACTCTTACTGGCCGGCGATCAGATTTTCGTGGGCTACTGGAACAACCCGACCGCCACCGCTGAGGTGCTCGAGCCGGACGGCTGGTTCCACTCCGGTGACATCGGCGAAATCGACGACCGCGGCTTCGTTCGCATCACCGGTCGCAAGAAGGAACTCATCGTGACCGCTGGCGGCAAGAACGTCGCCCCGGCCGTGCTTGAGGATCGGTTGCGCAGCCACGCTCTGGTTAGCCAGTGCATGGTTGTCGGTGACCAGAAGCCCTTCGTTGCCGCCGTGGTCACCCTCGATCCCGAAGCGCTACCGATGTGGTTGAAAGTGCAAGGGAAGGACGAATCCCTCACCGCAGCCGACCTCATTTCAGATGCCGAGGTGCTCGCGGAGGTCCAAGGAGCCGTTGACTACGCGAACACCGCTGTGTCCAACGCCGAGGCGATCAAGAAGTTCGTGATCGTTCCCGATGAATGGACCGAGGAAAGCGGTCAAATGACACCCTCGATGAAACTCAAGCGCGGAGTTGTGCAAAAGGAATACGAAGCGCAAATCGAGGAAATTTACGCGTAGCTTTATCGAGCTCTAACCGACAACTCGTCCGATGCCGCTAAAGCGGCTGGAGTACCACGGTCCGAGAATGTTGGAGACCAGCACACCCGATCGTGGGTTAGCGGCGTGCACCATCTTGCCGTTGCCGATGTACATGCCCACGTGGTGCGTACCTCGACCGAAGTAGAAGACAAGATCGCCGGGCTGGGCTTGACTCAGTGGTACGCGACGGGTGACGGAGTATTGCGAACGGCTGTAGTGCGGGAGGGAAACGCCCGCTTGGCGCCACGCGGTCATCGTCAAACCAGAGCAGTCGAACGCGCTTGGGCCACTCGCCGCCGCTACGTACCGATCGCCTACCTGTGAAAGCGCGTATTGCACAGCTTTAGCTGCCCTGCCACTGCCGGTAAACCCGCCTCCGGCACTAGAGGAGCCACCCGACCCTGAGTTCAACTGCGCGGCGGCGGCAGCAGCAGCGGCCCGGGCCGCCTCCCGCTCTTCACGCGCCATTTGCGCCAGACGTTGACGCTCCTCCTCTTGGAGGTTCGCTAGCAACTTCTCCGCATCGGCGAGTCTGTCGTCTGCTTCGTCCTTGGAGTCCTTCATCCGGCTGCGCAGATCCTTCGCCCGCGCTTCCTTGTCCAACACCGCCGCTTCGGATTGCGCGAGTCGAAGGCGCGCAGTGGCCGTCTTGCGAAGCGCTGCCGCCTGGCCACGTTGCACAGCGTCAAGGGCCGCGGCCTGAGCGAGGAACTCGTTGGGGTCTTCGCTGAGCAGCACCTGCAACGAAGTGTCCAAGCCACCGGAGGTGTAGGCAGCACGGGCAAGATCGTCAACCGCGCCGAGGATCTCGCGCATCTCACGGCGCTCACGTCGGACTTTGGCCTTCAACGAGTCGAGTTGGCGCCGAACATCCTTCAACTCGTTGCGAGCCTCGTTGTACCGCTCGGTGGCGGACTCGGCCTTGGACTCGAGGTCCATGACCTGGAGGCGCACTTCCTCGAGGTTGGGGGCCGCTTGGGCTGGAGTGGTCACAGCCCCGGTTGCGACCAAACCGGCAATGGCGAAGACCAGGCCACCGAGCTGGGCGCGTCGCGGCATCCGCACTGTTGGGCCTCCTAGTCGTGGTCCTCGTCGTTACCTCTGGCTAACCCGTCCCATCACCCCACCCAGGCTGGCCAGCCGGTGAGGCAGGGAAGAGACCTCGGGGTGATGGTCGTGTGACGGCTTAGACCGATCAGCGGTTCCCCAAGGTAACAGAATGGTGACGACGCGCACCTCAGGTATCCCGGAAATATCTCGAATCGGTCGCAGGTGTATCTAGCCAGCCGTGCGCCGCAGCCGCAGCGGCGGTACCAATCCCCCCTGAGCAAGTACCTCGATCGCTCGGGCGTGCTCGTCATCGAGTTCCACCGCTGACGGGCCGTGGGCGGGAGCCGATCGGGGCACCTCGGGGACTCCGAGCAGCACGCTGACTACACAGTCCTGGCAGGCCAGGCCGGCTACGTGGCAGGTATCGCAATCAATGACCATGCACGGGACGCTAAGCCCACGGTCTGACACTCACCCCCATTTGTCCCCGTCGCGACCTCAGTCGTAGCCGAGGCGGGGAAGCGTCAAACGCCCCCGTCGCCCGCGGCTTCGCGATCCGGGCCGCCGAACTCCGGCCTGGGCACCACTTCGATCCGGTCTGAACTCGAACACCAGCGACACCGAATCGACTCGACCTCTTCCGCGAGTACAACACTCTCCTCGACCTCGACATCACCGGCGAGGTTGGCATGCCAGAAATCTGCAGATCGCACGGTGCGGGTGATGTCGAAGCGGGTCAGGTTCCCGCAGTGGCCGCAGCGCAGCCGAGTCTTTTCGTCGGGCAGTTGGGCAGGCGAGGAGGCATGAGAGTTCGTCACGGAAGTGAAACTACCGGGAGCGTCACACCCCTGCCTTAACGTCCTCCTTGATGAACACTCCTAGGGCCACAAAGTTCGCTGAACAGCGCGATCAGTCGACACAACTGAGCCTCACCGATGTCGGCGAGGATCTGGCTCGTGAGGTTTTCGTCGTTGTTGATCTAGAGACGACCGGAGGCCCAGCCACCAGCGCAGGCATTACCGAGATCGGAGCCGTCAAAGTCCGTGGTGGCGAAATCATCGCTGAATTTGCCACTTTGGTTCGCCCACCCGAGACAATTCCGCCACACATCACTGCCCTCACCGGAATCGACGAGTCGATGGTGCGCGATGCGCCCTCCGTCGCTGGCGCCGTTTCCAGCTTCGGCGAGTTTGCTGGCGACGCGATTCTCGTTGCACACAACGCGCCCTACGATCTGGGCTTCTTGAAAGCGGCGTGTGCGATGCACGACCTCACCTGGTTACCCCGGCGGTCAGTAGACACCGCGCGATTGGCTCGAGTAGCGCTACTGCCTGGCGAAGTACGCAACTGCAAACTGGCCACGCTGGCTGCGCACTTCCGTGCGCCCGTCACTCCGAACCACCGAGCTCTAGCCGATGCCCGGGCGACAACCCACGTACTCCACTGCCTTTTGGAACGATGCGGCTCACTGGGCGTACGCACGTTCGCCGATCTTCGCGATTTTCTCGGCCGGGTTTCGCCCGCCCAACGCGCCAAGCGACACCTCGCCGATGGGCTGCCGGCAGGGCCCGGCGTTTACACCTTCGTCGATCGACAAGGCGCACCGCTTTACGTCGGAACCTCGACCAACGTGCGATCCCGGGTGCGCAGTTACTTCACCGCATCTGAGAACCGCGCACGGATGAGCGAGATGATCACCATCGCCGATCGGGTTGATGCCATTCCCTGCGCCACCACACTCGAAGCCAAGGTGCGCGAGGTTCGACAGATCGCCAGTCGTCAACCCCGCTACAACCGTCGCTCGCGCCGAGCTGAGACACCCTGGTGGCTGCAACTGCGGGACAAGCCGCACCCCCGGTTGGTCGCGGTGCGCCAGACCGACGGCCACCCAGTACCCCACTCCTGGGGTCCATTTGCCAGCCGCAGTGCCGCGCGGGCCGTGGCCGACACCCTGATCAGTCTCACGCTGGCGC
>Ga0209953_1000290_pt1 | contig 18679 bp, 17 predicted proteins | sample SalPonred_H2O_MG_FD_185713 | JGI IMG/M metagenome (GOLD analysis project Ga0209953, IMG submission 185713) | Salt pond water microbial communities from South San Francisco under conditions of wetland restoration - Salt Pond MetaG... | ecosystem: Environmental > Aquatic > Non-marine Saline and...
CGATTTCGTCTCGGTGGTATTCAATGTTTTATGCGCCTTGATATCCCCGGGCACGTAGTAGCCGCGACCATCGGAATCGACCATCCGCAGCAACAGGTCAGGCCGGCCTTGCCGCCCAGCCTCGCGGTCATCGGGCAACCAACCATTGCTGATCAAAAAAGCACCGTCACTCATCGCCTGCAGGGTCAAGCGAACGGATTCAGCCCGCGATAGATGCGGCTCGATGCGTACGAACGACGAACGCAAGCCATCGGCCAAAGCGGCGAGGATATCAGCCTCGAAAACCACGCCCTCGTCGAACAGCCGCTGCATCTCGGCACTCGGCTCCCACTCGACCTTGGGGATCGTGGCATCGAAATCGTTGTGGATGCGCCGAGCGCAAATCTTGGCGGCGTACGCGCCGAGCAGGGGCACGCCATTGCTCAACTCGTCGGCTGCTGCTTGCGCGGTGCTCATGCTTCCCCCAACTTGTACATCTGCGTGATTGTCCCGCACAACTGGTTGTCTGAGCGCCTGGTCCTATTGCTTGACATCTGTGATGAGTCGCCCGTAACGTCTTGCTTAGCCACTGGCACTAGCTGGTTGGAAGTGAACCCGGCAGCCGTCCGGACGGACGGTGGGCCGGGTTCGCGCTTTCTATATGTCCCGCACACTCACGAGTGTTGCTCCCAGTTGCCTGCGCCAGAAACCGCCTCGAGCGAAGCACCACGCCACTGCATCGGCTACCCACAGACCGGGCTCACTGTGTCGAGGAAGGATCTCATAGCGGAAGGGCGCGTGCATGCGAAGGTGGCGGGAGTGCTCGTAGAGGTCTTGTCTGTCATATTTCTCAACAGAGGTATCCAACTCCAGGACGAGCTCCGGTGCAGTTGTCTCACGAGCCAACTTGATAGAGGCAGAGATGCATTCAGTGCGCGCCAAACGCATATTGCTCTGGTGCGATCGAAGAATCACCGCTCGCCAACCTTGTCGAGCAATCAACGTCAATATCAATCGGCGTTTGCGCGGGCTTTCATGCTTGAAGTGCAGTGATCTTTGCCCGGGTGAGCACAGGGAGCGCAGATCGACCCGTGCCGTTTTCAATTCGCTAGGCGGGAGACTCGCGACCGCGAAAGCGAAGCCCCGAGACTTGGTCTCGTCTACGAAGAGCGGCTGTCGCGAAGGAAGCATTATGGGAGCGTAAGCCGAAGCAGCTCCCTACAAACCCCATGGATTTGACCTGTGGATAACGAGTGGAACCGTTCCAATGTGCCTGGCATTCCCCAGCTCACGCGTTCAGTTGCGCTAGGTGATGGGCAGCCAACTCAGCCAGCCATCTTGGAAAGGGCTGGTCTTCTTGCCCCCAGGAGGAAACCTGAGTCAGGATCATCCAGCGAGCAATGCGTCTACTGCGGCGTCAAGGTCCAACTCCCATTCGCCGTGATCTGGAATAACCCCGAATCCACGATTCCCTCCCCGGCAAACGGCCCGATCTCATTGACCAGTAGGTCGCGTCCATTCGCCGAATACAGCCACACCGCGAAGTTGCTGTCACCGTCATGGGTGAGCGCCGCCACTGTTCGATCGGGACCATCCCAGAAGAAGACGTCATCGCCGGTGCCTTGCACGGGGCCGGACGTGCGGGGTGCCTGCGAGACGGGGACCACCTGAACCACCCAGTTGCCGTCGGCTTCGATGCTGATGCCGCCGTAGGCATCTTCGGGTCCCAGCACCCGCCCGTCGTAGTTTCCGATCTCGTTGACCAGTAGATCGGTTTCGTTGAGCCCAGAATCCAGCGACCACACCGCGAAGTTGCTGTTCCCGCGGTGCGCGATGGTGGCCACGAACGGTCCGGAGTCGAACTGCAGGATCTTGTTTCCCGACCCTTCGAACTCAGCCGGCTCCACCGTCGTTTCGGGCTCGGGCTCAGGTTCGGGCTCGGGCTCGGGCTCGGGCTCCGGCTCCGGCTCAGCCTCCGCGGTCTCCACTTCCGCCACCGTGGCTTCGGCCTCCGGTTCTGGTTCTGCGGCGGCTTCTTCCTCAACAACAACGACGTCACCTTGATCAGCAGCATCCTCGGTATCGCCACCACCTCCGGCGAGCCCGACGACAGCCAAGATCAGCAGCCACGCTGCACCGATCACGATTGCGGACCAAGCCAGGCCCACACCCTTTCCGGCTCTCTTGGCCGCCGAGAGTCCAACGGCTCCGAGGATGATGCCGATGATCGCGGTGATCACGAAGAAGCCCAGGAGAGACAACACGAACCCAGTGACGACCGTGCCCGGTGTCTTGGCTGGTGTGGTTGCTTGCACGGGTGGGTCACTCGGCGGCGGTGGTGGCGGTGTTGATGCGAACGACATATTTCCCCCTAGGTTGCTACTTACGCGATGAGCAAGATGATGAAAGCAAGGGCAACAACGCCAACCACGATCCAGGTGATAGTAGCCCCGATGTTGGAGATCGAACGCCCCGTTCGCTGCATCGACTCACCCGCGCGAACACTTGGCCGCAGCGCCGGCTCTCCTATCCACGAAGAGCCGTCCCAGTAGCGGATCGAGCGCTTCGGGTCCGCCGGATCGGCGTACCAACCAGCTGCGGGTGTCACTCCTGATCCCATCAAAGAGTCCCTACGAGACCGTGACCTTGAAGGGATCGAACGCTTCTTGGTCCGAGCCCTTTTGTTTCGGCAGGTAGACCTCGTACCAGGATTTCTTCTTCGTTTCGATTCCGCGGAAGGTGATCAGGTAGGGGCTCTTCTTTCCGCAGTAGTCGACCTCCTTGGTTCCGGTGAAGCGATCGACTCGCTTCCAATTGTCACCCTTTTGCCATTTCCACAGTTCGGCCTTCTTGACGTCCCAGCAGTACTCGTATTCCCATGCCTGGCCATCCCAGCACTGGCGCTTGATGTCATCACCCTTAATGCAGGTGCGCGGCACATCGCTCGCGCTCTCACCGGCGGTCGCCAGCGCGACGTCCACCAGATCGGTGTTAGCCGAAGCGACCGGACCTTCCTCGTAGGTTTCGTTAGGTCGCTCAGGCTTGTCACACGGCAGGCCTTGCCCGTATGACAACGGGCCCAAGTAGAGAATTTCATTGCCGACTCGGCTCATCCAGGGTCCGCCGCTATCACCTTTGCAGGTTCCTCTTTCGCCATCGCCGGGGATGCGGAAGGTTCCCAAGCCGGAGTTGTAACCCCAGGTGAGTCGACTCAAGAGGCCCCCGGGCGAAGCATCCAAGGTGGCGTTGGGATCAACGGTGGGTGAGGTCTGGCCGTAGCCAACGAACTCAGCGGGAGCGGCGTTCCACGTCAAAGCAGCGACCTCCATGGGCGTGGCCATGCGGCTCCAGACGGGAGCGCCGAGCGGTTGGTCGAGAACGAGGAAGGCGAGGTCTCGGGCGGTTGCCTCTTCGTCATCATCGGCGTAGGTGAGCCAGGTGTCATCAACGATGACATCCGTGACTGTCACCCCAGCCGCCGGTCCTGAAGCATCCGCTCCTGGTGCCCACAAGGTGATGTCTTCAGTGCCCACGATGTTGCCTTCGTTGTCCTCGAGGCAGTGGGCCGCCGTGGCCACGATTCGCGATTTCCACAAGCTCGCGCTGCACGCACCGAAGCTGGTCTCCAAGGCAACAGCAGCGCCGGACAGCGGTGGATACAGATCCCCATTGATAACCCGCGGCTGGAGGTCAGGTCCGGTTGCACCAACCGGTGCCGTGGCAAGAAGAGCCAGGGTCATGCCGCTGACAACAGCACAGGCAAAAGAGCGACGACGCTCCATACGATCCCCCCGTTGATCGTTATGAACGGCAACAGGCTACAAGCACCACCTGACACTTCGCAGGTCTGTGGAGATATCGGTGGGTTGATAGAGCGATTCCGTGAGGAAAGCCTTCGTGAAACGGCTTATATCGCCTACGGCGTTTGAGTTGTCCTCGAACGTGATGTCCAGAGGGCCTGGTGATTTGTCCCGATTGCGCCGGGATGTGCGACAGATCTTTAGAGGCTGCTTATCAGAAACAGGAAGTTGAGCAATGTTCCGATGATCCCGAGGACAAGCCCAGCAGTGGCCACTCCCTTATTCGTGGCCTCACCCCTCGTGGCTCGCGATCGACCAACTCCTCCAAAAATGATGGCGAGAATGGACATGATGATTGGGAACACGAGAGGAATCACGCCCAATATGCCGAGCACGAGGGAAGCGACTCCCATGCCGTTCTTTGGCTGAGCGATAGGCGCTGCGAACGGGGAGGCCATCGGCTGGAATTCAGCGGATGGACTCTGAACCGGGGGCAGCGAGGACGGAGCACTCAACAATTCCCCGCATGATGTGCAGTACCGGGTGCCGTCGGCGTTTTGGTGCCCTCGAGAACAAACCACAGTTCCCCCTAATCGTCTGAGGCGATAAACAACGCCTTGCTAAACATACATCCACGACATGACAATGCGCTACGCTCGTGTTGGCTTGCAGGTACCAAACGGGGGATGAAACGTTGGCAACGTGTATTGCGGGGCGCTTGGAGCCCAGCGCTAATCGGCTTTCACACAAACATGTGACTCTGCCGTATGCGGATTTTCCGTTGGCGAACAGGGTTCTCGCCGTCACGGATCGGGATGCTGAAGAGCGAGTCCGATCCGTTGATGTTCCTGAGCACCCAGTGGGGGAGCGACCAGCAAGTCGCCTTATTGGAGTCCGGGGTTTAACCGCAATCTCCCTCATCAATGGTGATTCTTGTGATGGGCCTGAGCCGACAGGCTGGGGTCGTGAAGCGTTCCTGGGCGTCCAGATATGACCCCATTTGGTAGCGAACAGATGAACTGTTGCTTTTGTTTGGGGGAAGTTCATAACACGAAAGCCCCCAGATGTTGGAACTGTAACGCCTTGCATCATCGGGACTGCTGGTACGCGAATGGTGGATGCGCCCAATTTGGCTGCGATGCAGCACCGAGCGGGGAAGTATGAACCCAAGACTGAGACGGCTGGAGAGTGACTATCGCGAGTTGCGAACTCGCTTTGATGGGGATCCAAACCTGACCATCACGCCCGTTGGATCAACGCCACCGGAGCGCTACCAGGTCATCTACCGTGTTCCGTCTCTACGGCTGAGTGAGCGAAACGACGTCGTCCGGAGTACCGAGACGGTCGTCATGCTCACACTGCCGTCTGGATATCCGAGGGAAAAGCCTCACGCAGTCTCAATGGATCCCGTATTCCATCCAAATTTCGGCAACTATGTTTGTATCGCGGACTTCTGGTCCCCTGGTCAGTCACTGGGTGACATTGTCGTGAATATCGGTGACATGCTCCAGTATAAGAAATACAACATTCGGAGTCCTCTGAACGCCATTGCAGCTGAATGGGCGAATTCCAACGCAGCCAGTTTGCCGATCGGATCGATTGAGGTGGGCGCTTTCTCGGCGCCGATCCAAATACAGGTAGTGAAGACGGAAGGGGACTGAACCCATGCCCGATGAGTCCAACGACGGAAAGATTCGTATCACCAGTGATGATCTCGCCGAGCAAAGTGTTGATGATCGCCTGGCAGAAATGGACCGTGCGCGGCAAGTATCGCTAGTGCGGGACGTTGGCACGCCCACCAAAGGGGGCAGCGCGGGGCGCGCGATCTTGACGTTAACAATCGGGGGCGCCGTCGGAGGGGCACTTGCATTCGTACTGCAAAGACTACTCTTTAATTCGCTCGGTCTTTTCGAAGACAATACGACAGCTACGAATGTGGGATTCACCTTCGTTCTAGCGCTCATGATCGGTATCGGTGTGTCGATGGCCGATGTAATTGGTAACCGGACCTGGGGCAAAATCGGATCGGTGGCCGCTATCGCGATTCCGACGGCCATTGGCGCAGGCTTGGTCTTGGGTTTCGTGGCCCACTTGGTCTACACAACGGGAACTGAGTGGATTTATGACAGTGCATTTGAACTTGTTTTCGACGGCGAATTGGTCACCGATCAACAGATTGAGGACTACGTACTCCTGCGTCTTCACCCTGTTCGAGGGCTTGCCTGGCTCTTTGTTGGCGTTGCGGCTGGAATCTCAGCAGGAGCGGCTTCTCGCTCGTGGAAGCGAGTTGGACTTGCGACGTTGGGCGGTGCGGTCGGTGGATTCCTCGGGGGGTTCCTCTTCGACTTCTTCAATCTTGGCGAAGATGCTGCCGAAGCATCCGAGTTGCTGGCCCAATTCGTCGGCATAGTTCTGGTTGGTCTGTTGATCGGCCTTGCGACTGGACTCGTCGAGCAAGCAGGCAAGTCTCGGTGGATCGAAATCATCCGAGGAGGCCTGGCTGGAAAGCAGTTCATCCTCTACAAATCCACGATTTCATTGGGATCCTCACCATCCGCCGACATCACACTGATTAAGGATCCGAAGATTCCCCCCATTGCTGCCCAAATCACGGCACAAGGGGAACAGTGCAGGATCTCCGCTGCGGTCTTGCCACCTGAGGGCGGTGCATCGGATGCAGCAGGCCTTGTTCTGGTGAATGGTCAGCCGGTTGGACAGGCAGACATCTCAGATATGGACGTGGTGACTATCGCTGGAACGGAGTTGCGTTTCCGTGAAAAGGCGCAGAAGTCCAAAATTCCTGGAGCCCTGAAGTAGTAGTGCTTTACGTCCCATTGAGAGAATTCGTAGTTGGTCATGAAGTGACGGCGGGTGAAACAGCTACCTTCATCATTCAAAGCTCCGAAGGGGTCGGTGCTGCATTCCTCGTTGATGAGCAAGTTGGCTTGACCGCGGCGCACGTTCTCGGGGATGCCGAGTTCGTGCGTGTGCTGAATCCGCGCGAAGACGACGAGTTGCTTATTGCTCGTGTCGTGGCGCGCAATGAGTCTGACGACCTTGCGGTCATATATTTTCAGCGCCCACCTGGTGCAGAGCCGTTGCAGTTGACGGAAGACGCGACCATTGGCCAAGAGGTGGTTGCTGTTGGTGCGCCCGGAGGGGTTCTGACCAGCACAGCGGGAGAGATAGTCGAGGTCAATGACGAATACCTTCGTGCTGACGCCCGTGTGACAAAGGGAAACTCAGGGGGTCCGCTAATCAATTCGGATGGTGAGGTTGTGGGTCTTGTGACCCAGTTGGAGTCGAGCACCAACTTCGCAGTTGCGAGACCGGCATCGGAGTTATCAGCGATACTGGTGGAAGCCTCAACGCGTGAGAATCCACCGTCGGATTCCGGTGCATTCCCATCGACGGTAATTGCGATCGTCTTGGTCGTAGTGATTGTCAGTCTTGTCATGACTGTGATTGCCCGGATAGTGATGATCCGTAAGCGAAGTAGACGGCTAATCCGTATACAGGTTGATTAAGGAGTAGGTTCGATGGCCGATATTGAAGTTGTTGTCACTGATGCGACGGGTGCGCGGAGGGACGACGTTGTTGTGCCAGATGATGCACCAACGGGCCGCATCATTGCGCGCCTTGTTGAGGTTCTGAATTTGCCTCTCGTCGCACCCGATGGCCAGCCAATGTCCTATAAATTTCATCACGTTGACGCATCCAGGCAACTGCGTGATGACGTGTCGCTGGCCGACAGTGGCGTGGGACCAGGCTCAACACTTCGATTGGTGCCGGAGATTACCGCGGGATGACTGAGATTGATATCAGCGAATCTCGATACGACCGCCAGGAAAGAATCTGGTGGTGGGATCAGTCCTCTCTACGAGCTGCGCGGGTCCTGGTGGTCGGTGCCGGTGCCCTCGGCAACGAGATAGTCAAGAATCTGGCATTAGTGGGCGTGGGCTCAGTAGACGTCGTTGATATGGATCGGATCGAGCATTCCAATCTTGCCAGGTGCGCCCTTTTCCGCGAACGAGACGAAGGTCGCTTCAAGGCTGAAGCCCTCGCGGATGCGGCCAACGACCTAAATTCCGACGTAACGGTCCACGCGTTCGTCTGCCGAGTGCAAGCTCTTGGCATGGCTGGATTGCGACAATACGATGTTGTTATCGGCGGCCTAGATAATCGCGAGGCGCGTTTATGGGTCAATCAAGCTATGCGTTTGATTGGTGGCTACTGGGTTGACGGTGCGATCGAAGGTTTACAGGGAGTTGTAAGGGTATTCGGACCCGAAGGCCCGTGCTACGAATGCACGCTCGGCGAAACAGACCGTGAGTTGCTTGCTCACCGACGTTCATGCGCCCTCGTGTCTCCCGAGGCATTGGAGGGTGGGCGAACTCCAACGAATGCAACTACAGCATCAATCGTTGGGGGTATTCAGGTCCAGGAAGCGATAAAGATTCTTGTCGGTCAGGTTGAGCTTGTCGCCCTCGTGGGTGCCGCATGGCGCATGGAAGGCGAAACCATGCTCACCAGCCTCGTTCGCTTTTCAGAGGATCCACATTGCCTTGCCCATGATCGGGCCGATGAGTGGGTGATGCTCGATTCTCCGGTTCACCGATTGATTGATGTTGTTGATGCCGTGAAGGCAAAGACCGGTCTGGAAGTTGACACGCTCTTCTTCCCAGACGATCTCATCTGGATTGGTGACTGTGTCGGGTGTGGATCGCACACTGCAATGGTTGGACTGCGGGGGGTCCTCCCGGACGGTGCCGGGCAGTGCCCGCAGTGCGGTGACGAACTGCCTATCGAGGCTCAAACGTCTGTCGATATGCGGGATCAATTTATGCAGGCTGATATGCGAACTTGGTATTGGCCGATGTGTGAGGTGATAGCAGCGCGGGGCGGCTCTTCCTTCGTGCATGTACCTGTGGAGGTGACGAATGGTTGAGGTGGACGGTCGCAAACTGGATATGTCACCTCGGGCAATGGAGGCATGCGAAGAACACTGCTTTAGTCGGGTGGATGTTGAAGTAGGTGGTTTCCTCCTGGGATCGGTTGACGACAGGTCCGTCACCATCTCTCGGATTCAGCCGGCAGCCACGGCTGAATCCAGTCAAACAAATCTCACTTTCACGCACGAGGCGTGGGACGAGGTGCTTTCCAAACTCGACTCTGAGTTCAAGGGCTTGAGTATTGTGGGGTGGTATCACAGTCACCCGGGATTCGGGTGCTTTTTGTCGGAGTACGACATCTTTATCCAGCAAAACTTCTTTTCCGGACCAGGGCAGATTGCGCTCGTCATTGATCCGCTTGCTGGCACTTATGGCTATTTCGTTGCTTCCGATGGAAACTATCAGGAACTCGGATCGGGTTCGACTCAGCGGACTGCCCTGGCACGAGGCGATGCACCTGACTTTGCCGAGGCGAAAGCAGACATAGTTAATCGGTCACAAGGGGCGAAGCAAAATGTAAGGCGTTGGCCTGTTGGCGTCGCCGCTGGCATTGTGGCTTTCGGTGTTGGCTTGGGCATTGGTTGGCTTGCCATAGGTATCCCCAGTCAGGATGCGCAACGATCTGCCACCAACGCTCTGGCTGCGAGCGAATCTGAGGTTGAGTCTCTGGAATCTCAGCTAAGGGAGTCTGAAGCTACAGTCGAGCAGCTGAGGCAAGAGGACGATGTAATCGAGCCAACACCTGAACCGACTTCTCAGCCGGCCGACCCTGCCGGTGAAACTGCTGTACCTGAGGAGCCTGAAATTGAAGTGGTTGAGGAAAGTGCTTCAGTTTTGGTTGCGTTCCCGATCCGGGCAGGAGACACCTTGTGGGGAATAGCTGAGCGCCTACTTGGTGAAGGGCAGCGATACACCGAGATCGTGGAGCTCAATCCTGGGATCGACCCAAGGGGTCTGAATCCGGGTGACGTAATACGAATCGAGTTGCCACGCGCGCCAAGTGAGGAGGAGTAAGCATGGTGGGTTTTTGCGGGTCATGCGGAACACCGCGTCAGAGTGGTGCCAGTTTTTGTATGAACTGCGGGGGCGCCTTCCCAGAAGACCGTGCATGTCCGACCTGTGGTCAAATGTGGCCGGCGGGTGTTCCTTGGCCCGTGGAGTCACCAGAGGCATATGAACCAGAGACCTGGAATGAGTCCGATGTTGAGCGCCCGAAAACGTGGCGGGTGGGATTGTATTACGCAGAAGGTCGCCGCGTGCACTTCGATGGCGCACACTGGAGCGAGACCGAACTCAAACAAGGTAAACACACGGCAGTACCCAATGCAATCCTGAACAGTTTTGATCCGGAAGATGTGGGTGCGGTGCTTCTTTTCGCTGAGGGTGGAGTAAGTGGAGGAACTCGCGCTCCTCTGATTGGGCCGGACTACATTCCGAATACTGATTGCGGCAATTGCGGGTATCCCATTGAGGGAGTAGGCGATTCCTGCTCAGTCTGCGGAACCACTAACTTAGGTCCGGAATTCAACCCGGCCGCGTTGAATGAGTAGTTGACGTGGGTGACGAGCGACAGTGCCCAGAAGGTCACGCGAGTCCCAAGGGCGCCCGGTTTTGCATCGTATGCGGCATAACTCTTGACTCGGTAGGTGTACCCGCAACACCAGCCGCCTCGCAGGCACCCAACTCAGTTGGGATTGATGCCTCAAGTCCGCAAAGCCAGTCACTTGAGAATGTCGGGACAAGAAAGTCCGTGGTTTCGAAGAAGCTAATTGGAATTATTGTCGCGGCGGCTGTGGCTGCTCTGGCCCTAGGTGGTTCAGTCTACTTCCTCTCGTCGGCATCGGTTCCTGACGTAACCGGCCAAACTATCTCTGCGGCGCGCGTCACTCTCAGCGATTCCGGCTTAGTCCTGGGCGAGGATTCAGCTGAGTTTTCTGATGACGTCCGCGCGGGGTTTGTGATACGCCAGGATCCTGGTGCAGGTTCAAGAGCTGGAAACGGCAGCCCGGTGGACTTGGTGTTGTCGCTGGGCCCCCCCGAGGTGACAGTGACGTTTGTACATGATGGGCTTCGATCGGTTGCCTACACCGACACTAGTTTGGACTGTGACACGTATCTGTCATTCTTTCGTGCCATCTATCCGGATCCAGTCCTCCAAGATGATTCCCGTCAAGACTTGGCCACTGGGTCGTGGGTAGAGGACTCTGGTAACGGGGCTTACGCGCCATGCAAGATGAGCGTGCGTTTCCGAGATGTTCCTTCTGGAGCGGATGAATACCGCGTCGCCTATGACGCGGAAGATGCTGAGAACAATCGTAGTTCCTGGATTTCCGGTCGTGAACTCCAAGCAGATGGTTGGACGTTCAGCAATTGATAAAGGGGTTTTTCGGTCTCGGCTTTTCGCTGTTCACCTCGGAAAAGTTAAAGGTTTCCCACCGCGGTCAGTCAACGTTCCGGGGCAAGTTCTCGCAGCCGACGCCGTTTCCATCCCGGTCTAGACCGTAGACGTCAGTGCCGATAACACGCACCTGGTAATCCAAGTCGCTGCAATTGAGATCATCGGTCACAGGCAGGCACGGCTCGTAGTGCGGGGAGCACTCCTCGGCAACTGTGCCGCCGTTCACCGACCACACCCCAAGGCCCAGTGCACCTACGAGTGCCACACCGCCGACAGCTCCGATGAGAGCGTTGCGGCGTTTGCGGCTGGATCCAGAGCGCGGCCGGCCCATGTGGCGAATGGAGATGTTTTCCGATCGAAAGAGCAACGAAACCGCGTCTTCTATGGCCTCGGGGGAGGGACGTGGCTCGGTGAGCAACCCGCGATCGAGGACGGCCTTCATCGAGTCCCGCAGTGACCCAACCTGCCCTGATCCCAGGAGGTGCTCCTGCAGGCCTTCGGGCCCGAAGTCGCCGGCCACCTCGGTCTCTGGCATCACGACGAACCACGCCGAGCGCACCAATCCGAGATTCCACTCTGGTTGACGGTCCAGATACCGTCGCAGCGCGTGTTTGGCCTTGCGCGCCTGGTCCACCGGATGAATCCGGCGCTGGTAGTTCGGGTCCGAAATTCCCCTGAGAGTCCATTCACCCTCGGCGTAGGTCACCAAGCCGCCCTTGACCTCGATCACCGCGGCACCCAATCCGGGCATCAGCACCAGGAAATCGGCTTCGACATCCCCATTCTTGGGATCGGTGAATCGCACCCCCTGAAGCAGAACGTCGCCAGGCCTCGCCTGGCTCTCGAGGACTTTGAGCACAGTGCCCTCAGCGTCGCCATTACTGTCCTTCTTCGGCACTCCACCTCACCAGCTTTGCCTTCTTGCTCTGTTTGGTCCGATTCGTGCTCGACTTCCTCCGTTGCTTGTGATCAACTCAGGTGCCGAGTCCAAGAGTCAAAATTCGCCTGCCAAGCCCAGAACTTATCGTCGAAACACCCGAAAATGTCGCGTATCTGGTACCTATAGACTTTGTGAAACGGGGGTGAGCATGATCGTTGGTATTCCACCATTCGCTCGGTGGCTGCATGGAACGTCGTGGCAACCCACGCGCCAGAGCGCGTGGGCTTCTGTCTGCCCCCGGCCCTCGTTCAGCGGACTGGAGGCCTTGCATTGGCCGATCGGTGGGCGACAAGGTATGACTCAGTGAGCAATTCGTCCGCTGAATCGCCATTCGCAGAGTTTATTGGCGCATTCGAATTACCCACAGTTGAACGGCGTGCCCCCTGGTGGCCTTTCGCCGGCGCTCTCATGGCGGCGGCTCTTTCCCTCGGGCTGGTATTCGTTGAAAGATCTGTGACTGATCGGACTCTCTTAATCGTGGCGCTGATTGGCTACTTCCTGACACCTTTTGCAACTGCGGTCTTCCTTATCCTTGCGATGGCCTTGCATCGCCGGATGAGCGTTGTCTACGGCTACGTTGAAGCGTCCGGACAGCGCCAAATTAAGTGGTGTTCCTTGGTTGCTTGGTCCGGATTCGTCATTGCGCTGCCGCACATCTGGCAGGTCGCCGATTATTTCTCCTTGCTCTTGGCTCCGGGTGCATGATGAGGAAGGTCTTCATGCGCCGTGTGCGAAAAGCGCTGACAACTGGAGCCGTAACGGTCTTGCTCGCAGTTGGATTCAGTGCGTCGGTGTCTACTACCGCCATCGAGATGCCACAAACAGTTGCCACGGAGTCCGGAGAAGTCTCGCAACGCGGTCAAGCGTTGGCGGATCTACGCACCTGTCTGAATCGCGAAGGTGCGGTCTTGGACGTCTACTACCTCATCGATAACTCCTCGAGTATGAAGCAGATTGGCCAAGGGCCCGGTACGGATCAAAACGGATTGCGATTTCGAGCGGTACAAAGCAGCCTTCGGCCCCTCCAGGAGCTTGCAAATGAGGGGAAGGTCGTGAACGTTGCGGGTGGCATTTTCTCGAGTGAAGCCCGCACTCAGACGCTTGTCGATTGGACGCAACTCAATCCAGGAACGCCTGTAGATCCTGCAGTCATCGGTGACCTACTTGCAGCACAGGATCCAAAGGGTGGAACGAATTGGGTTACGGGTATCCAGGAAGCGCAACGGCAGCTTTCCCAGCAGGCCGAAGGCAGCAACGACCATTGTCAGGCCCTGGTATGGGTTACCGATGGTGGAATTGATATCGAACGCGATTCGCTCAAGACGAGTCAAGGCGTGGTTGATCTCTGTGGCGTTGGACCCACTGATTTCCAGTCTCCGCCAAGTACTCAGGGTCTGATGTATGGATTGCGGAATCAGGGCGTAGTAGTGCTCGGCGTGCTCCTCGCCGTGCCTGACAGTGACGAGGCGGAGTTATCTGAAGATACTCGGCAAGAACGCGCCTCAAAAACCTCTTACTTTCGCCCCGCGGTCGAAGGATCCGGTCGCGTCGATGCGTACTGGTTTAACAATGATCAATCACTAAGCGGCGACTTCACTTGTGGGGCGACGGTGGCAGGGGCCACTGGAGCGCTGTTGACAATCGAGACCGCCGATGAGCTGGCAAATCAATTCGATGCTCTGGCTTCTTGCATTGCGGACACGTGCACCACATTGCCTCCCGATTCTGTTCGTTGCCAAGGAGATAGATGCGAGGTCGCCATTCCAGCGGGGATTGCATCAATGCAAATATCGGTCCCTGAAGGCTTCAACCCCAATGATGTGAAGCAACCGGGAGGGGCTTCTGCATGCCTCGTCGGTGGATGCACCACCCCGGAGGAATTGCAGGACGGTGCACCACTCAGGATTCCCGTGCGAAACGAGACAGGAATTTGGACCATCGAGAACAGTCCCGCTGACCTCGATCCCCTGCTCTTTGCAGGTTTGTCGTTGGAGGCGGATCCAATTGAGGTGGATCCAAGGGACCCCGTGATTTCAACGCGTCTCAGAGTTGTTCAGAGTGACCCGCGCATTGATGAGGATTCGCTCATTTTCGATGTACAGAACTACGAAAATATTCGGTGGGATGCCAACGTCTTTTTTCCCAGCGGACGAAGTGAGCGTGCAAACGTGGTTCCGGACGGCGATTCGTGGCGAATAGAGTGGGGGCCGGAATCGCCCGAATTTGGTGCCTCAATTCCTAGTGAAGTGATTGTCGGCTTCTCAGCTACTGCCCGGGGGAATGGTTCGGATGTTCCGCCGTTACCACTCGCCCCTATCGAGCAGCCATTCTCCATCGCTCGTGTGAGCCTGGAGCAGTATCCGACGATTCTTGAGCCTCCAGCCGGAGATACCTTGTTCTTTACTTCGGTTGATGGCCTAGAGGGCGTTGGAAGCGCCTCAATCGTTCTTCGGGGGCCGGAGACCAATGCTGGTTTTGTGTGCTGGGCCAGTGACACAGCGGAATTCGTTGGGGGCGTAGTCGATAGTGCATCTCGCCCGGATGGAACCATCGTTGTAGAGATACCTGAGGCTGCGTCCCGCGAAGCTCCTTGTCCTGAAGGTGCGTTCGGGCTGCCGTTGCCACAGGCGCAGGAGGTTGAGCTCTCTATCGAACTAACTGCATCTGAGCAGGCTGAAGCAGTAGTGAGAGGCGTCATGCGCCTGGACCTATTCGGACCGGTAAACGAACCACCCATCGCCGAGGAAGTTGCTTTCGAGGCCCAAACGACTGTCGTGCGTAACAACCTTGTACGCGTGGTGGTCCTGGCAGTTTTGACACTGCTAGGTGTGGCTGTTCCCTACCTTCTGCTGGTGCTTCTTGCTCGGCGGCAAGCAAGTTTCAACTCACAGCTGAATGGAACCCGCTGGACGGCTCTGCGTGCTGCTGTAGGACCGGAAGGGCTGTCATTTCTTGAGGAACGGGATCCATCGGACTATGAATTCCTGTTTGTTGCGGATAAGGGTCTTACACGATCTATAAGAACAGGCCAAGAGGAACATAAGGTGAAGCCGCCAACTATCTGGCCGTTCAAGCCAGTTTCCACCGTGGTGACTGCGCCTCCTCGCTCTTGGATTTTCACGAATCACGATTCCGACCTTGCAACGTTGAAGAGTGAAGGGACCTCAAGCCAGGTCCTAGGTGACGTTTTCTACTTCGTCGCGGATGATCAGTCGCGAAGCGAAGGTGACGCTGGAACGGTCACCGATGACTGGGGAAACGCGGTGCCGACACGCTCAGAGTCCGGTGAAGGACCCACAGTCGTCACGGGTCGTGTGGTGCTGATGGCAGCGAGTGATGGCCCCGTTGCTGATTCAATTGCTCAGGCTCTCGCACGAGTGCGGACGTGGGCGAATTGGAATGTTGTTTTCGAAGCAATGACCTCACGAACTACCGATTCCCAGGAGTCGAGTGTAAGTCAAGGCCCGGTCGAAACAAGTCAACCTTCACCCGCTGGTAGGAACGAATCTCCCGGTCCGTCCACTGGCTTTGAAAACACTTTCGCAACTCCAGATAACGGCGAATCCAATCGACCAGCGGATGAAAAACGCTGGCGCGGCCGGAAAAAGAACGAGAAGAGAAACGATGACTCGGGCCCACCGCCTGGCATGGACTTGAGTGACTGGTAACGAGGAGATAGGGGAACATCATGCTCAGACCATTCCTATTCATTGGGGTAGGTGGCTCGGGTGGCAAGACGCTGCGGGCTTTGAAGCAGACGCTTGAAAGGCGCTTGAAGCAGTACGACTGGAACTCCGGAATTCCTGGTGCTTGGCAGTTCATCCAGGTGGATACGGCGTACGACGGTGTTGACTTTCCTGCTCCCATGCTTCCTCTCGAGGACTTCGTCGGGATGGTCGGCCCGGGCCAAAGCTATGACCAGATGGTCACTGCTATTGAGGCCCGGCTTCAAGCTCCCGCAGACCGACAGAAGGCATTAGCTGGCTGGCTGCAACCCAGGTCTGCGGTTCCCATCGCAACGGGAGCTGGCATGGTGCGCACGATTGGGCGCGCGGTAAGTGCTGCGGGCCTCGCTTCCCTCAGAGATGGTCTCCGCGGTGCCATAGACAGGCTTCAAGCGCCAGACAACATGAGCGATCTAGTTGAGCTTTCCAAGTTGCTGCATCCCAAGTCGGGCGGCGGCGGACAAATGCTTGATCCTGCGGTTGTCATCGTTTCGTCAATCGCTGGCGGTTCAGGCGCCGGCATGTTTATGGATATCAGCGAAACGTTGAAATCATTGGCAGCAGGCAAGGATGGATGGCTCCGTAAGCCGATGGCATATCTGTATACACCTGAGGTTTTCGACAGTATTCCGGTCTCGATGCGCGCTCAGATTCCGATGAATGCCTTGGGTGCCATGAATGAAATTCTTGCGGGTCTGTGGGCGGAGGAGGCTAGTGAGGCCACGAATGTCTTGTTTAACGCCAGTGGTGTCGAGGTTATTCGTCCGAAGGAGAAAGGTGCGGTAGGACCGGCGGGTGTCTATTTGATCGGGTCGCGCAATGCAAACGGCGTGAATATTTCCAAGGGCGCTGATGGTGCTGGGATGGACGAGGTGTTTCTCGCCGTTGGTGAGGCGCTGGCTGGTTTGATAACTGATGAGGATTTGTCGAACAATTACAACGCGTATTTCTATACGAATGTCTTTCCCAACAGTGGAAAGGAGGTGGTCCTGGCCGACCATACGGGATTGAGGCGTCCAAGTGACACGATGGAAAGGATGCCTTTCGCGGGTCTTGGCTTCGCGCGAGTGACCTTGGGTATGGACAGGCTAATGGATTACGGGTCTGAGGGTTTAACGAAAGAACATGTTCATACGATGCTATTTCCTGAATTCGAACCTGTGGACCCTTTGAACCCGATCCAAGATGCTGAGCATATTGAGCGGGCGGTGATTGCTCAGTTGGACGATTTTGTTGATGGCTCTCGTTTAAATGAGCGCCAACCGCATGATCAAGTTGTGAATTTCCTGCGCGGTGATGACACCAATGGACCAGCGTGGGATCCAGCGCCTGGCACTCAGCAAGAGGTTGGACAAGCGCGCAAGCGGAGTGCTCAGGACTATGCGAGGAATTGTGTTCCGGTGGCGGCGCAGAATCCGAATGCCACGTTCAGCGCTGCTCAGTGGCAGACGATGCTCTTGCAGCAGGCGGCTACTTTGCTGCCGCGGTTTCTAGCTGATCAACGGTCGGAGACCGAGGCGAGGGCGCGAGAGTGGACAGAGGAGATCCAAACGCATCTTGTGGAGTACACCGCGAAGTGGATTTCCCGATCTGGATTCCGGGTAACCGCTGATTTGCTGAGGCGGCTCCGTGACGACCTTCAGCAGGTGGCTACGCAAGAGATGCCTCATGAGGCTGAGGAAATGCGGTCGCGCGGGAAAGACTTTGATGCTGCTGTTGCCGGGCGCTTAGGTGCTGGGTCCAATTTGGGGTCAAACAGCCCGGAGGTTGGGCAGGCCCTCCAAGCACTCCAAATTGGAGCGGAACGCCTCTCCGAGGCACAGTTGCTGGAGTATGTGCCGGCTTTGCTGAAGAACGTCACGAAGAGTGTGTTGACCCCGCTTATTGAGGAATGCGACGTTGCGCACATGCTGCTCAGTCAAGAAGTTAATCCGAGTGGTAACGGTCGGTCGGGACGCCTGTTTAAGCAATTTGCAAACCTGAAGGAAGATCGTGCTAACGGGTGGGTTGCTCCTCGCTATAAGCCCCGCCAGGTGGAAAGAATGCTGATTGAGGCAAACGAGTTCCCCAGCGAATTCGAGCGGATTCAGAAGATGGATCTCATGGAGGAAGACAAATCAAATTGGGCATCCATCACAGCCGCCTGGAGCCTTCAAGGGATCCCCTTGCGGGCTCGCGATAAGCGCGTAAATGTTGAGGGAAGTCAAACACTGATCGAAGTTCTAACTCGTTGGGTTCCCGAGGAGCAACATGCGCGTCGGGATAGTTCGCTGGGACCGCAGTCTCTGGAAGTGCGTTTCCCGCACACCATTGACGAGTTGGTCAACCGTAATCGCAAGTGGCTCGAAGACGGCGACTCCTATTTCGGTCGTCAATATCGAATGTCGATTGCTGACTACTGTAATGGTGGGAGCAAGAGAGATCAGGCGGTTCGGCAACAGGTCTTTATCAGTGCCTTCACTGACTTGATCCAGCTGAGTGCCCCACTTATCGGCATAAACAGTGACGCTATTCAAGCTTTCCACCACAACCCGAACCCTGCCCTCACCCCGCATGGAACGCAGTTGCACGTGACGGCGATTCCGTTTGCTGAGCAGTCTGCTGTTGGACAGGAGTGCGTTGCCATCTTGCAGCGGGATGGTCAGGATCCGAGTCAATTTGCTTTTGATGCTGCTAGTACAGCAAAGGATCTCTTTGGCTTCGCGTTGTTGAAGTCTGCGATGAGTCCGATGGTGTTCACATCGTTGATCGAACCTATTGCCAACTCATGGCTCACCAGCTCGACAAACGCCAAAGCCCGGCAAAGTTTTTGGGACGGTCGCCGGGCACGTCCGTTGGTGGACTCTCTGCCGATGCCACCGGAAATTCGTTTGTCCATGATCGTC
>Ga0209953_1000292_pt1 | contig 18665 bp, 20 predicted proteins | sample SalPonred_H2O_MG_FD_185713 | JGI IMG/M metagenome (GOLD analysis project Ga0209953, IMG submission 185713) | Salt pond water microbial communities from South San Francisco under conditions of wetland restoration - Salt Pond MetaG... | ecosystem: Environmental > Aquatic > Non-marine Saline and...
TGCCCTTTACCCAGGTTACATTACTACGAAAACATTCAATGTAAAAGTCTACACTGCGATTTGGTCCACACAGTAGCATGGTCATTGCAAATGCTTCTGGGACCATGCCTGAGCCGGCTGCAAATCTTGGAGCAAGCATGTCGTCTCCTGCTGTTTTTCCTGCAATAATGTTTAAGTTCATAAGGCCAATGCTTTCATAATCGGCGTAGTTGTAATCGACATTTTCCTGCAAAAAGCTCACACCGTTGCCGCCGTGTGTTACCACAATTGTATTGTCGTCGAACTGATGTTCGTTGTGCCATGCATTGATGCCTGGGATATCTCGTGCGCCTGGAATAAGCTTGAGATCAATCTCCTTGCCGAGATGTTTTTCTAACTGTTGTGTAACAATTTCAGTCCAAACAGTGGTACCACCGCCTGGTTTTTGCGGAACAACAATGGTGTAATCAGCAACAGCTGATGCTGACATTGCAAGTGCTAATGCACCGGTAGTTAACAATTTCTTGATCATAGCGTTTTCCTTATGTGTAATCAAGTTTGTTCCGATTAAAGAACACACCCCAAATCAGCATGGCTAGTGCACATGCTATCAAGGTTAAGAATATTGGACGACTTATCAAAGTGTCCAGGGTATACAAGTTGCCCACCTGCAGGCTGAGTGCTTCTATTCTTTCTGCTAGAATAAAACCAATCAGCATGCTAGGGCGACTGAATTTTGCGTATTTGGCAAATACACCAAGAGCACTGCAAGCAGCGAACACAGCATAATCTTCCCATCCGCCGGTGTATTGTACACAGGACCATATTACAAAAGCCAACAGTACAGGTGTGTAAATCCAGTTTGGTAGATATGTGATCTTTGCTATGTGTCTAGTAAACATCAAACACAGTGCACACACCAGCACAGTTGCACTCATAAAACCAATGAACATGCTGTCGAAAAACTGTTGATCTTGAGCTAGATCAGGTGTGCCCAATTCAAAGTCAAGGTACATAAACAAGCCCATTACAATGGCCGCAAAACTGGCCCCTGGAATTCCAAACAACACAGTGGGAATCATTGAAGTGGCTTTTTGTGCGTTGTTGGATCCTTCTGGACCAATCACTCCTTTGATATTGCCTTTGCCAAACGGAACTGCTTCGTTTTTGTTTGCCGCTGTGGTTGCACCGTAGGCCATCCAGTCGCTCATTGCTCCGCCCAGTCCCGGCAACAATCCAATAAATGCGCCAATCACTCCTCCCCGTAAGCCGTCCCAGCGGTTTAGCCATACAGCTTGCATGCCTTGCATGGTTTGTCCGCGCTGCCCTTCTCGAGTGATCTGTGCTGTTTGTCTACGCTTGACCAAGCCGTCTATGATCTCTGGCACTGCAAACAAACCTGCAACAAAAGGCATCAACTGCACACCGTCTCCCAGGTAATCCCAACCAAGGGTAAACCTGTCAGCGGCTGTGTTGGGATCCATTCCTATCAGTCCAACAAAGCATCCAATCACTATTGCCACTAGACTGCGCAACCAATACTTGCTGCTTACAAAACCCACAGTGGTTAACGCAAGAAAAACAAATGCCCAAAGTTCAGGAATGCCAAATACCATTATCAATTGACTATACCAAGGCAACAGTGCAAAAGTGAGTGTGCCCCACAGCACACCATTTGCAGTGCTGGTCACAACGGCGGCAGTTAGTGCATAAGTTGCTTTGCCTTGCAATGCCAACGGAAAGCCATCTACCATGGTGGCGGCAGCACTGTTTGCGCCGGGGATTCCTAGTAGCACACCGCTGAAACTGTCTCCAGTGGTGCTAGCAGCAACAACAGCCATCACAAAGATCACGCCCAAATACGGATCAAAGCTCATGAACCAGCCAACAAAACCAAACAGTGCAACCAGTCCTGTTGTAGCACCTGCACTGGGTATAATACCAATGATCAATCCGTAGATGGTTCCTGCTAGTACTGCTATTGCTATTTCTATCATACTACATACACTTCTATATCAGACTTGTGATAATCCTGTGCATACTCTGTTGACGGAAGCTGAATGCCCAGTGCACGACAAAGTTCATGATTGGTAGCAACTGCTTTTCCGGGATTCTTGTCAAGAAACTGTCTAGCATCAGCGTTTTGTTTTTGAATATGCTTGGCCATGTGTTTTAGATCCACATAGTATTGATCGTAGCTTGGGTATGTAATATCAAAATGTCCGCATTTAACCCACCATCCTAAGCATGCGTCGTCGTCTCTCGATACCACTACCACTGGACAATCTGGAAATTCTTCTTTGAGATAGTTCAGGTGATGGCAAAATACATGACTTTTTACTATCTTGGTTCCTTTGGCTTTTCTAAAAGGACGACGAAATTCTTTTTCTGCTATCTCAGGTGGTGTTCTGCTTAATTGATTGAACTTATCGCCGAATTCCATACCCGGGTCCCAGTAAGCTCCAAGATGCATCAATTGATATTCGCCACTGGCATCGTGCCAATAGGTTCTGTCTTCTGTGAAATCACTTTGATCCAAGCTAGGACTCCAGTAGATGTTTTTAACCACTGAACTCCACTTACTGCCAGGTGCTCCGGCTACAAAAATATATTTCATGTACTTCCTTTGTGATAATTATACTATATTGCAAAAAATTACAAGCTATTTACTTTTTTTTGCTCGAAAAGGAATTTTTTGAATGAACACTAAAATTTTTACACTGGTTACAGAAAAAATCAACGAAGCATTTCATTTAGACCGTTTTCAATCAGTGAGAGACAGTGTACACAAACACACTGTTTTAAACAGTTTACCGTGGACTCCTGCTAGACAACGCAAATTTGTTGAAGCAGTACAAGACAGCATATGGTTTGAAATTGACTTGGACAAAACCATAGAAGATGCTGTGGCAGAATTAGACCGAAAGTATAGTCATAGATTCTTCCAAGAAATGTGGAGACCACGCACTGATGACTACAACTACACAGGCTGGAGCTTGGTCAAAGAAATCAACGAGCTGAATCCATCGGCAGTACTAGACGTAGGATGTGGATATCATCCGTTTAAGGAACGAATACAAAACATTGTTGGAATCGATCCTTACAACGACAATGCAGACTACATGGTAGATGTGCTAGAGTATACGGTGTTAAAAGAAACCTATGATGTGGTGATTGCTCTGGGCAGTATCAACTTCAACAGTCGAGGTGAGATTGAAGCACGCTTTTCGCACTGTGTTGATCTACTGAAATCAGGTGGAACATTCTTCTTACGTGCAAACCCAGGCATACCACACAAGAACGGTCCTTATGTTGATATATTTCCGTGGAGCTTCGAAGTTGCTCAGGAACTAGCACTCAAGTACGAGTTAGACTTGCTTACTTTCAAACGCGACACAAATAATAGACTGTTTTTTAGCTATCGAAAGAAGTAATAACTTTGGCTACTTTACTACACATACGCTGACGCCAATCTGTATCATAAAACAACTTGAAATTATGATCTAGTACAGATTGATCAGGAACATACCCAGATACGTATAATCTATACAGTTCGTTGGCAAGCAAGTTTGCCTGTATGTTATAATCCTCGGTTGTTACATAGGAATAATCTATCTGCGAATCTAATTTGAATCCAAGGTTTTTATAAAATTCTAGATAAGTGGAGGGCATTAATCCCAACCAAGGCTTTTTAGCAAGCAAACATTTTGCTATTCTCTCTGTAGTGAACACATATTGTTGATCAAATTTGCTTTCTGTAAAAACATCTAGAGTATAGTGTTCATACTCTAAAGGAATAAACAAACTACTCAGCGACACTGCATCTTTATACTTTATAATATTACCTGGCAGATGATCAGTTGTTCTTATTCTATTGATACCAGTCATTTCCAAATAATTATCGCTGTCCTTATGATCGTAGCAAATATAACCCGGCAACTTCTTTTTTAAATTGCATAATACCGAATATAAAGAATCTTTATGAAAACTTTGTATCCCTAATAAACTTATAAACCAGTTTTTTACAGTTTTCTTCCTGTGCAAAAGCGATAGATCATTAACTAGTTCATTTCCGTGATAATTTCTGTTAGTAGCATGCCACCATTCTGGATAGAATATTATAGGATTGTGTGTTTGAAAATCAACTTCTCCGGGCAAACACCAGTGTATTTTATGATTATCATGTTCCTTAACGAAATCATAATGACGTTTATCAAAATCTACTGTGAGGCAAAAAATGACGTCGCAGGTTTTGAGAAAGTGCTGTAAATGATCTTCATGACCAAGAAATGTGCAAAATGTTGAGGCACTGCCCGTTAGCTGACTGATATAAACATCTGCATGTTCGCCAGCTGGATTTGCACCAAGTATGCCAACATTTACAAGAGTTTTTGTTGTAATTATTTTATCAGAAAAAAAAATTTTTTCTACATGCGGCGATGTAGACATTACATTAATCGGATGCATTAGATGCCTGCGATATTTTGCATTGCCTTTAGATCTTTGTCTACTATCTCTTTGGATTCAACATCAAGTCCGGCAGTGGTTTTCATAGCATCTAGCTCGCTGTCAAGATCTTGTTCTTCTCTGCGATAGTTTGCAGGACTCAGTGGCACTTGTCGGCTGAGTTCCTCTTGGTCCCATGAGTGAGAATTTTTTTTGTATTCAAACTTCCAGTCTGCTAGATCAAGATCAGTTAGTGTTTCTAAGTCATTCAATAATCTTTCTACGTGCTCCGGCACATTGGTTCTGCGCTTGAGTTCAACAAAAACTAAAAATCTGTTTGGCTTGATTTCACCTGGTGAACGATCGGCGTCCATCACAAACTCATAGCCTTTTTCAAACCAGTTTACCAAGTCGTCTGCAGCCTGCTCATCACGGACCATGAACCCCAGTGTAACAATGTCATCATCGTCGCCCATCTTGCTTTCATATTTGTCAATGCTAACAGTGTTATCCAGCATGCCTTTGAGGTCTTTGTAATCCAGGCTCATAGTTGTGTCTCTTTTGTGTCTTGATATTGTTCTTGATTTAAATCTTCTGCGTAGCTGTCTTCAATTTCGCTGAGGTCAATGATTTCGTCCTCTAATTCAATGCTGCCCTTTTGAATGTCACTCATAAGGCTTTTGGGCAAGGTTATTTCAACCAACCATACAGGCTTTTTGATCAGTCGAGGTTTGTGAGTGCCTGGACGAAAATCACTGGGATCAGTGACCTTGATTGGCACAGTGATTGTGGTCTTTTTGTATTTTACTTCTGCATCAAAAGGCAACAGTCTTGCTGCACCTCGAGGATCTGGCATGTGTTTCTCTGGAAACATCCAGGTAGCACTCACCTGATAGCGCGAAATGTCAGGACCGTCTACTAGCTCACCTAACGCCCAGTTTTTGAATGCATAGACATCCAATTCATCAAGCACACGCTCATAGTCCATGAGTGTGGCCAGTGTGCCTTCACTGAAGTATACATTTTTTATAAGTTCGGCCACCTGCCAGTAGTCAGTATCGCCTTTGAAGATATCTTCTTTCATGCAAGTATTTAGTTTATAAATAGACATTATGAATATACTAGTATCTGGTGCTGGCGGAGTACGAACAGACTTTGTGCAACAATATCTTATTAGAATTCTAAATCCACATTTACAACAAAGCTGGAACATTGATTCGTATACCGGGCGTACTATTCAAAATTTAAAACCAAACAATTACACCGGCGAATACATAGTATACAAAGAACATTCAGGACTTCGCAGAATCTCAGATTCTGAATACATTCTTTCGCGCCGTGAAAATATAGTAGCAGAGTATGATAAAGTTTTTTATCTACTACACAATCATCAAGACATAGAAGAATGTACCAAGAGAGCCTGGGAACATGTAGTAAAAAGTTACATGTACAACTCAGCAGAAAATTACACCGGTGCTGAAATACATGCTAAAATTGATCACGAAAGCGAAATATCTTTGCATGGAAATGACAACATAAGTGTGCTAGGGGTAAGCATCTTACGTTTTGCTGATATTATCTCAGACCATGGCTGGCAAAGCTTGCAAGAAGCAATGGAAGTAGATTTTCCTGTCCATGCAGCACACCTTTGGCAAACTGCACTAACACACAGTCACAGCCCAGATAAAGTTTACTATCGCGGAGAACTTTTTACCAAAGATCACGTAAGGCAAAGAGTAGAATATTATTATGCTAGAAAACAAGAATACTACGGTGAAAATTGACTTTGTGCCGGGCAGTCATGGCAATTTTTTAGAAAGGGTAATTACAAAATTTTTGTTTAGGGACAGTGAATTTGACAATTACCATTGGTTCACTGAAAATGGCAGTAGCCATTGGCGCCTGGCACAGTGACTTCGCTAACCGTCCTGTGCAGGCATGGCACAGGAGCGATAAAAAAGTTCTATACGCTCTCAACGATACTGTGATACGTATCTCTGTAAAACGGCCATATTTTGGAATTGTGTTAATCAACCATTTGTCGCGCACAGCTGATAGTCAAGTGACTCTAGGCAATTTAGATCGAGATACTGCAACTCAGTTGTCACAGTGCGAGCAAGGACGGCAAATCTTACACAGTCTTGCAACAGATCATAGCGAGAAGGCAGAGTACAGTATTAATGAATTATCTGGCTTGTTCAAGCACAAACTAATCAATCATCGATACTGTTGGCAATACTGCGACAACCCTGTTTATGACTTTGAGTTTGCTAGTTTTTTCAATCTAGATGATTTTTGTGCCGAACTTGACCGTATTGCATGTCTTTTACAGATAAGATTTATACCTGACTCTGAATTTTACAAACTGTACAAACATTTCTTAGATAGCAATCAAGGTTGGCACTCTTGGTGCCGCATTCAGGAAAACCGCCCTGACCTTGATTGGTTTGAACAGTTGTGGAAAAGCCTACTGGAGAGCGGTCAGCTCGATTAGTGTAGCACTGAGATTGATTTCTGGATCTGCTACAAGGCTGTGATTGACCAACCCGTTGCGAATAATCACAATGGCTTGATCTTGAACCTCGGGCTCAGTGCTCCATAGATCCAAGTTGTCATACAACCAACGATATGCATCATCCATTTCTTCAGGGCGTACACTGCTGCACATCACAGTTCTAGCCTGTTTGATATCACCAGTCTTGAACAGATTAACTGCATTCAGTTTCCAATCATTAGCTGCGGCAACGTCGTCTGCAGGATCTTTTAACACGCCACTGGTACTGTTTTGTTGCAGTGTGTTCAAGCACTTGCGTAGATCAGGATATGTAGCTTTTACATAGCTGTCTAGAATGTCCAGCTCAAACTCTACGCCTTCTTCTACCAGTACAGTTGCCGCTCGAGCTGTGAATTCAACTTGGTCAATCTTGTCAATGTGAAAGCCTTGACAACGACTGTGCAGTGCAGGGATGATCCGGTTAGGGTAGTTACAGGTTAGGATAAATCGTGCACTGGCATGATAGGTTTCCATTACTCCACGCAGTGCCGCTTGTCCATTGGGCGAAATATAATCTGCCTCGTCTAACAGCACAACTTTGAATTCACCAAATGGCAGTGTGCTCACAAAGTTTGTGATCTTGTCACGAATGGTGTCCACACTGTTCTCACGACTGGCGTTGATCTCCAGCACATCATACTCGCTGACTTCCAGCTGGTTAATCAAGATTTTTGCCAGTGTTGTTTTACCGACACCTGCAGCACCTGAAAACAACAAGTGCGGAATGGTACCTTCTTCGACCCAGCTGTTTACTTGAGCTTGCTGAGAACTGTCACGGAATACATATCCATTCACAGTGTCAGGACGATATTTTTCTACCCAAAGATTATTCATATATTAAATCCTATACTATAATGTGTGTAGTATATGTGAAAAGTTAGAGAAACGCAAGATGATTTGGTTAGATTTCTTCCCAATCCAGTTGGTATCTTCCCTCTATGAACCATTCACGGGGAAGGCTCCACTCAGGAGCATCGCTCTCATCGAAGTTGGAAATTTCTTCTAGGCCATTTGGCACAGAATCATTATCTTCCTGCACCAAAGTCTTCCGGTCTATGGTCGACACCTGGGCTGGTGTCAATTTCGTCTGGGTTTACAGAATCAATGTAGCCTGTAGGATCTTCGTCGGTTACTAGTAACATCGATTCTGGATCAATTTTACGCAGTGTTTGCTTTTCGCCCGAATCATTGACGAACTCAAAGCCACGAGTCCAACGTCCGTGTTCTACTAGTACCCACTGACCTACTTTGACGTCGGTTTGATCTGGACCTACCGCATACACCAGCCCCCAGCGAGGTCTTAGTCCACGTTGAGTTCCATCATCGCCAAGGATAAAAATACCGCCTGCGCTTAGTCTGGCTTCAAAATTCATGTCCATTACCAATACATCATCGTGTAGTGCACGAATACGTTTAAAGCCTTCCAACGGTTTTAGATATTTTTGGCTTCCGCCTGCATCCAGTTTCATAGGGTTCCTTATAGTCTCATGTTTTTCTTTGCTTTTCCAGGAGGTGTGGTTTTGGTCTGTGTAACCTTGCGGCTCTTTGCAATTGCGCCAGCTAATCCGCCCTGGGTTTTTGGTTCTTCTATCTCTGATTCTTCTACTGCTGGTGCTTCTGCGGTCACTGACTCAGCGGCTGTGTCCATTGGCAAATCCGTAACATTAGACATTTCTGTAGGTTGATTTGACAATGCCGCAGTGTCTTCGACTTCACTGGTTTCGGCTGCAGGAGTTGTTTTTGCAGCACGAGCCTCGGCTTTTGTAGCAAACACTGGTGCATCTACTACATTGGTTTGCCGTTGGTAGTGCTTTGCTACTGCACGGTTACGTGGTACCACTGTCTTGTTCTTGCTGTCAACGATGTCACCTCGTGCGTTCACTGGCATGTTGCCAACAGCACGAACATCTTCATTTTTCAAAACCACATCGCCAAGATCAATTTTTTTGCCTCTTGCTGTGGTGTATATTCGTCTGTTCATAACTTTCCCTCGTGTAAGCGTATTTAACGCAGAAATTCTTCCACTGGCAATTCATAGTAGAGGCTGTTTACTCGGTGTACACCAATTAGGTATAATACAAAACTGCTTACACTACTGCCTCTTCCAACACCCCAGATTATGTTGTTTTTGCGCATGACATCCACTAGATACACACAGTAACGCAGTAGATCAAACAGGTCTCGTTCCTGATACAGCAATAGTTCGTGCCCAGCACGCTGTAATTCAGCATCGCCGTTGCATAAACCAAGCACATGCTCAGCAATGTCCAACTGTTTGTATTCATCGGGCATGTGCCAACGTGTTTGATTTTTGCTGTCAAACTCTTCAACGGACTGATAACTGCAAGCTGTTTCTAGTTTGCAATTATCAAGCTGGCTACAAACACTGTCAATGTTCACAGATGAATCAACCAGTATGGTGCGATCAAAAACTTCCAAATCATTTTTCATTATGGCATTGATCAAATCTTGATCAGTGGCAATAAGTTGCCCTACATTGTCTTGTATCATGATATATCAATTTTATCAGAAAAGTCTTGGTCAGGTTTTTGGCTTGCTTGAACTCGTTTTTTGTATTCAGTTTGATAGCTCTCTAGAGCCATGTATAATTGATTGATCAAATGCTCGTTACCCGAGCTGAGTGCAAATGTCATTTTGCTGTTTAGTTCTGTGATCTTTTCATGGATATCATCCAGCGAAAGATCATCTAGATTACCAATTAGTGGATGTTGCATAGGATTATGTTAACAGGAAAACTGTAACAATGCAACCTTACGAGAAGGTTGCACCATTATTGCCAACAGCGAACCACTTACTGTTTGTGTATACCAGCGTGCAAGCATCTCCGTTGCCGCTAAACAGTATTTCACCGCTGCCGCCCCATCCGCTTTCTGCACCGGTGTCCAATGTACAAGTAACGTTACCACTGGAAACATTGTTGGCAATCAAGGTCTTGTACTGACCTTCTACGCCGGTACCCAGTGTAACTGCTGTGTTGGCACTGGTTGTAAACACATCAATGCTGGTGCTAAGGCTAAGACTCACGTTGGCAGTAACATTTCCCTTGGTGTTCTTGTCAAGATACAGTCCCCCTACAGCAATACTACCTGCAATACCTGCTCCACCAGCTGTGACTATACTGCCAGTGCTAGTACTGGTTGTCGCTGTGGTATCTGTGACGTCTATGCCACCGTCGAATGTGGCTTGGTCTTGGAATACACCTCTTGGTCTAGTAAGTTCATTGATGTACACAGTATCGCCACCGTCGGTGGTATAGAATTCAAACTCGTATGTACCTGTTTCTGCAAATGTAATTGTTTGCCCTGATACACCTTGTAAACTGCTCAAGCTTTTTGCCGCATCTCCGTTGCCCACTGCACTGGCAAATGTTAACGTGTGTGCAGTATCTGTAATTTTAATACGCAGTATGATAAACCCAGCACTTGCTAGCGTACCTCCAGGGAAACTACTGCCAAAGTCTATAGTGGTACTAGCGCCAAGGATAGCACTTTGATAATGACCAAGCCCGTAGTTAACACTCACGGTACCACTAATGGTTCCTAGGTCAACGTGTGTTAATCGTGTATCCTGCAGTTTAGCACTGCTTAATACAACACCGCCCATGTTGTTATTCACACTGCTAGTGCCAGTAAGAGCACTTTTTAGTACTACTTTTGCCTGTAAGTCAGTGAGTTCATCTGCAGCTCTTTCAAAATTATTTTTAATATTTGTAAAGTTGTCTCGAAACCCTTGCGAATCATTGTCCTGTCCAGCAATCGGATAGGTTCCGTCAATATCAGCTGGTACAATTGAACTTGTCATAAATGGTCATCCTTTAAAATCTATTATAGATTATTTATCTGGTTTACTTGCTATTGTAAAATAGTGACTTTGGGATAAAGCACGTATTTGTCAAATTCGTCACTGGCGGTATATTGGTCAACTGGCGATACAAATCTCATTGCTCCACTGTCAAACACTGTTTCCTCGCCACTGTTTCTGTCAAATGTGGTCATGCCGCTGCTCAGCTGCCAATTGCCTGATCTTGGTGCTAGATCTGTGGTGATTCTAATACTGTCAACTGTGGGCTCTGTGCTATCTACAGTATCGCCTGTGACATCCACAGTGGGATTCCAATTCTTGGTCAGCTTCTTGTCTATATCGTAACGATCTATTTCAAAATCAACAAAATTAAATCCTTCTGGATAGGCCTGCTCAATGTCGTATTTTACTCTTCCACTTTTACCCGGCACTGTATATGCTATAACCCAAGCTCTTGTAAACCCAAGAATTCGCCCGTCTACCTGTTTGCTGATCATCCACTGCGGCAATGCCGGCGTGACTCTGCCAATTTCGTCTATGATCTGTTCACGCATGTTAAACAAGCTGTTTGGATACACTGTATCTACTGTTGTACCGTTGACTTCTACAGCATTTTGTAACACTACACTTTTGCTTACACTTTGATTTTGTTGATTGGAAAGATCGTCTACCACTTCGCTGTAAACAACTTCGTAGATAACATTGTCGTTCTCGTCCACAGCCTGAGCAGTTTTCAAAGGGCCTAGTGTGATATTTCTTTCATAGTGGTTGAGATTCATAGCTTGCACATAACTGCTGATTGCGCCTGCCTTAAGTCCATATGCATGATTATAAACTACATCAGATGCTACGCCGTAATTTGGATCATCTGATCTATAGATAAATTCAGGCTGAAATATGGTGGTATCAGATAAGAAATTTATTATATCTTGTCTGTCAGTTTTGGGAGGCAGAGCTTTGATATACAAACTTTCGTAAGGTTCAGTGTAATCTCTTACCACCTGTATGTTAAAGGTTTTAAACACACTTATGCCACCAGTGGTTTCACTAACAAAGCTGTTTGCTGTGGCTGTTGCGCCTGATCCACTGTTGTCAGTGAAGGTAATCTGATTGTCAACATTGGCTGTTAAGTTATCTGTGAGCGTGACAGTGCTTCCTGCAATATTGCTTACATTACTGCCTGCGGCAATGCCATTGCCTGTTACAGACAAACCAATTGCCAAGCCCGAAATAGTTGCTGCAGTGCCATCAGGATTTACCAAATTAACAAAATCATCGCCTACATTTCCTGTTGCTAATGTGTTTGCAGTAAAATTATCTATTGACACATTGGGATTTTGTGTGTAACCTGCACCTGGATTACCCAATTGTATAGCAGTCACTGCACCATTTCCCAGCGTAGCTGTGGCTGTTGCACCAGTACCTGTGCCCGTAATAATTACGCCCGGTACATTTCCATAGTTTGCACCAGGTTCAGTGATAATAATATTTGCAACTCCGCCACTTTCGTTGACCACAGCAACAGCATCTGCATCCACAGTGATTTCAGATTCAACACCGGTGCGTACAACCGAAACACCGGTTGTTCCTGGTTCATACCCCGATCCTGGCGAATCCACTGTGATATCTACTACAACTCCATCGCTGAGTGTTACTAAACCTGCTGTGGCAGGTATAGCATTACTGCCTTGTGGTTCTGGCGTAAAACTTACTGTAGGCGGAGTCAAGTAGTTTTCGCCGCCATTTGATACATTTATTGCAGTTAGACTTCTGAATTCAGTGATACTGCTGTTGTTAAACGCATTGACTGTAAATTCAAAGTTCAAGTCAAACGTGGTTTCGTCAATTTCTCTACGAGTTTCTAATTCTCGATCGAATGTAGTAGTGCCTCTATCCAAGCTAAAGGTATTAAATGTTGTAGTACCTACAATTTCTCCGCTGGTTAACAGTCGCAACCCTTGTGGTAGCCTATTGTATTGACCGCCTCCTAGTGGATATTCACCGCTTTTTAAACGATAGCTTAATTCAACGCCACTGCGTGTTTCGGCTTCTATCTCGAATTGGCTTTGTGTACCTGCAACGATGTTACCTAAAAACTCCGGACTAAGCCAAGTGACTTCTGTTTCGATATCCCCTATAATTGTCATTGTAAAGAAGTAGAATTCACTGGTAATTACAGGATTGTCGCGTTTTCGTACTTGCACGGCAAATCTATAAGAAATTTCTGTAATGCTTTGTTCTGGTAGGTAACCTGTGAGCCATCCTGTGTCACTGTTAATACTCAGTCCCGGGGGCAAGCTGAGTCCTGCACGATCAAACACGCTGCCGTCTCTATCGAATCCGCCGTCGATGTCTACACCAGCTCCTGGACTATACAAGAATACAACCGATCCGTTGACATCAAGATTGAGATTTTTATCAAGCGTAACGGCGTCTCCGGTAACACTGATAATTCTGGCATCTAAAGGCACACCAAGTGCTCTTGCACTCATGCCAATACGCAACTCGCCTACACTGTCTGGGAGACTGCTGTCTACAAGACTGGTTATTTCTAATGTGTCTGTACCAGCTGTTCCTGTGCATTCCAAATCCACTCTAAAACCAGTGAATGGAGTTGCGTCATACCCCACACCGCTGCCCAAACTGAGTACGTATTCAATTGCATCACCGTCTAGATCAATGCCATTAAATTTGAATGCAAAGAAATTATCGTGTCGATATGTGCCAAGGTCACGTTCGGTGTTAAGCAATAATGGTGTTCGCACTGTGCTGGTATCACCGCGAATGAAGCTGTTATCGCCTGTGATTTCTACATTGTCGCCGGCTAAGCTGTCTGTGCTGTAGACAAAAATGCTGAAATCTCTTAGTACGGTATCTTTCCCGTCGCTGATGCCCAGTGTAAATTCATAGTTTTTGCTGATGCTGCGTGTGGTGAAATCATAAGGATAGGCATCTTTACCGTCGTTGCCGTCATAACCGGCTACAGCGCCTTCGTTTAAACTGGTAACTGGTTCTAGGAATCCTGATATCAGTCCAGTTTCGCTTACAGTCAACTGCGGAGGCAGGTCGCCGCCTTCGAAGCTTACAACTGGCGTGTCTCCTGGATCTCGATCTTCGTACTCTAATTGAAATTCGAAAAGTTCACCGTCTAGTGTTTGTGCTATCTGTCCTGGAGGGGTGATCCACTCGGGCTGGTCTTGACCTGTGACTGTTAAGCTGAATGTTCTATCAGCTACTCTGTAAGGAACTTCAGTACCGTCTGGTAATAACCGTTCAGTGTAAACACGAACACAAAATTCACTGGTGGTATCTTCGTCTACGTCCGCCGCAACACCCTGTAAACTGCTTACTGCTTTTGGAGTTCCCTCGACTAATCCATTCAATCTACATTGAATGCCTTCAGGAAGTTCTCCTGCGATCATTTCATAGTAGAGAACGTCTTTGTTGTCTGGGTCGCTGGGCAAAAAAGCCTGTAGAGCCAATTGGTAAAATATGCCTTCTTGAATTTTACCAAGACTGCCAGCTTCTGTGATCCACACCGGTTGTCCTTCGGGTGGATTTTCGTAGTCATATGACGACATTAAAAGGTGCTTCCTGCTACTCTATACCAAATATCAGTGGTGCCATCATAGTTATCAATGCAATAATAAAAATGTGTTGCGTCTGCTGCATACATGCCGGCTACATCACCTGTGTTACCTTTTGATGTGTCTGGCACTGTAGGCTGATATCGAGCGTACAGTTCCTGGAAATTGTCGTTGGTTTTATCGAAACAGGTTCTTAATGGATCGCCAGTTCCGTCGTTTGCAGATGTACCAATGTTGATGATTTGTCTTGCCATAAATGACCTCTTTGTTAATGATATTTATGGCAGGACTTGATGTTAGAATGACGTTCCGTCCAGAGCAGATCGCTTCCAGATATTGGTACTACCATCATAATTGGCAGTGCATACATAAATGTAGTTTGCATCCACAACAATGTCGCCCTGTTGATCGCCTGATGCACCTACACTTGATGCTGGTGCAGTACCTTGAATTTGAACTGTGTTTGCGGTTGATCTATTCACAGCGATAAGATTGCCGCCGGTAATGTTGCCCAGTGGCAAACTAAGGGACGAGCCTAGGCCGAAATTGATATCACCTCCTAAATCAATGTTGCCTGTGACATCTACGTTTCCTGCATTCACATTTCCAATCGTCTCAACTGTACCAGTTGTAGTAATGTTGCCGCCTGTTACGTTGCCAGTGGCCGAAACTGTGGCGGCATTTAGATTATTTGTTACAAACGCAGTGTTAGCAGAAAAGTCGCCGTTAGCAGTTAAATTGCCCAGTGATGAAATATTACCTGCAGTAACATTGCCTGTCACAGTGGCACTGCCGGCTTGAAATTGGTTTGTAATTTGAAGATTAGCAGCGGAGATCTGTCCTGAAACAGTGGTGATATCGCCGCCAACGGATATATTACCACCAGTGATATTTCCTGTTATTGTTGCGGCACCTGAACAGCTGATATTACCTGCACTAACATTGCCAGTGGCAGTTACAGTAACACAACTAAGTGTGCCGCCGGCACCTGTAGAAACATTTAAAGTATTTGTACCCGGGTTGAATGATAATCCGCCATTGTCAACCTGCAGGCCTGTGAATATGTTACCAGCACTTGACAACGCCATAAAAGGAATATTGTAACTGTTGTCAGGGTCAGCACCTTCAACAACATAAACACCAAAGGCCTGATCAGCTGTTCCTGTTAGATTGCCACTTACGTTGCCACTGAGCGGGCCTCGAAAACTGTTTGCTGTAACAATGTCAAGATCAGCATTACCAGTCACCGTGACATCTCCAATGATCTGTCCGTTAACTGTTAACACATCTGATATAGTAAGATTTCCGTATATATTATTCTCTGTAATGGTGCTTGCATCACCGACAGTAAGGTTACCGGCTGCTTCTAATTCACCGTTGCTTTGTATGGTGCTGGTTGCAGTGACAGTATCTGTGTTAATAGTGGTTATAGTTGCAATATCACCATTAACATTACCAACAAGATTGCCAGTATCTGCTGTAATGTTACCAGTGGTACTTACAATGTTCCCGAACACTGTAAAACCACCTAGCCCGGACAATAATAATGCGCCGCCAACTTCTATGTCATTGGTTGTAACAATGTTATTTGCATTTACATTGCCACTTATATCAGCATCGCCAGTGGTAATAAAATTGGCGCCTTCTATGTTGCCAGTTGCGTCAATTGTGGCTGCCTCAACAAACACATTTGCAGTGATATTTTCTGCTGAGATATTGCCAGAAGCAGCTACAGTATCAGTGGTTACAATGTTGGTTACTGTGATATTGTTTGCAGTTGCAGTTTCTGTAATAGTAATGTTTTCTGCCGAGGTATTTGCAAAAGTTACGTTGCCAGACACAGTGATTGCACCGGCTGTGACATTACCTGGTGTTTCTATGTTGCCTGCTGATACATTGCCCGTTACGTCTGCTGATCCGCTAAGGTCAACAGTATTTGCATACACAGTACCGAATCTGTCAGCGTTGGTTCCAATATCAAGCAGAATGTTGCCACTGGGCACAATGTTAGCAGTACTTTGCAGTGATCCAACGCCATTGGCGCTGAGAATTAAATTGGCGTTTGCACTTGTAACACTTATAGTGGTATCTGATATAGATAGATTACTAGTGATCAATCCAGTGTCATAGATTTCACTAAAATTATTATTTGTTTTGATCATTGCGGTGCGTAGTGGATCACCTGCACCGTCGTTGGCAGTGTTGCCAACGTTGATAATTTCACGACTCATTGTAATACCTCAGTAAACTATTTAGTCTACTACTGCATCACACTGCAAAGCTTTCGCCACATCCGCAGGTGCTAACTGCTCGAGGATTTTTTACAACAAATGCACTGTTGAAAGGAGAATCTTCAAAATCGACTACTGCTTCACTGAGATAGCTTGCACTGAGTTGATCTACTACACAAGGAACTGATCCGGCTTCAAACAGCCAATCCTGGTCCTCTACTATTGTGTCATCAAAAGTAAAGCCGTATCTAAAGCCAGAACATCCTCCGCCTTGTACAAAAACACGAAAACGTAGATTTTCTTCGTCTTGACCGTCTAGTAGTTCCTTTAGTTTAGCTTGCGCTGATTCTGTAATTGTAACTTGCATACTAATATTTAGTTTCTACGCATTTTTGAAATGCTTTCTGCTTCTTCATCTGATATTACAGGCACTGCATTGCTTTTGTGCATTGTAGCAATACCTTTGACCAGTGTGCCAGTGTATTCTTTACGTTCTGCTTTAGCCGCAATGCCTTTGCCGCTGTCATGACTTCGATATTGTCTATTTCGACTGGTATCTGGCAGCTTGTATTCAAATGTTTTTACTTCAGTTGCTGGTTGCCTATCCTGGCTAGGCACCTTTTCTAGTCGGCCGTGCAATTTTAACACGTAACTGTCAAAGTCCAATTGCTCACTGTGCCGGCCCTGTTGTTTCATTTTTTTGTTGTACAAGCGTAATTCTTCTTGCAGTTTTTTACGTTTGGTTTTAGTAAGTTTTGGTGCAGATGGCTTTTGTGTTCGCAGGGTGGTCAGACCCTGTGCTAGATGCATGGTCATACACTAATCCTTTAAAGTATTGTAGGTTTCGAGTTTGTTTTTGATTTCTGATTCTAATGCACGATATTGATCGCCTAGCTGTTTAAGTGCCTGCCAGTCAGCTTCTAATTCTGGATTGTCATCGATAATAGCCAGTCGTTGTTCAAGGCGTTCCAAAGTCTTTAGCACACTTTTGCCATTGATTTCCAAGTCGGCATCAGGACCTGTCAGTCGCTGCACATTGTCAGATGTTTGCCAATCGTCACTGAGACTAATAGTAAATGCATCATGTCCGAATGTACTAAAATCAAACGTATCATCAGTCACTGTGACAGTATCACTGAAATCATTGTGATCAAGATCGAATGTCATTTTACTTAGATCTATGCTCATAGGTCCTCCAAGCTTTTATATTACTTTAAATATTGGCTCGTGTCAATCTCAAAAACGTTTTCTATCTTGCTTTGTCTGCGAATATCCACTGTGAGACAGTGCAAGCCGCCGTCCCAGAATGTTCTAGCTCGAAAAGGCACACTGTGAGCTGTGATTCCTAGTTCTTCAAAACGACGGAATACCGCATCATTTTCTCCCAGGATAAGAATATTGTTTTCGTCAATTACCAGTGCATTAACTTCAAAATAGGTCTCTTGTGGATTGCCCACCCAATCATGAGCAAATTGAACTATGTGTTTGTTAAAGGACATTGGCATATCAACACCTTTTAACCACCAACGCCCATTGCCATAAACCTGTCTTGTATCTAGTCTACCATTGTCATTGTACTGAGAAAATTCTGGTTCACCGTGGATGGCAATACACTCCCACCCAGGAAAGTAGGTATTATAATCTTCAAAATACTGAGACGTTAGCAAAAGTCCCGGCCTAACAACATGAAAACATCCATCTATATGACCCCCGTTATCCACAATATTGAAATTGTATTCAGGGAACAGTTGCTCTAAATCATGCACAACCTGTGACTGTTTGTCAACAGGCAAACTTGGATTGTCACACAGAATTGTATCACCATATCTGACCACATTAGCGCCATTGAATCCGCGATGCCAATATGCCATGTCTTTGCCTCGCAGACTGTGTTCCAGATTGTAACTGTTTACGCAACTGGAACCATACCGCTGTGAAAGATGATGCCACGGTGACTCAACAGTTTCAAAAGGACGAGGATTGCCAATTACCAGCTGATTGCCGATAACAACACAGTAGTCTCTGGGCGTTATCTCAGGTTTTTTC
>Ga0209953_1000294_pt1 | contig 18638 bp, 34 predicted proteins | sample SalPonred_H2O_MG_FD_185713 | JGI IMG/M metagenome (GOLD analysis project Ga0209953, IMG submission 185713) | Salt pond water microbial communities from South San Francisco under conditions of wetland restoration - Salt Pond MetaG... | ecosystem: Environmental > Aquatic > Non-marine Saline and...
GCATCCGTTCCAGGACGACCCCTAGGTAGCGTTCGGTGGTGCGGGTGTCGGCGTGGCCTAGCATGGAACTGACTCGTTTCAGGGCACCATCGTAACCTTCACTTCGGAGCCTGTCGAATAAAGCCCTGGCCCCTGACCTTCTCAACGTATGGTTACCTAACCCTGACTGTGTGTAGCCGATGCCTGCCAGGGCACGCTTTACAGGCTCGTAGGAGTGGCTGAGAGGGCTTTTGGGCTTGATCTGCTGCCCTTTTAGGTCTGGCTCGGGGAAACCTGAGGCGTTGTCCCATGTCAGGGCTGGTTTGGTCATGGCTGGTGTGAGGTAGTCGGAGGGGGCTGGATCGCCCCAGGTGACGCGCCAATGGTTCAGCCAGGTCAGCATCTCCGACCGCAGCTCTGTGGTCATCGGCATCAGGTCAGACTGCTTCGTCTTAAGCCGGTACATGTTCACCGTATGGTCATCGAAGTTCAGATCCTGCACCCGCAGGTGCGCCACCTCTGACCCACGCAGGAACAGGAACAGACCTAGGGCCACTACTGCCCTGTCTCGTGGGCTGGGTGCTGCATCTAGCAGGGCCGGGAACTGTTCGACAGGGATGCGCAGTTGATCCTCTTCCGGAACAGTCAGGTTGCGCCAGCCTTCCGTCGGGTCGTAGCCCCTATCCAGGTAGCGGTGGCTTTGTGCCCACCGCACGAAATTGCGGGTGCTGTTCAGGTACAGGTTCCTGGTGGACTCTGACCAGTCGTTGCGTGTAAACATGTCCTCAATGTGGATTGGATGCAACTTACTGACAGGTATGTCCCCTGTTACTTCACTGAGCCTGCGCACTGCTTGGCAATGATTCTTCACTGTCCTAGGTGCCAGCCCTTTAGCTTGCAGGCTGCGCTCAAAAGCGTTGATAGCTGGGAACATTGTGGGGATGGGTTGCTTCATTGGTTGCTCCTACTGGTGTGTGGACTTGTGCTGTGCCAACGGTGCGACTCTAGCTTGAGTAACATTACATTGTCAAACCAATGCTAACTCGGGTTCAAGTCCCCCCTCGGACACAGGGCCTACTCTACCATGCCAAAAACCCTTACGTACCAACGGTTTTTCGCCCTGTCCAAAATGTCCGATAGTCCTTCGTTTGTAAATCCCTGAATGAAACATGAACACTCTAAGACTATGATTGACAATGCGCAGGCATTGTGCGGTATAGTCCCACTGTCACAACAAGCACAAGGAGAAAGCAATGGCTCGGGAACAAATACTGCCCGACAAAAATAAGCTCCAAAAGTACGTCCAACGGGGGATGACTCACCAGGAGATCGCTGATCTGGTCACCGAAGAAACGGGGACCAAGGTGGGAAGGAGTGCCGTGAGCGTGGCATTGCACCGATACGGACTAGCCAAAGACGCACCCCGATACAAGGAGTACCTGCCGTGGCGGGTTAAGACAGAGCATGTGCGGGCCTACCCTGCCCGCATGTTGCGGCTGATGGGACGCAAAGCAGCAGGCAGAGACATGACAGATGTGGATGCGAAGCTGTTAGAGAACTGGCTGGACATGCTGAACAGGGAGAACCTGATTGTGGCTTATGACCCTGACGATGAGCAGGGATTCCACTACATAGATGCTCAGTTCAAAGACGGCCACGGGGTAGCTCCTATCAGAACTAAAACAATCAAACTGTAACTATCTTGTATTGGGGCTCATTAACATTCGCCCCCTGCCGGAGCCCTGAACTAGGAAAGCCCCCCCTACCCCCCCAAGCAACACTTGGGTGGTTCGGGGGGAGCGATCCGGCATCTGCCGTCACCCGTCTACTGAGGTTCCGCCCCCACGGCTCACGCCGCCCGGATACAGTAACCTGTACCTGTCAATCCAGCAACACCCTGCATCTCCGGCGTGTCAGGTGTGTCGGGTCTTGACAAGTTAAGACCGGTCATGAACAATATTCACATGGCAGTAGCAGTCACCGATCATGACCTACTCAGCACCCTGATCGCCCATCACAGCGACGACCCCTGCGGGGAGCTTGACCTGTATTTGGATGATCTGGATTCTTTCGGGATCTTCGACGGTGTGCATGAACGATCGTGCGGCGGTGGCACATGCAAGGCAGTAATCATCCGATACGGCCAGACAGCCGTACTACCGAAAGTGGCACCGATCTATGAGTGATCCCAGCATGATCCTCCCTGAGCCTGTGAAACCAGGACACATCTCCTTCAGCAGTCTCAACACATTCACCGACTGCAACTACAAGTGGCTACTCACGAGAGTCGAACAAGTACCGGAAGCCAAGTCATTTGCCCTACCGGCAGGCTCAGCGTTCCACCACGCTTGCGACACCTACGACCTAGAGATCATCAAGTCTCAGGAGGTGCCTTTCTGATGGTGTACCACGACGCACTCATGACAGCGCACGCTGCGTTTCTAGAGGACTTCCAAACCAGACTGATCCAGGAAGAACCTTCCGCTGGCTGGAAGTCTAGTGGCCGGAAAACTAAGGCCCTGCCTAGCGGTGAGGACGATCAGTTCTGGATCACGAAAGGGCCAGAGCTGGTGGACGGGTACGCCAAGTGGCGTGAAAAGAACCCACACCTGCAACCGTGGGTGGCACCGAACGGGCAGCCCGGTATCGAACTTGGCTTCAACATTGCCGTCCCCGGAACTGACGTTCTCCTGCGCGGCTACGTGGATCGCGTGTTCCAAGACAACAACAACGGCAGCCTCCTGATCGTGGACTTGAAGAGTGGTGCTCGCAGTCAAACATCTGACCTGCAACTGCACTTCTACCGGATCGGTTTGCGTCACGCTCTAGGTGTGGACATTGCCTACGGTGCCTACTACAACGCCCGCAAAGGTGAGCTGGATGGCATCAGCGAACTGACACAGTTCCCTGAAGAGCGTGTGTTCCGTTGGGTCAGGAACATGCTCAAGACTATTGAGCTGAACCTGCTCGTACCCAGCGTCGGCATGTCCTGCTCCTGGTGCGGTGTCAAAGATTTCTGCCCCCAATGGGTAGACACGATGCCTGACTTCGACAGCCAAAACGATCTTTTACCGTAGGCTAAGTAACATTCACCTGATAGGAAAGAGGTAAGTAATGGCAGGCAATCACGCTTTCAGCGTTAGCGAAAACTTCTGCTACGTCGGAGGTGACACACCGCAGGAACTGTTCGAACGATTGACACAGTTCAATCAGTTCCCTGGCATGGCTGAGCAGATTAACCAGTTCAGCAAAGTCACCAGCGGTCAAGCATCCCCAATGCAGCAGGCCGTGGAAACGGTGCAGCAGCAGATGGGTGGTCAAGTCATTGACTCCTACCCCACTCCCCCGCCAGCTGCACCCACTCCCCCCGCACCGGCACAGTCGGATTGGGGTCAGCAGGCAGCCGCACCCGCACCGACAGTGAACACAGCCCCACCCACTTGTGCCCACGGGCCACGCAACGCAGTGGCTAAGGATTGGTGGAAGGCATGGTTCTGCTCTGGGCCTCGTGACATGCCGCAGGATCAAAAGTGCAAGCCAGTGTTCCTGCCTGCACCCGGTAAGCCAGGCCACAACCCGCAAGAGTGGGCAGCGTTCCCGGCGGTGGCGAAGTGAATCCACCATTCCGAACCTGGCACGCATACAACGAGGAAACGAAACTGATTTGTTTCGCTGCCGAAAACCAAACCCAACTGTTTACACAAGTCAGTTTGTGGGTTGCTCAGCATGAACATGAAGGCTGGTTCTTTGAGATGGGTGGCGTGGAGTTCGATCCCTTCAAAGACGACTTGCCGTTCGCAACCAACCTGTACGCCCACCGATAGAAGGCAGGCATGGAGACACTACATAAGGCCGTCCTGCTGGACGATCACAGTGGTGAGCCGATCCCCATGCCGTTCAAGTCATGGACAGCAGCTGGGATCGCGTTCACTCGCGGGGATCTCAGCATGGTCGCTGGCCCACCAGGGTCAGGTAAGTCCACGGTTGCTTTAAACATAGCTGTCGGTGGGAAAGTTCCCACTCTCTACTTCTCAGCCGACAGCAGCAAAGCAACACAGTCCATTCGGATCGTGGCGATGGTGACAGGTCAATCCATGACCAGTATGCGTGGCCACATTGACGCTATGGGCCGTGACTTCTGGGCGCAAGATTGGGTGCAGGACGCGCTCATGCAGGCCAGCCACATCAAGTTCGTGTGGGATGGGCAGCCAACACTCAAGACGTTAGACAACGCGCTTGACATTTATGCGATGACGCAAGGTGACTACCCCACCATGATCGTGTTGGACAACGCGATTGACTTCGCGCACGACGACGGTGACGAGTGGGGTTCGTTGCGTTCCTTGATGCGTGAGTTCAAGCTCACTTGTCGGGAACACAACATTGCTGGTTTAACGTTGCATCACACGAGCGAAGCTGTGCAAGGCAACCCTTGTCCACCGTTGTTCGCTGTCGCAGGGAAGATCAACCAAACCCCAGCAACCGTGGTCACTATCGGCCCAGCTACTGAAGGTTTCCTACCGACTGCTGCTGTGAAGAACCGTAACGGTAAAGCCAGCCGTGGTGGCACCGATCCCGTTTATCTTGAATATCACCCTGACTTGGCTCTCATCAGGGATTGGCAGGGCATCTCATGAGCGCAGCTAACAAAGCCAAGGGAACAAAATGGGAACGGGATGTTGTGGAGTACCTGACTCCCGTGTTCGAAACCACCCGACTGCCTAGGACTGGTGCGAAAGACGAAGGCGATGCGGAAGTACGCATCAAAGACTACCTGCGTCTAGTACTGGAAGCGAAAGCAGTGAAGGCAATCAACCTTGCTGACTTTGTGGATCAGGCTGTGCTTGAGGCTGGTCACCGGGAGGACAGGACAGGGGTACCCACATGGGGTGCAGCTGTTATCAAACGCCGCAACAAATCAGTGGGCGATGGTTACGTCGTGTTCAGCCTAGAAGAGTTCCGCGAGTTCCTGGTGGCGGTAGCCGGATGAGCGACTACGACATACCCATCTGGCCTGTCCTTGAACATTACGGATGGGATCTACCACCGGAACGCAGCGGCTGGCAGAAAACCAAGTGCGGGGCGCACGACGACAGTGTTGCTTCAGCTTCAGTGAACAGTGATGTAAACGCAGTGAACTGTTTGGCCTGCGGGTACAGCGGAGACACCATCAAAGTGGTGATGCAGAATGAAAGTTTGGAGTTTAGGGATGCAGTTGCTAGAGCAAGCGAGATCGTTGAGGGTGCTGGCCGAAAGGTACGCACAGAGTCTGGATCTCGCCGGGGAGTTCCTGCAAGCAAGAGGGATCAACAGAGCAGCCGCCGTTACCAGCCTCCTAGGAGTCGTCACGGCAGAGAACGCAGCACCCGAGCATGAAGCCTACGTGGGCAGGCTCTCTATTCCTTACCTCACTCCTGCGGGGGTTGCTCAACTGCGATTTCGGTCTCTTGCAGGACAGGAACCCAAGTACCTGGGTGTACCGGGGCAATCCCCAACCATGTTCCAAGTCGAAGCTCTCTCCGCACCGGGAGAAACCATCGTGATTACTGAAGGTGAACTGGATGCGCTGGTGCTGTACCGGGAGTGCGGCATCCCAGCAGTGGGTATCCCTGGTGCGCAGGTTTATCAAGACCATTGGTGGCGCGCCTTCAACGATTTCCCTCGCGTGGTTGTGATGACTGACAGCGATCAGGCTGGGAAGGATCTGGCTAACAAGCTGGCCAGCTCCATTCAACAATCGAAAGTTGTGCATCTGCCCGATGGGATGGATGTAAACGACTTCTACCTCGCGCATGGGGTGGATGCAATAAGGGAGAAGGTGCTGGTATGAGCATGACCCGAATACTGCGACACCCAGCGGTCACCAAGTACGGCAGTGGTGTGAGCAGTGCCGATCTTGCTGACTTCGTGCAGCTGGTGTCTGACACGGCAGCGTTGCGTGTGCTGCGACAGGGCGACGCTGAATATGGTGGTGAGATACAAGCCTTTGAGTTGAAAGACAATCCTGCGTTTGCGCAGGACATAGCTGAAGAGCTGCTGGACACCGTGAACTATGTGGTGATGACGTTGGCTCGCACGCTGCACAGCATCCAAGAGATAGGTGCAACGGAGCTGTCTCAGGCGTACAACCGTGGCTGGGAGGACGGCGAAGAGTACGTGTTGGACTCCCTGGTGGACAAGGTGAGGGGTCGAACATGATCCGTCACGTAGTAGTCAGTGATCTGCAATGCCCGTATCAGGATCAGAAGGCAGTGAACGCTGTCGCTGATTTCATTCAAGAGTGGCAGCCGGACAGTGTGTTGTGTGTGGGTGATGAGGCTGACCTGCCCCAGATCTCCCGATGGACGCAAGGTACTGCGGGTGAGTGGACGAAAGACCTTGACCATCATCGTAACGTCACAGTGTCAGTGTTGCAGCAGTTGGGTGTGACTGACCTGTCTCGCAGCAATCATGGTGACAGGTTGTGGAACAGCATCAGCCGCAGGCTGCCTGGCCTGATCGGTGTGCCTGAGCTGGACTATTCAGAGTTCTTCAAGCATGACGAGCTGGGTATCACGTTCCATTCGAAACCGTTTGAGTTCGCCCCCGGCTGGGTGCTGGCTCACGGGGACGAGGGTGGCGTGAGTAAGAACGCTGGCACTACTGCCATCAACCTTGCCCGCAAGTTCGGTAAGTCCACGCTGATAGGTCACACGCACCGGATGGGCATGGTCAGTGAATCCCAGATGCTGTCGGGGAAGATCACTAACTCTCTGACGGGTGTTGAGGTTGGTCATTTGATTAACACTCGCTCCCCTGGCATGGCCTACACCCGTGGCAGTGCGAACTGGCAAAAAGGTTTCGGGCTGGTGTACGTGGATGGGAAAAAGGTTACGCCCGTTCTTGTGCCGATCATCGGCAACGCTTTCACGGTCGAAGGGGTGACGTACCGATGGACTTAACCGCTACTGAATACCGCAGCGTTACTGCTGGTGCGAAGCGTGCGTTTAAAGCAGGCCGTGAACTGCTGCCACTTGAGGATCTGAAACAAGAAGCCCTCGTGTGGCTGATGGAACGGCCAGCCCTGGTGGAACGTTGGCGGGAAGAGAACACGAGCAGCCGCAAGATACGCACCGTCGCCTACCGGGTGGGTGTTGAGGCTGTGCGCAGGGAGCAGCGGCAGACAGGTCAAACGCACCGTAGGGATCAGTGGCAGGCTGATGTTGGCTTGCTGGAAGAGCTACTGCCTGAAGCTGTGGCTGGCCCTGAAGCGTGGACGAGTGCCAATCAGACTCCCCCAGATGAGGTGAAGCGTGGACGCACTAGCCCAGCGGAAGGCAACAACTTCCTTGCGTTGATGGCCGATGTTTCCGGTGCTTTCGACAGCCTGAATGATGAGCAGAAGTTTGTGTTGCGTGCCCTCGTGGTTGGTGAATACACGCAAGAAGGATTAGCTGACGAGATGGAGCTGGATAGGTCAGCTGTTCGTCGCATCAAGAAGCGTGCTTTAAACGACATGCTTGATTTCCTTGGTGGTTTGGGTTTCAGTCATAAAAGGAACGGCCATGCGTGACCGGATGGCAACAGTGGAGTCCCTGTATGGGCAGCCTTGCACTGAGGATCACACATCCCTAGGCCCCATGACTGAGTGCCTGTGCGGCTCAACCCTGTTCATTACTGCTGTCTGGCTGGACGAGAATCGGGAGATAGGGGGCTGGTTTGTGGACGGCAAATGTTTGGGCTGCGGCGCAGCCGTACTCGTGGCAACCCCGGCTGATGTGACGTATCTGGATGACGAAGGGCGGGTGCAACACAAATGATACTGGATGCAGTATTAGTAACAGCCCTGTACCTGGGCAGTCGGGACATACCAGAGTTCCCTATCCCTACCCACTATCAGGAGTATGCAGAGTGCGTGGCGATGCGTGAGTCCAGTGGCTCACCGTTCGCAGTGAACCCGACGGGCAAGTATCGGGGCAAGTACCAGTTCAATGACGAGCTTGCCGATGGCACGACCTATCACATTAAAGATTGGGTTAAGACCTGGCACCCGAAGCCGAAGAAGTATCTGGCTGCCCTGCGTAGGCAGCCGATGAACAAGTGGCCTGAGCCTGTTCAGGATGCGGCGTTTGTGGCTGTGCTAGATGGGCACGATCAAGAAAAACGATGGGCTGGTAAGGCTCACTTTGCTGGTGGAAGGTGGTATTGCTAATGGAGATCAAAGTTGAGGGCAGCGTCACGATCAGTGCCCCTGTTCGTACTGTCGGTGACCTGAAAGAACTCGTCCACTACCTGATGATGTATCGGGTCAGTGAGGAAGCGATGGTGGATTACGGAACGGGGAACGTTTACATCCTCCCTCTTGGTGAGGACTTCGTAAAGACTGTGCCGATTGAGTGCGGGGATCACCTGTCTGGTGATGCGAAGTGGGATTGGCTGATCGAAAGCCACCAGCATCCCGAGCTGGATAGGGAAGAGCGTCAGGTTTGCGGTGGCTGCGGTATCAGCAGCGACCATGATGACTTTGGTTTCGCTGCCACCTGGAAGTGGATCGAAAGCAAGGCTGACTACGACACGTTCTGCGAACCTTGCGCCGCTGACCGTGACCGTGATGAGCGCATCCGTGAAGCCTTGGTGAATCACCAGCCAGCCAACTTCGAAGAGGCTCGTGAAGTTATTGAGACTGTGAAGGATGAATGGCGTGGGCCTGGATACAAGTAAGAAATGCAAGCCTGTCTATGTCCTGTTTCGTGAACGAATGGTGTGTAAACAATGCGGTCGGGAGGAATACAAGCATGACTAAATGGTGTGAACGCTGCGGTTCAGATACGGAACCAGCGAACGGTTACGTTGTTAGGTGCATCAACTATCAGGACTGCGGTCGGTATCAGCAGATTGAGCTGCCCAAGTCACCCAGACGCAAGAGACGCAGCAAGTGAGTCATCAACCAAGTATTCATTCTTGAGCCACTCCGGTGCATCTTTGTAGTCGTAATCCTTTTCCATTTCCCAAGCATGACTCCAAGCATCTGCGTCAAAGGTTGGCGACACTGGCCACCTTAGGCGTGACATGACAATTTCGTGCATTTCCATTTGCTCGCATATTGCGTATCTAAGTTGAGGGCCAAACTCTTGTAGATCTTCTGCGCCGTACATAATTTTTTTGAGATACGAGCCATAGCGCGAACGGATCTTTTTGTGGCAGAACTTCCTTCTATCCTGAACATCTGGTATCCACAAATCACCAAGGAAAACGCTGTTGCACTCCATGCACGAGGGAACCGTTGGAACCCTTCTGCGATCAGCCTCTCCCGACCAATTCCTAGGTAGCAGGTGATCCTGATGTTGAGCAAACAGCCCACAATATACGCACGACTCAGATGGATAATCGGGATAGACATAAGTTACCGTCATGCGATCAAGCCATGTCATCATCATCATCTCCTTTACAGGTGAAGGTTACACCATCGTTAGCAGTAATCAGTTGCACTACACCGGCACGACAGTCCCGATGCCATCCGACTACCTCATGCCCAATGCTTTTCAGTGCCTGGTTCCTGGTAAGGAATGGCCCGAAGGGCTGGGGCTTGCTGGCATCCTGACCCACCCAAACCAGCCACAGTTCCCTAGCAAGGAACAGCTCAACTGCTTGTGTAAACACAGCACTAGCTAGTTCCTCAACGTCATCCCATTCCTGATCCAGCAGGGCAGTCAAAGCTTCACGTTCATTCTTTCTGATCCTCACGCTGCTGCCTCTTCCTCTTCCAGATCAGCGAACATTGCCTCTACCTCCCACTGCGTAAAGCCCTGCTCACGCATGGCCGCATCCAGATCCCAACCGTCATCAACCATTGACAGGATGCGATCTGCAATGGGCTTCCAATCGGCCCACCGCGGCACACTGTTGTCGCCCCAGCCACGAGGGTCATTGCCTGTCAGTCTGGCTACGATCTTGCGGTACTTCCTCTCACGGGTCTTGGTGCCTTCACTGCCCCACACTCCATGCGGTTCAGCCATGCCCACCACCCGGCACTCCCGGATGTAGGCACAAGCCAGGCAGATGGCTTTCGCTTCATTGGCGTTACGTCCAGCCTCCGGGAACCACAGGTTCGTGTCCTTGGTTCGGCAAGCGGCTGTCTCAAACATCATTCCTCCTTTAGAAAACTAGAAACAGTAAGCTGAATGGGATGGCTGCGACGGTTGCGAAAGAGACAGCAACCACGGGGAACCACACCCGCATAAAGCGTTGGATCGTTTCGTTCTCACCGACAGTGGTGGACACCAGCCACCACACCAGCAGGAACCCGGTGATCCAGAGGATTGTGTAAACCAGTTCCATCATGTTCCTTTCAGATAGTGGAGAAAGGCCCAGCCCCTCTGTCTGGGCTGGGCCTCTCCGTACAACTAGCCCCAGGCTTCCCCTCCTGATTGGGCTAGAGGTCTATCCCCACAACCTGCTAGTGGCCAACGCTCAGGTAGAACCACCAGCACCCTCTATTGTGGGGCATTGACTGTGCATTGTCAAGGGCTAGTTACTTTGTGTCGCAAAGAAATAGATGCTGACTGCTGCTGCACCCAGCACGAGCCACGCCATGAGGTTCGTCATGCTGCCACCTTGCTCTCTCTCATGCGGGCCACCATCCGGGCAGCCTCAAGCCAGCGTTGATGCAGGACAGTCGTGTTCACTGGCTGACCAGCGATCATCATGCCTTGCAGTAGGCCACACAGGTAAGCCCCATGCAGTACGTCGTACCCTTTCGACTTGTCGGGCATGGCCCTGGCAGCCTCAATCGTCAGAGTGTCTAACTCGTTGATCGTTGCCGTGACCTGCTCATACGATAGTTGTGACATGTTACTTACTCCTTTGCGTGATGCGTCGCTGGCCGAACCTGGGCTTCTCCGTCAATACTTCAGGTCGTGTAAACGCTAGGTCACCGTCTTGTCTTGGCACATACCAAAGGCCTGTCTCTTTGTGATAGGCCACAACCACGTTGCCCTCTTGCAGTGCAGCCAGCCAGGACAGCAACCCTTCCTGCTCACCGTCAGTCAAGGTGAGGCCACGTTCACGACGAGCCAACCGACGCAGCATCTGTAACGGCCATTGTGTATTCCATTTAGCCGTCACCCCCCACGGGATAACGTCGTCGTAGCGTGGCTTCTCCCCCACTTCACCAGCTCTATGCAGGGCCACACTCACAGCACTGCGACTGACAGGCACACCTTCTTGCTGGCTGATCCGTTCAGCTATCTGCTTATGCGTGAGCCCTTCCTCGTCCCGCCACTTGATTAGTGTCGGCAAGCTGGGCAGTTTCTGTTTCGCTGCCATTACTCTCCTTCCTACACTCGCATTGGCAGTGCCACTCCTTCGTGACACCGTTCTTGTCTCGCTTACCTTCGTAGTGGGTGACCCGGACGAACACAACACAGTCGTCATGCTGCCCGGTGTCACACCATCCACACCTACTCACAGCTCGTTACCGTTCTCGTCCTGCCAGATCAGGTCGTGGCGGGATGGTGGCTCACGAAAGTCATCCTCAATGCAGTCTCGGATGTAGTCATAGACAAGGCTTTCGGTGATCTCATCGTCCGACCAGCCAAGGTCTTTCAGGCTCTCCACAATCTCATCTACATTGTAGCCGATAGTGTGCATCACGTTCACCCTCTTGGGCATGTTGCTCATGTTACTCATCCTTTCGTTTGTTAGGTTACTGTGTTTACACGTACTCACAACTCGTCGTCACGCTGGTCAATGAGAATGGTCAGCGCATCACGCAACTCAATAGCGTCAGCGATAGTCATGTCAGGCCAGGTGTGATTACTCATGTTTCCTCTAGTGTGTGTCAGTTCGATGAGGGGAACATCAGCCTCATGATCGAACTTCTTGTTGGCCTTCGCAAAGGAGCGGCCATGGCCATCCCCCTTTTCCATCAAACGGATGGATGCTTCCTGCAACTTCATGCTTCCTTACCTTTCTCTTGTTGGGTTACTGTGTTTACACGTACTCGCCGTCGGCAGTGAACTCAAAGCCGTTGTCCTCAGCAAGCGCAGCCAACTGATCCTCATGCTCAAACCACATGATCTCTTGCTCAAGTGCGCGGGTTAGCCAAGCTTCCACTGCATTGGCGAAGGCTCTGACAGTCTCAAACACCTCAGGCTCATCGTCCTCATCCACTATCTCCCACACTCCGTACTCGTTCATACGAGTCAGGTCAATGCGGTCAGGTGTAGGGAAGTAGCCACTCTGGTCGTGCTTGATACGAACCTCATAGTCCCCATCCAGGTCAAGGGTGGGTGCGCCTTGCATGTCGTTGTTCACATCTGAACTGTGGAACTGCACACGAAACCCGACATGCCTGCGCTGGTCGAAGCCAGACCAGGAAGTGATGGTCACATCTGCCGCTAGGCACAACAGATATTCCAGGTCGTTTGTTAGTGACTCTGTAATCATCTCTTCGTGCCATGCCATGCCACGCAGGTATTCTGTTGCGTTGTCTTTCGCCCGACTGTCCACCTCGTCAGAGTCCATCAACTCTTGGTACGTGTAAACAGTGCGCGTGATTGTTTCCGTTCTCATGCTTCCTCCCTCTCTGTCTTTTCACTTTCCATTGCCCGGTTCAGGGTGGCCCTTAGGCGCAGCCCATACAACCCGATCAGTGCTTTGATCCGATCCCTCTCCACCTTGGGGATGTTCTCGCCAGCTGGCTCGTCACCCTGAACCAACTCCAAGTCATGAACCTTCACCGTTCCCCGTACATCCAGCAGGTCAGTAGCCTCGAAGAACCATTCAGCTTGCAAGTCGTCCAGGTATGCGCCCGCTACCGTGGCGCGGAACTCTATGAGGCCATACCACCCAGGGGGTGACATAGCTTCAGCGTGCGTCAATGCGATTGTCATTGCCTTACCTTTCTGTTGATTGTTCACTCACCATACTACAATACATTCACTGTGTCAAGTTACTAACCGTAGATACTTTGACCAAACACTGCACACTGCACCACCAAGTCACCCAGCACAGCATCCATGTCAGCCTCACCCAAAACCCAATCCGTCAAGGACAAACCCGTCAAAGGATCAACCACACCCTTGTCAATGGCGATCTGCAAACCTTTAGCCAGGTCAGCCACAGTCAGGCGCATGGTGATCGGCACTTCCACACCCAGCTCATCATCAGGGTCATCAACCTCAACACCCAGCCGGGAAGCCATGATGAAAGTTTCCTGATACCAGGGCATAGTGCCGAAACCACTGCTGGTCACTGCGTCCCACAGTTTCTGATCGTCCACTTCCACTGTCACTTTAGACATCGTTTACACCCTCTCTAGTTTCGTTTCTGGCAGATACAAAAGGTCACCATCAACCATCACCTCATACAAGGGATGGTAGACAAGCCTTCCGATTACCTTTCCTTCCTTGCCCGTCCACGGGTTACCCTCGGCCAGCCGGACAATCACTCGGTCACCCTTCACAATGCTGCTCATCGTTTACACACTCCAATCCATGAACTTGATCTTGCCTTCACTAACCCAACGCTCACCGAACCCGTTGATCGGTTCGATGAGGAAGTCAAACGACCCAAACCTGTGCCTCGTGTCCTTGATAGACACAGGTACAGACAGTGTGCCGTCCACTTGATACTGCGCATCTGTCCTGCCAACCATGCTGGCAGCCTCAACTACTGTCATCGTTTACACCTTCCAATCGTTATCACTGTCGTGAATGATCGCCGTAGTTCAGGAACGCATCGCAGTCAGAGCAAAGAACGTTCGGATGATCCGAACCTGGCCCGAACCTAACCCGTGCGCTGCGTTCCTCCTCGCCGCAGTAGTCGCACTCAATCATTGCGTTTACACCTTACCTTCCACTTGTATTGTTACCATCAGCCAACAGTTACCATGCCGTAGCACTCAACATCCGGGCAGCGCAACCCACTCGCAGCATCCAGCCACTTAGCCGTAGTGCGATACACAAACCCACAGTCCTGGCACTCACACTTGATCATGCGGGTACCTTGCTTCTTGATACTCGCAGCATCCAGCCCAGCGTGCGGGTACTCCCCCAGCACTTCCACTATCTGCTCAAGGTCAGTGCGCAGATCCTCGCCCGCATCGGTAGCCGTCAGTTTCCCTTCCAAGCCAACAGCCCGCGCCACCTTCCCGAACTCCTTACCGTGACCACTACCCACGGGCAGGTAGGCATGGCACAACTCATGCACCAGCACATCCAGCACCTTGATTGGGTCAGTCAGTTTCGGATGGATGAACAGTTGCGGAATACCGTCCTCGCTCATGTAGTGGCATTGCCCAATCGTTGTGCGCAGACTTCCACGCCCAGCTGGGAATCCCACACTCACCCTTACAGGGTTGCGCTCTGCCACTCCATCGAACAGTGGTGCTACCAATTCTGTGGCAGCCATTAGCCATTCCTCACGAGTCATCGTTTACACCCTTTCCTACGTAGTTGGGGTTAGGTATCCATTGGATACTGCACTTGCAGTACCAAGCGTTCCCACACTTGCACTTGCTTTCCCATGTCTCGCCAACTTTCAGCGAACCGTCAGCGTTCGGCATCGTTTACACCCTTTCTTGTTGTGGCACTGCCACGTAGTCGTAACGTTCACCGGCTAGTTGCGTGTCGCAGCCAGAGCAGTGCGACCCAAAGTGCGCTTGAGTGCTGGGGCTATCGCAGCCATTGCAGTCGTAGCCATGCTCACAAGGCAGACTGCCGATTAGCCAGCCTTGCAACTTTGCCAGCGGCTCAGCGTCCGGCTCTTCATCGAACGGCGCGCCGTAGGCATCGGTAGTGATGCACGCTTCACACAACGTCACTTCCACTTGCTCACTCATTGTCACGTTACCTTCCCTCATGATTGGAACAACTCCACTAATACATCGAACAACTCCGCAGCGAACTCCTCCCGGAACCCCGGAATACTCGCACTCTCACTAGCCCAATTAGCATCCACCCAGAAGGCAGTGCCGTTAGTCCATAGCCACGCAGTAGGCCCGCCGAAGGCAATCATTACCCCGGCCCGGCGAACTTCCGGCTTGCCCTCGTGCTTACTCACTACCCACTGAAAGTCCAGCCCTCCCTCAAGGTAGTCGTAGATATCCTCAGGAGGGTTAGCTTCCAACCCTTCCACGATCTCCACCGCGTAATTCTTTGCACTTGCTTCACTCATGTCGTTACTCTCCCACACTTTCCTATCGTTGTCAAGTTACTTTAGAAACTTGCGGGCACCAAACTCCCACGTACCCAAGCACTCCCGGTCAGGGTTACGCTTTTCCTCGCGATCCTCAAGGACTCGCAACACTGCCCACATTATTGCTGCCCACAATCCAGCTATCCCGCCGAACAGTGCCAGCCCGGCCAGCAAAGCTGGCCACCACTGCATGAACTCACTCACGGTTACCATCCTTTATCGTTGTGTTTACACACTACCATAGTAGTCTGCCATTGTCAAGTCACCACGACTTAGAAGTCAGCCATGCGGATTGTTCCCGCAGACTTCCTTTCCGCATCATGATCAGTACGTACGAACCTACGGATAGGCGCGTCATCATCCACCACGGCAGGCTGCACCAGATTGCTAGTAGCATCCACCACTTCCTTGCGAGTGCGCTTAGCCTTAGGCCTACTGCCGTAGGCCGGGTAGTAACCCGTGACTGACGAACCACTACGTAACCCATAGTTACGCGCTGGCCGCGCCGCAGGCACCCTAGCTAGGTCAGTGGGCGTGCCACTGCCGTACACACTCGCGCTAGTTGCGCGAGACATTACGTACTCCTTTCGATCCAGCTTGCCTTGCCTAACTTGTAGAAACTACTTTACCATCTTTCATTGTGTCTGTCAAGTTACTGACAGATATTTAGTTATGTCTTGCGTCACACTTCCTTGCTTGCCACCACTTCGGCAGTTTCTAGCCTTCCGCTAGTCTCCTTCGGTGACAGTGGAAACACTACGGCACAACACTGTCAGAGTCAAGTTACATACTGGGACAAATCGGACATGATTAGTGTGATCTACACCACATCATCCAGCACCCACAGATAGTCCAATCTTGGATAGTCCAATGTTGGATTACTTGACGTCAAGATATGAGACCCTCAACTACCTTCCCTTTCCTGCCTTTCCTACCAACTTAGTAGGGAATGAACTAAGCTAGCTGCCTATACAGTCTGTCTAGTCGGGCTTAGGTGAGGCTTACCTAATACAGACTGTACCCATAGTCCACTGTCCGAAGGGTTAGGGTAGGCTACCCTTAGAAAGTTTCGTCGTGGGGAGATATGCACCCTATGTCCGTTTCGTCACGATTGTCCGGTATGTCCGTTTGACCCACCCTTTTTTAGCCAGCGCGCACCTTTATACACACACTCCCCCGTAATTTGCGGCAGTGTTTCCTGTCTTGAGCTGTGTTGCTTGTTTCTGGCTGTTTTGGCTGGTTAGAACCCTACCAGGGGGTTTTATGTCGCAGTTCTGTCACAGTTTGCTGTTTTGTGAACTATTTTGAACCGACACGCCGTACTGGTTGGCCCTCATTATTAGTTAGAAGCTAATTTTATTTTGTACCGGCTGGGCGGTGCTGGCGGTACTATACAGCCCTCTCGTTGGTCGGGCTGTTTGTTCTGTACCCCTCCCTAGTTTTGATCGGTCGGGGTTTGTACCTGTCAGTAACCGAAGAAAAATTGTTTAAACTTTTTTTAGATAACTAGACCAGGGCCTCTCTTTGGTCGGCCCTTATATATAAGTAGAGGGTGTTTTTCTAGCCGAAGCTGTTTATACCTGTGCAGCCTTCGCTCTCGTTGTTCGCTCAGGCTGCCTATACCGGGGCCTGTGATTTGTCCTGTTTATTTTCCTGGTTGGAGTGTGCTGTGCCTACTGCTTCTAAGAAGCGCGGTAACCGTCTGGGGACGGGTGCTGGTGGTGTTTCGAAGGGTCGTAAGGCTGACGGCAGGACGATGGCTGAGGTGAAGCAGGAGTTCTTGGAGCTGATTCATGAGGGCTACCGGATTCCTGAGGCTTTGCAGAAGGTTGATCGGCGTAGGGCTACGTATGAGGGGTGGCGTAGGAACGATCCTGAGTTTGTCCGAGAAATGGACCGACTGCGCAAGTTACATACGGTGCGGTTTGAACCAGCTGAGCAGATGACCTTCCCGGACTTCTCCCGGAAGTACCTGGGTGCTGAGGTGTTCCCGCACACGCAGAACGTCGTGGACATGATCGAAGGCAATGATCCTTCTTGGCTGCATCCGAGTATGGATTTTGAGAAGGGTGAGCCGGATCTGGTGATGGTGAACATGCCACCGGAGCACGGCAAGTCATCAGCTATCACCATCAACTATGTGACGTACCGGATTGCGATGGACCCGAACATTCGGGTGATTATCGTGTCTAAGACGCAGACGATGGCCCGGAAGTTCTTGTATGCGATCAAGACCCGCCTGACGCACCCGAAGTTCACGGACATGCATGTGGCGTACGGCCCGCAGGGCGGCTATGACAAGAACTCAGAGTCCTGGTCAGCTGACCGTATCTATATCAGTGCGGATTCGCGGGATAGTGGGGAGAAGGACCCCACGGTGGAGGCGTTGGGTATCGGTTCGCACATTTATGGTGCCCGCGCTGACTTGATTGTGGTGGATGACGCGGTTGATACATCCAACGCCCACCAGTTCGATAAACATATTGACTGGTTGCAGGGCGAAGTAATGTCCCGTATCGCCGCTACCGGTTCCATGCTGATCGTCGGCACCCGTTTGGCGAGTCGTGACTTGTATCTGGAACTGCGTGACCCGATGCGGTACCCGGATGAGAAGTCTCCGTGGTCGTATCTTTCGATGCCAGCGGTGTTGGAGTACGCGGATCATGCGAAAGATTGGGTGACTTTGTGGCCCAGAAGCAACATGCCGGAGGCCGGTGACCGTCTAGCGGTACCGGATGAGGACGGTTTGTACCCGAAATGGGATGGGCCACGGTTGTCGAAGAAACGTAACCGTGTGTCCCCGAGGGCTTGGGCGTTGATTTACCAGCAGCAGCAAGTCAGTGAGGACATGATCTTCACCCCGGAGATGGTGCGTGGCTGCGTGAATCAGGCCAGGAACGCTGGCCGCATCCGTGACGGGTTCCCAGGGAACCGCAAAGGCGGCATGAACGGGCTAGTGGTTGTTGCTGGGTTGGACCCTGCTACGACGGGTACGACAGCTGCGGTGGTCGCTGGCCTTGATCCGGTCACACATAAACGGTATGTGCTGGATATGCGTAATAAGGCTGGTATGCGTCCGGAAGAGCTGAAGGACATGATCCTGGAACTCACGGACACGTACAAGATCATTGAGTGGCGTATCGAACATAACGCTTTTCAAGGGTTCCTCGTGTACGACCAAGCGTTAAACAACGAACTGGCGTTACGTGGCTGCGTGATTCGCGGGCATCAGACCGGCAGCAATAAGCATGACCAAGAGTTCGGTGTGGCTGCTATGGCTGGGTTGATGACAGGGCATGAGAACGGCACGAACCTGCTCGAGTTCCCGTCGTTGTCTTATGGTGAGGCACCACGGGAGATGATTAACCAGCTGCTTACGTGGTCGCCGCAGGCGACTGCGAAGAAGAACCACCATTACGACCTTGTTATGGCGTTGTGGTTCACGATGCTGGCGTGCCAGGACCGCGACTCGTGGGGCCGTC
>Ga0209953_1000295_pt1 | contig 18582 bp, 23 predicted proteins | sample SalPonred_H2O_MG_FD_185713 | JGI IMG/M metagenome (GOLD analysis project Ga0209953, IMG submission 185713) | Salt pond water microbial communities from South San Francisco under conditions of wetland restoration - Salt Pond MetaG... | ecosystem: Environmental > Aquatic > Non-marine Saline and...
TTTAACAAACTTTTTGGTATGGGTCTGTCGAATATGAGAACACCGCCACAATGTTTGCTTATACAGCGTTTTTTACCCTCTAATTTTTGTGCAAGTTTTTCTGCGTCTTTGATGTAGTCTTTGTTTATGACTTCTTCAAGTTTAAATCCACGCTTGAGATTACCAGGCGCACCAAAACGCTTTGCGGCTTCTCTGATTGCTGATTTCTCTTTGTAGGTTACATAGTTTGATGCTCTTGCACTTTGTCCCGGCCAACGTTTGTATATTCTCTGCATGACAGTATCTTGCTTCCAGTGTGGAAAGTCTAGATCTATATCTGGCAGATCGTCACGCTTGGGATTCATAAAACGTGATAGGGGTATGCGTTCTTGAATAGGATCCACATCCGATATTCCTAACAGCCAGCAGATAAGACTGCATCCTGCGGATCCTCGGGTAATGTGTGGTATATCTTTGGTAAGTTCCAGTATCTCTACAACTCTAAGGAAATGTTTGGAAAAGTTGAGATCTGCAATTATTTCTAGTTCTTCTTCTAGCCTTGTTTCGTATTCTTTACCTTGAGGTAACTGCCTTTTAAATGCCAATACGAGTTTTTCTACTTCATCTAATTTTGTGCTCATTTTTGTGCCTCTTGTTTGCCTAACCAAGATATTTATCACATGCAAGGAAATTTAATTTTTCACTTGACAACGCTAAATAAAACACGCATAATATATCTATGCGTTTAGGCATAACCATTAAGGCAATAACAAAGGAGGCACATAATGGCATCATTAGCTGAAATCCGAGCAAAGCTCCAAGAGCAAAACAACGGCGGCAACAACAAATCATCATCCCCTGGTGATAACGCAATTTATCCACACTGGAACATGCAAGAAGGTTCCGAAGCAGTACTAAGATTCTTACCAGATGGTAACGAAAGCAACACATTCTTTTGGGTAGAACGTGCAATGATCAAATTGCCGTTTGCTGGAATTAAAGGAGAAACTGATAGTCGTCAGACCATTGTACAAGTTCCTTGTGTTGAAATGTATAATGACGGACAGTCATGCCCAATTCTACAAGAAGTGCGTACTTGGTTTAAAGACCCAAGTTTAGAAGACATGGGTCGCAAGTATTGGAAGAAGCGTTCATATATCTTCCAAGGTTTTGTGGCCGAAGATCCTTTGAAAGAAGATTCTGTTCCTGAAAACCCAATCCGACGTTTTATTATCGGACCACAAATCTTCCAAATTATCAAAGGAGCATTAATGGATCCAGAGTTGGAAGAATTGCCAACTGACTATATGCGTGGTGTTGATTTCCGTATCAAGAAAACTTCCAAAGGTGGCTATGCAGACTATTCTACATCACAGTGGAGTCGTCGTGAGCGTTCTTTAAATGAGGAGGAAGCCGCGGCAATTGATAAGCACGGTCTGTTTAATCTTAACGACTTCTTGCCAAAGAAACCAACCGAAGTCGAAATGCAAGTAATGAAAGAAATGTTTGAAGCGTCCGTAGACGGTGAAGCATATGATCCCGATCGTTGGAGTCAATATTTCCGTCCTGCGGGTATGGCACAGCGCACCGGCGATCCTAATAAAGCACAGGCGCCAGCGCCTACACCTACGCCAACTGCGACTCCTGTTCCAGAGGTGAAAGAAGATACTCCTCCGTTTGATCCTGATCCAGCGCCATCAGCTGACACAAATTCTTCTACAACATCAGAAGAAAGCACTGAAGGCGCAAGCCGAGCACAAGACATTTTAGCACAAATTCGTGCTCGTAAAGGCCAAGAGTAATAACACGGCCCCCATCAGTTGCTGAAAAGGACTGCTTGGGGGTTTTTACGCTTTTCGAATAAGGAGTTATAATGGCAAAAGCATTTGATTTAAGTAAATTTAGGAAGAGTCTGACCAAGAGTATTGACGGTCTTGGTGTAGGATTCAATGACCCTACTGATTGGGTTTCAACTGGTAACTACGCACTTAACTATCTAGTGTCAGGCGATTGGCATAAAGGCATTCCGCTAGGCAAAGTAACGGTGTTTGCAGGTGAGTCCGGTTCTGGTAAGAGTTATTTCTGTTCTGGCAACATTGTTAAAGCCGCACAAGAACAAGGTATTTTTGTAGTTCTTGTTGATTCTGAAAATGCTTTAGACGAAGCATGGCTACATGCCTTAGGTGTAGATACTTCAGAAGAAAAACTTCTTAAATTAAACATGGCAATGATTGACGATGTTGCCAAGACAGTTTCTGAGTTTATGAAAGAATACAAAGATATGTCGGACGAAGATCGTCCCAAAGTACTATTTGTTATTGACAGTTTGGGTATGTTGCTAACACCAACAGACGTTGATCAGTTTGGAAAGGGTGATTTAAAAGGTGATATGGGCCGTAAACCTAAAGCACTTACAGCACTCGTTCGTAACTGTGTTAATATGTTTGGAAGCTACAATGTTGGTATGGTATGTACTAACCACACATATGCATCGCAGGATATGTTTGACCCAGACGACAAGATTTCAGGTGGTCAAGGCTTCGTATATGCTTCCAGCATTGTGATTGCAATGAAGAAGTTGAAACTCAAAGAAGACTTAGATGGCAATAAGACCACGACAGTGAACGGTATCCGAGCGGCGTGTAAAGTAATGAAAACACGTTATGCAAAACCATTTGAAAGTGTACAGGTAAAGATTCCATACGAAACAGGTATGGATCCATATAGCGGTCTTGTAGATCTCTTTGAAGCAAAAGGCGTATTGCAGAAAGATGGCAATCGACTTAAATACGTAGATGTCAACGGTGAAGAACATAAAGATTATCGTAAGGCATGGACGGGCGAAAAACTTGATATGGTAATGGAAGAATTCTTATTAAAAGAAAATGATTCTATTGCTGTTGACGAAAAAGCCCCTCTTCAAGAAGAAACTACGGAGACGGAAATAAATGAATGAAGATCTAATTGCTGACCTATGGCATGTATGTGTAGAACACATTCCGGTGGATAAAAGAGATGACGTTGCAGCAGAGTTTGTAAACGTCTTGGTTGAGTTTGATGTAAAAGAAGAAACGTTAAGCTCTCTGAAAGGTGTTGATCCGAATCTCGATAATGCTGTAGAATATGCACTAGATGAACCAGGCGAGTATTTTGATTAATGTGGTATGATAAAGTTTCTAGAGACATTTCTAGGATTCCTGATGCAATTCAATTTTTTTATGACGAACTAGAGGAAGCTAGAAAAGAAACCAAAATCACAGGACGAATCGAGCGAGCCGCGGCAGAGATGCCTGCTGTGGTTGAGACTCGATTTAGCCAACTTCAAGAAATTGAAGCTATATTAGAATACTTAAACATCGAACTTCGTCGACTGCGGAGTCAACATTTTCGTAAGTATTTAGAAAATTATCAACGAGCTTTGAGTTCTAGAGATTGCGAAAAATTCGTAGACGGCGAAGCTGATGTTGTCGACTTTGAAAAAATTATTAATGATTTTGCATTATTAAGAAATAAATGGCTAGGAATAACAAAAGCTCTTGACATAAAACAATGGCAATTATCAAATGTTGTAAAACTTAGAACTGCTGGTTTAGACGATGCGACTTTATAATGTTCAAAGTTTGGTGGTTTGCAAAAAATAACAATTTCGGTGATATTCTAACACCGTATCTATTAGATCACTTTAATATTCCCTACGAATATGTTAGCAGAGATAAAGCTAACATGTTTGTAATAGGATCTATTGCTCGCAGGGCAAATAACCATGCATTAGTATTAGGATCTGGGTGTTTTAGTGCTAAAGAAAAAGTTAATCCAAATGCTAGATATCTTTTTGTAAGAGGCCCGCATACTAGAAACAATGTATTACGTTCAGGCGGACAATGTCCACAAATTTACGGCGATGCTGCAATGTTACTGCCTGAATTTTGTTCAGAAAGCAAAAAGAAATACGACATAGGTATAGTCCCACACTTTAGCGATTATGATATTGTTAAAGAAAAATATCCTTCGCACTATGTAATTAATTTATTAAATCCTAGACCATTAGAAGTTGTAAAACAAATTACCAGTTGTAAAAAAATAATATCTAGTTCACTTCACGGAATAATAGCGGCTCATGCTTATAACATTCCTGCAGCCTGGGTTAAATTTTCTAATAATCTTAAAGGCGACGATACAAAATTTAAAGATCATTTTGAATCAGTGAACTGCCAATCTACGCTGTCTACCATGCAAAACCCTGTATTCACTCAGCCTACATATAGTACGGTACCTTTAATAAATATCTTTAATAATTTATAGGAAGGTATATGTTTAAGAATATTTTTATTGTAGGAACTGGACGTTCAGGAACACACTTTTTGTGTAGATCGCTTAGAGGATTTTCAAACGTTGACGATTACCAAAACGGTAAAGAGAATCATGATATAAGGATTCCGTTAACTGAAATGGCACTTAAACATCAGCCACTTTCTTCTCACATTATTGATTATTATACTTCTTCTATCAAAGAAGCTGAACATAATGGTAAAATATTTTTAGATCAGTTACATACAAATTTATATCATGTTGATCAATTAGCAAAACATTTTCCTAGCTCATTGTTCTTAGCCACCCAGAGACCTAAGGAACAAATTGTTGCATCTATGTTAAATCACGGTGGCGTAAGAAAATGGTTCAAGTACGCGATGAAGCACGACGATGTAGTATTTCCTAATAAGTTTTTAGGTGTTAACAGCAGAGAAGAAATACAAAGAACAGACGAGCATGTGTTATGTGCAAAACGAGTAGATGCACATAATAACGAAACTATGAGAATTCTTAAAAAATATCCTACGAACGTAAGAACAGTCGACTTTACAAAATTAGTGTTAGGACAGGAGCAATACTTTAAAACATTGTTCTCTGAAACTGAGCTACAACAACTCGGTAAATACACTAACATAGAAGCACCTAATCGTGATGCTCTTTTTAAATATAAAAATACACTAAACGCAAACAAACTAAAAGAAATAAAATAATGCAAGAATTTAAATATATCACTGATAAAATTTTAGATGCTCCGTTTTTTACCGAGCCGTTTAAGCATCTTTATATTGAAAATCTATTGTCTAACGAACATTTAGAGATGTTACAGAGTTGCGAGCAAATAAAACTAAATCCAGCCAATTCTACTGAAGAATTAATTAAGACCTTAAAGAACAAAGGTTATAGCGCAATTAAGTTTCCAGGGTGTACAACATCTGTAAAAGAATATCTTAATTGGTATAACAATAAACAAACAGATCAAGTTTACAATGGAGATATTGTAGAAGCATTTGGTATGGCGTTTAACTTAGAAAATATAAAATCACAAGAGATCAAAAATCTTGTAAATTTTTTAAACAGTGATCATTTTCATCAGACATTACATAAAAAATTTAATATAACAAGAGAAAGTCGTGTTACTACACGGATTCAAAAATATCTTACTGGATATGAAATAAGTCCTCATCCTGATGTGCGATCAAAATGTTTGACTTACTTGATTAATATCAATACAGAAAGTGCAGTAGAAAAGCAAAACGTACATACACATTTATTAAAATTTAAACCAAAATACAGAACAATTTACAATTACTGGGAATCAAATCCTAGTGTAGACAGATGTTGGGTACCGTGGGAATGGTGCGAAACAAAAAAATATGTTTCAAAAAATAATTCTTTAGTTATGTTTGCACCAAGTAATGATACCTTACATGCTGTGAAACTAGAATATAATCATTTACCATTCCAAAGAACACAACTGTACGGTAATCTATGGTATACTAAAAAAGTAAAGGCAAAAGAAGCGTATTACCAAAATCTTCCTGTATAGCTAATATTTCAATATAAATACCCTGATGAAAATAGTATTAGTAACAGGTGGTTTTGACCCTCTTCACATAGGACACATTTCGTATTTCAAAGAAGCAAAAGCTCTAGGCGACTATTTAGTGGTCGGAATAAATTCGGATGCTTGGCTAACAAGAAAAAAAGGCAGACCTTTCATGCCAGCAAAAGATCGAGAAGCTATTATTAATGCGTTAGCTGATGTAGATAATGTAATCCAGTTCGACGATTCAGATGATACGGCCTGCGATGCTATCATGCAAACACTAAATTTTTGGCAAACAGATGATACTATAATTTTTGCTAACGGCGGAGATCGTAAACAGGGTAATGTTCCGGAAGAAGATAAATTTGCTAATTATGACCGAGTAAAGTTTGCCTATGGTATAGGCGGAAATGATAAAGCAAACTCGTCAAGTTGGTTGCTAGACGAATGGAAAACACAAAAGACTGAACGCAAATGGGGTTACTGGCGTGTTCTAGATCATAAACCTGATAAGGGATATAAGGTAAAGGAACTTGTCATCATGCCAGGACAAAGTTTAAGTGATCAACGCCATTTTAAAAGAATGGAAGACTGGACTGTGCTAGAAGGTATTGTAAAAATGGATACTGAATATAACAAGATAAAAGACAGCGTTCACTTAACACCTGGCAGTATGACCTACAATATAGGTAAAGAAGTTTGGCATTGTGCGAGTAATCCAGGCAAAGAACCTGCACACATCCTTGAGATACAATGGGGTTCGGAATGTGTTGAAGAAGATATTGAGAGAAGATAATGAATACAGTTTTTATTGGATATGACCCTAGAGAGGATATTGCATATCAAGTTTGTAAATATTCTATACAATCTAGAAATCCTACAATTAAAGTAGAACCTTTAGTACAAAAAGATTTGAGAGATAATGGCTGGTATTGGAGAGCCGAAGATAAACTAGGATCGACAGAGTTTACGTTTACAAGATTTTTAGTTCCAGAACTGATGTACTTCGATGGGTGGGCTGTGTTCATGGACTGCGATATGATATTACAAACTGATATGGAAGAATTATTTGCGCAAGCAGACGATCAATATGCTGTTATGGTAGCTAAACACGATTACACTCCTAAGCCAGGCACGAAAATGGATAATAAAACGCAACATCCATATCCGAGGAAAAACTGGAGTTCTGTAATGATGTTTAATTGTTCTCATCCCAGTAATCAAAAGCTTACTGCTGATTTAGTCAATCATCCCGAAACAACTGGAAAATATCTTCATAGATTTTCTTGGCTTGACGATGAAGAAATTGGAGAAATTTCACACGAATGGAATTGGTTGGTTGGTTGGTATAAGGAACCGCATGATGGCAATCCAAAATGTCTTCACTATACAGAAGGCGGCCCGTGGTTTGAAAACTATAGAACTTGCCCATATAATCGTGAGTGGAAAACCGAACTATATAATATGTTAGAAGTCAAAACAAACTAATGATTTTTTTAAGTAAAGGTGGTGATGATCCGTACATAAATGATTTCGCTGACGGATGTGGTGAGAAACCTACCTCTACAGATTATTTTGTATACGAGGATTCCAAAGATCCGATTGTGCTTAGAGGTATTCTTAAGAAAAAAATTATATACCAGTGTTGGGAAGATGGACGCGATTTTTATTATATGGATACAGGGTATTTCGGAAATGAAGTTTCACGTAGGAATCCCAGCGGTTGGAAGTATTGGCACAGAATTGTTAAGAACGATTTACAACACGATGCAATCGTAGATCGTCCTCCTGATAGATTTGAAAAACATCAAAAAAAATTACCTAGCTGGAAAAAGGATGGGCGGAAAATATTAATTGCCGCTCCTGACGAAAAACCATGTAAGTTCTATGGAATTGACTTAGAACAATGGATAAACAATACTGTAGCAGAGATTAAAAAACACACTGATCGTCCTATAGAAATTCGTAGAAGAGACAAAAGTAGATTGAATAGGACAATCAATAAGCCTTTTTTAGAAGCTTTGAAGGACGATATATTTGCATTAGTGACATATAACTCAAATGCCGCTGTTGAATCGATATTCAACGGCATACCTACCTTTGTGCTCAGTCCTGTACATGCGGCTTCTCCTGTTTCTAGGACAAGCCTTGATAAGATAGAAAACCCGTATTACCCTCATAAAGATAAACTGTTTGCTTGGGCATGTCACCTAGCTTATGGTCAATACCATATTAATGAAATACGTACTGGTGTGGCAAAGAACATGATGATGAGATAAACCATGAGCAAAATAAGTTTAGAAGATGCATTCATAAAAGGATCAAAAGGCGAGTTTGATAAAGAAAATGAAATTGTAGTTAGAGGTATTATTAAAAAAGATAGGATGAATCATGCTCGTAAAGAAGGCAAAGATTTTTACTATATAGATACAGGATACTTAGGTAACTTTCCGAGCGTTGGGAATCCAGGGGGTAAGAAAGTATACCATAGAGTGGTTAAAAATGGATTGCAACATAGTGAACTACGAGATGTACCTGCAGACAGATGGAATAAAATTATAACCGACGATCCTAGATTAGCTTTTAAAGGAAAAAAGAATTTTGATAAAAAAATTCTGTTAGTTATGCCAAATCCAAAAGCCTGCAACTTTTACAATATAGATTATGAAACTTGGGTAAAAGAAATAAAACAACAAATTGCAACTAATATAGATTTACCTATCGAAGTAAGAATTAAAGGTACAAGAACATATAGAAATAGAGAATATTCAATATATGATGCATTTGACAGTGGTGTTTATGCTACTGTATGTTTAAACAGTATTGCTGCTTTAGAATCTGTGTTATACGGAATACCTGCATTTGTTAGTGTTCCGTGTGCAGCAACACCGTTAGCTAATACCGATTTAAAAAATTTATCAAACCCATTCTTTCCTGATAAATCTATTATACAGAAGCAGTGTCACAACATTGCATACGGCCAGTTTACAGTCAACGAGATTGAAAACGGGACGGCTTGGAATATAATTAAAAGATACGAAAAATGAAACTGTTAGTAAACGATAAAGAAATTGCTCACTTTTTACATAGTTTGATAGACTATGAACAAAAAGTTAAGGATATGCATATATCTTTTCCTGAAGCTCAAGAATTTATAGATAATTTTAAAAAGAAGAATGATAAGAAACGCTTGCCCGTAAAAAGATTCCCGCCATTGGGGAAAAAGAAAGCATGGGATAAAATTACAAAGGCTGTGTCGAGAGGTGCTAGAGCACACGTTGAAATGGTAAAGGAATATCTTTTAACACAAAGAGAAGCAGATTATCATAGAATACATAAAGGTATCGAGCCTATTATCAATCACTTTGGTGCTGATTATATTTTTAAAAAATATCGTGCATCCAAAAAAGAAAATTTCGTAAAAAGCACAGGATACAAGCTAGATCCTAAAGCAACCTTTATTAGACGCAAAGAGTTTATCAACTATAAACAAGATTGTCTTATAAGAAATACAACCGGTAATGAAGAACTACTCGTTACAAAGATAGATGAAAATTATCCATTTTGGTTTATAGATAGCGGATATACTAACTTTGTCGAACCGAACAAAAAATGGCATAGACTAATTAGAAATCATTTACATTATGGTAAATTCTTTGATGCTCCTGTTGATAGATTAGGCAATTTTAAAAAGTTTCCAAAAAAATGGAGAGGTGACGGAGAATATATTTTAATTCTTGAACCTGGACCTTTTGCGGCTCAAGTGTTTCATGTAAATTTAGATGGCTGGGCAGAACGAGTAAAGGAAGAGTTAAGTAAGTACACTGATAAAAAAATTATAATTAGAGATAAAAAACCAAAAACAAAAAGAACAAATTTACACAAGGAACTTTCTAATGAAGACTACCATTGTGTAGTAAGTATTAATTCGAACGGAGCAACTGAATCTATATGGGCAGGTGTTCCTGCAATAACATTAGGTAGACACATTACTAATCCTGTAACTGTGAATCAATTAAGCGATGTTAATAACTTATATAAAGGTGATCTTTCTAGATGGTTGTGTATGTTAAGTTACAGCCAGTTTACGTTCGACGAATTAAAAAACGGTACTGCTCTTAAAATAATTAAAGAATATCATGGCTAAACTTACCGCTGTAGCATACTATGCAGGCATTCCTGCTAGAAACAATAATCCAGAAAAGCCGCAAATATTAAATAATTTTGTTGCGGGGGTTCAGACCGCAGGCGATAATGGTATTCTACACAGAGGCACTAATGTTATTGATGCCGATGTGGCATTGATACAAGGGTATGTTCATGAACATGGAAAGTCCGCTCCACACCTGCAAGTTCGTAGGAACGCAATCGATTATCAAAAGAAGCGGAATAAAAGATCTTTAATTGTTGATTCTAACTTATTTCTATATAAAGACGCCTCAAACTCTAAAAGATATTTACGATATAGTTTTGACGGAGTATTTCCTAATACAGGATTTTACTTTGATAAAGATATAGACAGTACTAGATGGGATCAAATAAGCAGAAACTTAGGTATAACATTAAAGCCTTGGAGGACTTCGGGCGATCATATATTATTGTGTTTGCAAAGAAACGGTGGCTGGAGTATGGGAGGGCTTGATGTAATTACTTGGATGAATCGTACTATTGAAGAAATACGCAAATATGACAATAAACGAACAATCATTATAAGACCGCACCCGGGAGACAAGAAGATAAAAAACTTCTTGAGAATACAACACAAGAATGTGCGTCTAAGCACAGCCCGTGATATTACTCAAGATCTTCAAAATGCATGGGCTACTGTAATCTATAATAGTTCTCCTGGTGTTGCAAGCGCAATCGAAGGAGTGCCCGTTATAATAACAGATCCTACATTGGGGCATAGTCAGTCTGAGGACGTTTCTAACATTGGAATTCAAAATATTACAAATCCTAAAATGCCCGACAGAGAGCAGTGGGTCCGTAAACTGGCAATGTCTCATTGGAACTTTGAGGAATTAAAAAACGGAACTGCTTGGCAGTTTTTTAAAAGATACGTTACCTAAATTGTTGCCAATAAGGTTCGGTTCTAGGTACTTTTAAATCATCGCGTTTGCTCTTGCCTAGTGTCTTCCTGTTACCTTTTAAATGATCTAAATACGCACCCCAGTCACTATTAATTAGAGGATGCCCTTCGCCCTGGCTCATACCTCGTCGAGGTCTAATATCTTGAAGGCTGGTTGCCCAATCGTATTGTTTCATCTTAGGAAAACGCTGTCTGACTCCATCGAACACAAAACTGTCGTGCCATTCCGCCATTGTAAATATTCCACCGTTATCTTCGGGAGCGTCGTAAGCGAGTTGAAATTCTTTCAAAAAGTCTTGAACAATAGGCGATGTCAACTTCATTGCATACAGTCCGCACTCTGAATATTTTCCTTTTCTCCCAAGATAACAGAGATCTTGTTTACTAGGTAGAAATTCTTGTAGAGCGTTATAAGATATAGGGCTATGACAAATAGTATCAGCATCCATCCAAATTAGCCATTCAGTATTACATTTTTTTGCACAATCAAATATAGAATAAACTTTATGTGCGAATCTGACCGCGTCCCATTTAAATCCTTTTCCTGCATCCCTTCGTTTGCTCCTTACAGGATCCTTTGTAACATCCCCGTTTGCTTTAGGAACTCCTTTCCATTTATTTTTAAATGCTATTAACTCTGATACTGAGTCTAAGTCAATAAGCACTACCCTGTTATGATCGGGAACATAGGGATTGCATTTTTCCGGATAAACAAATAACTTAACTTCTGATGGCCAATTTTCTACAAACGTGTTTATCATTCGTTGCCCGTATTGTTTTAATCCTGCTTCATGAAATGTTGTAACTACCGATATTGTCATTTTATTTTCTTCCAAACGTGAAAAATCCCTTCTTGAGATATTGCTCTATAACCGTTGTTGTAAAAAGCCTTTGTGTATTCTCTTCCTAGAACTTCGTGTCCTTCGATAAAAAAATCTGGTCTGTGCCTTAGCATAGCAGGAACAAATCGACCTATATGATCACGATGTTCTAAATCAAGAAAAACAGCAGTAAGATGATCTAAACCGTGAATATCAGTTCCTGGCATTCTATAAATTAAATTCTTTGCTTTTATAGGTGGCTTTTCCTGTGCCAGAACAAACACAGTTCTATACACAGATAATAAGTCTTCAAGGTACCCGAATGCATTTCCGACTACTAATGCATTCTCGAAAACCAAATCTAATTTTTTCAATCTCTTAACGAACTTACTCATAATGCTTAAATACAACATATTTATAGTGCAGCTTTATGAACTTCAAATTATATCGAGAGCACGGAGCTCTAAATTCTCCTCCTGTATTTGATGCCGTGGAAAAAGGCCTGCGTCGAATCGGACAAAATATTGTGTCTCATAATGAAGACATTCCTGTGATATGGAGCGTCTTGTTTTCGGGAAGAATGCAACGAAACAGACAAATTTACTTTGATGCAATATCGAATAACAAACCTGTTCTTATTGTAGAAGTAGGAAATTTACAAAGAAACGGATATTGGAGATTAAGTTTTAATAACATTAATCGAGATGGTGAATTCGCTAATGATTCTGATTTAGATCCGGATAGACCTAAAAAACTAGGCATAGATCTAAAGCCATTAAAAAATAATCGGCAATCGCATGTGTTAATTACAGGACAGCATGAGAAAAGTTTGCAATGGAAGGGAATGCCCCCTATGAGCAAATGGATCGAGGACACAATCGTGCAGGTAAGAAAATACACTAATAGAGAAGTTAAAATAAGACCGCACCCTAGATGTCCTGTTAACCTAACAAAATCTTATAAGAATGTAAGTGTTGAACGACCTAAGCAGATAAAAGGGACCTATGATAGTTTTGATATTACATACGATTGCCATTGCGTTATAAATTTTAACAGCGGTTGTGCAGTACAAGCCGCTATTGAAGGAACGCCTGTCATCACAGATTGTTCAAGCCTTGCTTACCCAGTCAGCGATAAGATAAAAAACATAAATGAGATACATTTACCCGATAGGACAGATTGGTTAACAAAATTATCTCACTCAGAATGGACGGTTGACGAGATTTCATCAGGACTTCCTTTTTTAAGATTGCTAAAAGTCTTGAATTAATTACCTAAATGCGTTATAATACCTATATGAGTTATATATACGCAGAAGATGCTTTTGAAGATTTTTACGAACTTGTTATTAACAGAAGTATAATTCCCGATAAACCTGATAGAAGTCCAATCACAAGTTTTGGAAATATAATTATCTCTAAAAGGCAATTTACGGAAAAGCAAGCACAGTTTGCCCTTAAATTATTATCGAAGTATCAAAAGCAATCTGTAATACATGGTTTAGACTATGAAGACGTAATTCTTAATCCGAAATGGAAAAATTCTTTTAGATCCATCGATTACAGTCGTAAAATTTGGATAGAACAAGATGAAGAGCATACAATATGGGTCTGTCTTAAATTTCCTTACAAGCTTAAGGAATCATTTGAACACACCGTGGCTAACAAAATAGATGCTCAATTTAATGATGATATCTATGACAAAGATAGATCTGTAAGGATGATGCAAATAAACTGCGTGAATTTTGTTTCTTTAGAAGAGTTTGTAAATTCAAATGGTTTTGAAAAAGACAAATCATATGAAGATATCTTATCATTTATCAACGAAGCATTATTGAATTCGGATAATATTATCCCTAAATCCGTAATAAAGAATAATGAAGTAATTTTAAAAAATTCTACACAAGAAAGTAATAATTTTTTTAATTCAAATAAAACAGGCAATATCAAAAACGATTTATTGTTAGCAAAATTTATGGGCATTTATTTTTCAGGCAATGTATCTAATACTATAGAACAAATTTGTTCTCTTGAATCAAACTTATACTGGCTTGAAGACGATATAAATTTTTTTAGCATTTCAAAAGAATTGGAGGGGACTATAGTTTATGTACGAGATAGATCTGTAGAAGCTATTCCTTGGATTAAAGGAATTTTAGCAATAACAGATAAGTTAGACATTCCTAGAGAAGATATTGTTGTTTGTTTTCGAGAGTCTGAACAGTTTAATAATTTTTTAAAAGAACAAGGTGTAACCGGCAAAATAGGAAATCAAAAATATTTTTTCTTTGAATATAAACCACCTAAATGGTTGTTTTCTAAAAAGAAAGATGTTAAACTAATTGGTACAGATGTGTTATTTATGAATCAGCTTCCCCCTATTACACGTCACTGGTTCGGATCGCATCCATGTGTTATAAACATAAACAAAAGCAAACCTGTGTTCGGGTCGTTTGAGGGAAAAAACATTGTCAAGTTGTAAACTTATCATCAAAGACGAAGTTAATATAAAGTTCGAAGGTCTTGATGTCGAAACACGCAGGAAATGTGTAAACGAATTAAAATACGAGCTTCCTTACGCAAGGCATATGCCTGCTTTTAAGCTTGGTAGATGGGATGGCACAGTTTCTTTCTTTGGCATCGGCGGTAATGGTTATCTTGCACATCTAGATAGATTATTGCCTATTGTGGAAAAACAAGGCTATGATATATCAGTTGATGATGAAAGGCAACATGCTGAATTAAAGTTTGATCTTATCGATGAGAATTTTTGGAACAACAAAGGCGTCTGTTGGCCCGAAGGACATCCTTCAGCAGGCCACCCTATTATTTTAAGAGACTATCAGTATGACGTAGTGAATAAGTTTTTAGAGAATCCGCAGAGCATACAAGAAGTAGCTACAGGTGCTGGAAAAACTATTACAACTGCTACACTAAGTAACATCTGCGAAAAATACGGACGCACAGTAGTAATTGTTCCTAACAAAAGTCTAGTTGTACAAACTGAAGAAGATTATCGTAACTGCGGGCTAGATGTAGGAGTATACTTTGGAGACAGAAAAGAACTAGGACACACACATACAATTTGCACTTGGCAAAGTTTGAATGTATTAGAAAAAAAGAAATACGATACCGAAGCACTAAGTCTTGCAGAATTTGCTGAAGGTGTTGTAGCGGTAATTGTTGACGAAGTGCATCAAGCAAAAGCCGATGTATTAAAAAAACTGCTTACACAAAATTTTAGACATGCGGCTATTCGTTGGGGATTAACAGGTACAGTACCTAAGGAAGAATGGCAGTTCCAAGGCATACTTGCAGGTATCGGACCGGTTATCAATCAAGTTTCTGCTCACGACTTACAGCAAAAAGATGTACTTGCAAAGTTAGAAATTAATATTTTACAAACAAAAGATATCGAAACATTTAGAAATTTTCAAGAAGAATATAAATGGTTAGTTACCGATAATAAACGACTAGATTGGATTGCGGCTACCATTGACACTCTTAAAGAAAGCGGAAATACTCTTATTCTTGTCAACAGAGTTGATACAGGAAATAAGTTAATAGAGAGATTAAATGATGCTGTTTTTGTTAGCGGTAGCATGAAATTAGATGATAGAAAGGATGAATATGATGAAATTAGGACAGCAGATGGCAAGATACTTGTTGCTACATATGGTGTTGCCGCTGTGGGTATTAACATTCCTCGCATCTTTAATCTTGTCTTGATAGAACCAGGCAAGAGCTTTGTACGAGTTATACAAAGTATCGGAAGAGGAATTCGTAAGGCTGAAGACAAGGATTTTGTACAGATATGGGACATTACTTCTACTTGCAAATATGCAAAAAGGCATTTAACGGAAAGAAAAAAGTTTTATCGAGAAGCAAAATATCCGTTCACTATAACAAAGGTTGACACATGACAAAAATTTTAACATTAGAAAATAAATCGTTTGATTTAAACGAACTACCAGAAGAGTTAGAAGAGGATGTTAGATTTGCAGTATTAGATAACTCAGATCCAAAAGATCCTGACTTCTTTTTTATTCCTTTAGTTTTCTTAGAATCATTTAATGCACCTGCAATACAAATGAAGATCGGCGGCGCTGAAATCACAATGCCGCTGGATTGGTGTATGGTTGTAGGTGATAAAGAGTGCGGAATGGATCCTGAAGTGCTTCCGCTTACATCTATTAACGAACGAGGCTTTGAAGCATTTATATACAATCCTATTAACGGATTTAGAATTGAATATGCATCTGTAGAAATTACAAATATTTTTCAGGATGTTAAATGGTACTTTCCTAAAATGAAAAACGGACAGTTGCTTTGTGTGCCTTTAAATAATGATCCAAATCCGTATTGTGCGTTCTTTGTAAAAGAGATAAGTAGACAAAGTGAAGTGCTACAATTAACCAAATTAGTGTAGGAGATAATATGACATTGAAAGCAGGCAAAGTATGGGGACAGACAGAACTGATTCATGCTAACGGAGTTCTTGAGTTTCACAGAATTGAATTTAAAGCAAAAGCAAAATGTTCCGAACATAAACACGAATTTAAATGGAACGGTTTTTTTGTTGAGTCAGGTAAAATGTTAGTTCGTGTATGGCAAGATGATCAAGACGGATTGATTGATGAAACAATTCTAGAAGCAGGAGATTTTATGCAAGTTAAACCTGGTAAGTTTCATCAGTTTGAAGGTATCGAGGATGGTGTAGCATTTGAACTATATTGGGCTGAATTTAATCACGATGATATTAAAAGAAGATCTGTCGGAGCTAAATCTTGATAGAAGATTTTAAAGTTCCGAGAGGATCTCAACTATTACAAGATTTATTTGCCTACTCAGTATCAAAGAACAAAACCTATATTGAAATAGGTGCGGCTTACCCTTTAAAAATTAATAATACCTATCAATTAGAAAAAAAAGGTTGGGCAGGATTTAGTATTGAATTAATGCAACATAGGGCTGATCAATGGCGAGATGCAGATCGTAACAACAAAATCTATTGTGCAGATGCTATACAATTTGATTATTTAAATGCATTGCAAGAAAACCATTTGCCTAATAGAATAGGATATTTAAGTTGCGATATTGAGCCGCCGGCTAATACATTTTCAGCTTTAAAACGTGTAATAGAACAAGGCATAGTTTTTGATTGTATTACATTTGAACATGATAGATATCAGAGCGATATAAATTATGATCCTATTGTTACTGAATATTTAAAAGATGCTGGATATAAAGTTGCGGTCAGCGATGTATATAGATATAGAAAATTTAGAGAAGAAGGCAAGAAAAAGAAAGTTAGTAAAAAATGTTTTATGGAAACATGGTATGTCAACACAGATATCGATTTTCCAGAATTAACTTACGATGAGTGGTTAGAGACATATAAATGATACATTGTGTAACTACAATGAGTAAAGGCTACTATAATAAGATAGGAAAGTATATGATCCAAAGTTGGATTAAGTTTTGTCCTGAAAATTATAGATTACATTTATACCTAGAAGATTTTCAAATTGATGTCATAGATAATCGAATTATTTTAGAAAATTGGGCAGATGTAAGTCAGATGTTAGATCATTTCAATGGCAATGTATACCATGAGTCTGTAATGTATAAACACGGATTTACACTTAAAGCTCTGACACAAATTGCACTATTTAAAAAGTTACAAGGTGGAAAAGTATTTTGGATAGACGCCGATGTAGTCTTTTTAAAGACGTTACCAGATGATTTTTTCGATAGCTTAATTGAGGACTATCCTCTTGCAGGCTGGGGTGAGCACAGTTTAGAATCAGGAACCGTATGGTTTAACTTAGATCATCCAGACTGGCATAGCATACAAAAAGAGTACGAAAGTATATATCTAGGACCTAGAGGACTACCGGACGGTGAAAGATGGTTCGACGGCGAGTTGTTAGGTAGAGCAGTAAGAGACAGCGGAGTCACTACAAATAATCTAAGAAGACTAACCACTAAGAAAACCAGTACACACTCTAATCATGCCTGGACTGGAAAATACCTTAGGCATTTCAAAGCCAAAGGTAAAAAAGAAGAACGCTTCTTAGAAGAACTTAGAAAATTAAATTTAGACGATTTTATAATTCAAGTACAACAAACCGATCTTATTACGGATAACGATTAATGGCCGTGTATATAAAATCGCACAATTGCATTTTTGTCCATATACCTAAAACAGGCGGAACAAGTATTGTGACATGGTTGGAAAATAATTTTGAAGTAGATAAAAAAAGCAAACATTGTTCAAACGATACAGCCTTAGAATATTGGCCGAATAGCGAATGGTCTTTTGCTGTGGTAAGAAACACATGGGCTAGACTTGCCAGCTCATACACATATCAAATTCAATATTATACAAACAGATTAAATTTAATTAATCAAGGAAAAGCAAAAAAACCTCATAAACATTTTTGGAAAAAGGATACCGTCGAACATATATTACAAGAACTAGATAAAGGATTTGAATATTATTTAACACAGTTTGATAATCCATTAGATCTAGATCCTCAAACTTCCTACATTAACGGCGTAGATTACATTTTAAGATTAGAAAATGTTAATAATGATTTTAAACAAATACAAGAAAAATTAAATTGTTATGATGCTCTGCCATTAAAAAATACTTCTAGTAAAACGGATTATAAAACTTTTTATAACAGTAAAACAAAGGTTTGGGTAGCTAAAAACTACGCAGAGGAAATTGAAAAATTTAAATATAGGTTTGAAGATATATGAAAGCATTTATTATAACATTACGTGGCAATGAAATTTCTGAAAAGCACTCAAAAGATTGTGTTGTCCAAG
>Ga0209953_1000298_pt1 | contig 18537 bp, 25 predicted proteins | sample SalPonred_H2O_MG_FD_185713 | JGI IMG/M metagenome (GOLD analysis project Ga0209953, IMG submission 185713) | Salt pond water microbial communities from South San Francisco under conditions of wetland restoration - Salt Pond MetaG... | ecosystem: Environmental > Aquatic > Non-marine Saline and...
AACACCAAGTCAAGAGTTACTTTTTTACCTTCTGTGTGAAAGTGTCCACTCTCATACATATCACGGTCAATAGCCTGTATGTTTTTGTCTATGATTTTCTCAAATTCGTTAAGAGTAATCCACTCATCGTTCCATTTAACAATACCACCGATTCGTTGTAACTCATCGTGTAGTTCTTGAGAAAACTTTTCAGTTTCTTTTGTTTCATTCCAATACCATTGTTTGTAATCAAAGTCTGAAATTTCATCAAAAGAAGAACCTTTGTACTTTCCAAACAAAAACACACCCTCATTATATTTGATTGAGAGTGATTTAGAAAACGATTTTGATTTACCACGAACATCTAAATCAACTTTCCAAGTTCTATCACCATATTGTTCAGTCATCTTTTGTTTAGCCTTATCAAAATCGTAAGATAGATTTTGAATGTATTCATAGTCTTGTTTGGTTTCGGTGTAGAGACCATTGAAAACCGTATAAGGTTTAGAAATATTCCATAGAGTGTAATATTTGTTTGTAAATCCGATTGTTGGTGTCATAATAGTAAGGGTTTGTTTAACGTTACATATATAATATAAACAAAAATTCGGTAAGAGTCAACCCCCTACCGAACTTTTTTTAATTATTATTTAGAAGTTGGATATTGATATTCACCATTGATACGGGAGATACCAACACCTTTGTGAATCCAACGAAGTTTACGAAACTCTTTCCAAGCTTCTTCTTCAGAACTTGCTTTTATATTTACCCAATCTTGGTCAAAGTCATTATAGCCAGGAACAAAACGGATTCCTGAAAATTCATAAGTATTCATAGTTGTATTTTCTGTATTTGTCATAATAGTAAGGGTTTAAGTGTTAAGCGATTTCAATTAAATTCATTGGAACTGTCCAATTTCGGGTTCCTTCTTTAAGAACGGCTTTGGTTCGGTTGATTTTGGAAACTACAAGAGCCTTTCCACGTAGTTTAGGGTGGTTTACTGTAACAGTCATTCCACGTTGAAGTTGAGATTTCACATCAACGGATTCCATTCTACGTCTCCATCTAATGAGTTCAACTACTCGGTTATTTAGTGAAGTAAGTTCTTCAACAGAAAGAGATTCTAACATTTGATTTGTAATAGTCATAATAGTAAGGGTTTTGTTAAAGGTTGTTTCTTATTACATCTATAAGGTAATCAATTATTTTATTAATGTCAAGTGTTTTTTTATTTTTTTATTGAATAGTAATTTCAGGGTTATATTCTCTAATGGTAAGATATAACCAATCACTTATGTAGTTTTGTTCAATCATTAACTTTAAAGCTAAATCTTTTAAGTTCATTCCTTTTTCTAATTTAAAATGGAATTTGGGATAATCATACCACCCACCCTCATCTATTTCATAAACTTCCCAAATGCCTGGCTCCACCCACTTATCTGATGTTCTTTCATATACTTGGTCAATTGATTTTATATTACTTTCAATAGTTGCAAACATTTGAGTATATCTTTCTTTAAGTACGTTTTTCATTTCTTGTGTTGTCATAATAACCTTTATTGTTTGTTTTAATTAACTTACTTAAATATACGACCTTTCTTTGTGAGAGGCAACTATTACTTTCATTCGTCTACTCTCTGATATTTAATTCCGTTTAAAGCTATAGTTTCTTTTGGTCGGTTGTCTATTATTACACCTTCAGAATTTTCATAGTATATTACTCTTCTATCTGAATCATATTCACGCTTTGCCCAATAGTTGTGGCAATTTTCGTAGTATATCCTATTACCATCTTTATCTCTTATCATAAAAGGAAAGTCGGTAACGTTCAGTTGTTGTGCGATTGTCTTTTTCATTTTTTAGGGGTTTTAATTATCATTAACTCAACACTTATATGATACGGAATATTTCTATAAATGTCAAGTGTTTTTAAAAAAAAACATAAAAAAAAAGGGGAGTAGTAAAAACTACCCCCCTTTCAGTCATTTGTCAACTGTTAATTGTTATTCAACAATTATAGAGTCTCCAATCCTTCAACGTAAATCACACCGTAGAATTCGTTACGCGTCATTTCTTTAGCATAACGGGTCATAATACCACGTCTTGGTGTGAAGTTGGTTGGGTCATATACGGTTGGAGTCATAATCAATGGTACGTATGGAGCATAAACAGCACCAGCCTCAAGGAAGTTGTCTCCCTTGTAACCTACCAAGATTGTGTTTTCAGTCATATATGGGTTTTTGTACACTTGGTAACGGTTGGATAAAGAACCAACTTGTGTTACACCGGCAGCAAATTGCATTGCATCTTTCTCAGCAGATACAGAGAACGCTGGGATAGACTCAAGAATTGTACATACGTCAGGAGAAGCTACTAAGAAGTTTGCTCCACCACGCATTGTCAATTGGTGAATCTTGTTAGATACTTTATTGATTTTAGTTCCTAAAGTTTGGAACCAAGTGTTTTTCTGATATGCAAGACCTGCACCACTAGAACCACCGATAGCGAAACTAGAAGAGTTTGAGTCATATTCAAATCCAACACGAGCTGACCAATAGTCAGTAGTCACTGCATTTTGAATCAACATATCAAGGATTTCTAAATCAACTTCCATTGAGATGTAGTCAGAAAGAACAGAAGTCAATTCTGCTTCAGCATCAATAGCGTGATATGCGTTCAAATCCTGAGCGAGTTCAGGAGTCCACTGAGCTTTCAACTTACGAGTCTTAGCAACAATAGCTTTTGACTGTACGTCAAGGTTGATTTCAGGGATGTCAATATCAGAACCGAATGCACCAACAGCACCATCTTCAAAGTCACCACGTGTACTATCAGTTGGTTGTTTGTGATACGCAACTTCAAAGTCTCCTTCAAGAGAAGAAGAAGCACCAGCAGCAGCAGATACGAACAATACGATGTTAGTACCACTTGTGGTGTTAAATGCGTTTAGGTTAGATACAACAGCAGAACCACTAGCTTGGAAAGCACGTACACCTTCTAAATCAGGGTTTGTGAATTGTGCGTTAGCAATAGTTACTTTGGTAATCTCACCAGCGGCTACAGAAGCAGAAAGTGTAGTGTCAAAGTTAACATCAGCTTGAGACGCGGAAGTGTAAGAAGTTGGAGCAACTCCACTTGTTACTACGTCATTGATGGAATATCCGAAACGTCCAGCACCATACAGACCGTTTTCGGCTGCGTTGGTTGGAGTGTCAGTTCCACCTTGTCCACCATAAAGAGAAGTACCGTTGAATGCAGGTTTTGCATTTTGTACAGTACCATACTTGTAGTCTAAGTAAAATACTAGACCTGATGGTAGGTTCATTGGTTGTACAGAAACAAAGTTCTGTGCGGCGATTTCGCCGAATACTCTACGAACTAGGGGAAGTGCTACACCAGCCCATTGTTCAGAGTTTGCAGTAGTACCTGTCCGAGTAGCCTCGTCCAAAAGTTGTTTAGCTTGGTTTTCAAGAACTTGGGCCATTGCAGAGCTTTGTTGTTCGGATTTTAATCCTTCAAGAAGTCCTGTATGTTCCCACTTAGAAACTAGCTCTTTCGCCTTTTGGCTTTGGACGTGTCGTTCACCGGCACTTTCAACTAAAGATTGAATGTTATCCATTGTGTTTATCCTTTAATTTAAGAGTTATTTGTTATAAGATACCAATCGTCTAAATCTATCGGCAACTTCATTTCCTTCAGAAATGATTTCTTGCGTTTTAGGTTTAGTAGATTGTGTGGGTTTTGATGCGAATCCTTCAGTAATAGAAGCAACTTTCTTTTTAGTTTTAGAAGAGTTGTTTATACTTAAAGATTCTGCTAATGTACTAAATACTAACTTAGTCTCACGTACTGATGAAGTACGGTCAAAAGACTCAACTACTTTCATTTTTTGGTCATTAGAAAGGTTGAATTTTCTGAACAACTTAGTTGTATATAGGAGTTTAGCGTTTAACAGGTTGACTTCATTTAACTTACTGCGTAGGATTTCTACTGCCTCACGATGTTCTGCAAGTTCGGAAGTTAATCTTTCATTTTCCTGTTCAAGTTCGCTGTTTTCTTCTACTACCTCTTCAACTTCTTCTTCTTCGTCATCTTCTTCAGTCAAAGCAGATAGTAATTCGTCAAGGTCAATAATTTCGTCATCATCTTCCTCTTCTTCGTCAACGTCCATAGACATATCGTCCATATCAGTTTCACCTTCATCTTCAAAGTCCATCTCAACTTCGTCCTCATCTTCTTCTTCAGAAAGTTCGGCTTCTAGTTCAGCAATTACAGACTCTAAGTCAAGGTCATCTTCGTCTTCCATTTCTTCTTCCATTTCTTCGTCAGAGTAGTCACCTTCCTCTGCTTCAAAATCTTCAGAATCCATTTCGTCCATCTCGTCTTCGTGTTCTTCTTCAGACATAGATGCGTCATCGGCGTTAGTTGGGTCATCATAGATACCATCCTCATCACCGGCGTTCATCATACTACGTTCTTCCATCTCGTCTTTGTCTCCTCTTTCTTCCAACTCGTCATCTTCCATACGTTCTTCCATATCCTCATCACCACGTTCTTCTAACTCAACTTCATCTAGTTCAGTTTCGTTTTGTAGGTGTCGGGAAATCATAGACTTGATACGAGGTTCAAAAGCCTCTTCTAATGCAAGTTTGGCGTTGGCGAGAGCAGTTTCACGGACTTGTAAAACGTCATCTAACACTTCATCAACGAGTGTTCTTTTTTCTTGTGCCATACGATTTATAATTTATAGTTTAGTGTTGTGAAGTCAATTTGGTTGCTTCAATAGACATTTAGTTATCGTTGACACCATATAAGATAGGAATGATGTATTCGTTAAGAATAAATATATATGTAAATATAAAAAATTAAATATTTTTTTGTTGTTCTATTCTTGAACGATATTCGGCGTCTTTTTTTGCCTTTCTTTTCTTTGCGGAGGGTTTGATATATTCTTGTCTACTTCGGTATTCTTGAAGTATTCCCGTTTCTTTTACTCTCTTTTTAAATATGGATATTGCTTTCTCAACATTACCCTTTCGTACTTTAACACCTACATTTATAACCGACATATTGCTTTATCCTTTGATTTGAACCGGCCCATACTTTGTCACGTTTGTCTTTTTATCCAAATACATCATATAAGGTTGACCTTTTATCATACCTTTATAATCTTTATGAGTTCTGTCCCACTCTTTTTTGGTTACAGTTTTCATATCTGATTTTTTGATGTTTTCTGCAAACTGTGCTTCTTTCTTTTCCCATTGGTCTTTACTCATACTACCAATACTTCTAATACCTGATTTGTTTAGGATTTTGTCTACATTTTTGGACATAAACATATTGGCTGCTCTTTGGGATTTTTTGGTATGAAGTAGTTTCTTTCTACCATTATCTTTTTCAACATAAACAACAAACTCACCATTTGCTTCGTTTACTGATTCACCCAAGGATTTACCATGTAGTTTGTGTAATTGTTTGATAGTACTTATATTTTTAAGTTCCATATGGTCACCTTCAAAGTCTACAAAGTAATACTTATCACTATCAACATACACATAATCAACACCTGGCATATAACCACCAAGACCTTTAACCTTAATCTTCTTCATTCCTTTTAAGAACTTTTTAGATGTAGGATTGACCTTTTGTGCTTCGTTTACTGATTCACCTTTTATTTTATTAAACACACTTTTCAAACTATCACTCATTTTCTGAGCTCTAGCAATTGCATCTTCTTTAGTTTTATATCCTGATAATGCTGGGCCCTTTTGAAAATAAACAGTCCAATTATATTCTTTGTTTGGGTTTTGGGAAATGGTTGCATATATTTTATTTCCTCTCTTTAAAATTATACTATTACCCTTTTTTACTTGACGAAGTGTATCCCCTTCATTTACTGATTCGTTTGGATTCATTTCTAAATCCTTTGGGGCAACCATAATAGTTCTACCATTTGGGAATGTAACTTGTATATCACGTCCAATAATATTTTTAACATATCCCGACATTCCAGCAAATTTCTTTTTATCCATAACATACTTAGGATTATCAACAACTCTAACCATATCACCTTTGTTGAACTTAGCCTCACCTATCATTCGTTCTCTGATAGTCTGTCTAGTCATTTCACGGATTTTCTGTTCTACTTTCTTTGGTAGTCCTTCGTGTTCGGTTCCTGCGAAGTCTTCAATTTCTTTTTCAGTCATACTGTCTACGATTTTTAATACTTCCTCACTAGCGTCACTACGGGGTGTATCTCCTCTTTTTACTGAAAGGGCTAGTCCAAAAAGTTTTTGTTGTTGTTGAGATTGTGCCGGCATTAGTATCCTCTTTTTAATAAGTATACATTTCCACCACCGATAGATGAAACTTTTTCTAATGATAATTCGTGTACTACACCTGCGTCTAAGTCAGCCAATTCAACAGTCCCACCATTAGATAAATGTAAACTACCACTTGCACCTGTTCCTCTAATAACAGCAGAGTGTCCATAGTTAGAACCTGTTAATACTAACTCACCCGAGGTTACGGTAGTTGAAGTAGCAAACTTGCCGGGGTGTCCTAATTTGTTATACTGTTCAAACGCCATATTCTTGTCCTAATTCCATTATAATTTTTGAGATAATATCTTCTGTTTTACAATAAATATCACAAACAGTTGGATTTACTCCTTCTGATATTGGTGATAAAAATGCACCGTGAGTAGATGGATTACTTACAAAGTCAAATGCGATTAAATTAAAATCTTCTTGAACCTCTAAACCATTTGGTGATTCCTGTACCGACCCCATACCACGAGATGAAATACCTAATCTAATACCACTTTTAAAAAGTTCTTTTAAAATATTTCCACTTGGTGTTGGTAGTACTTCTACTCTACCTACAACATCATCACCATTCCAACCAATCTCCACAACATTGTGAGATACATTCTGTAAGTTAACAACAGAACTGTCGGGGTGGTCTAACTCACCTAACGCACGTCTTTCTTGTATCAATCGTTCGTATTGTTTTACTTCTCGTTCTAAGATATGTTTTGGATATACCCTACCGTTTTGATTCTTAGCACCTGCTCGTTGCAATACACCACTAACCAACAACTTACCGTTGTCTTCGTGTAATCGTGCTTCAAATAAATTGGTTTCTATCAATAAGTTGTTCATACCCAAACACCTCTTTTCTTAAATAAGTCAAACAATACGTTTGCGATTTCCTGTCTAATAAGTTTTCTAATTTCTCTCAAATCAGAATCATCCAATTCTTCATTCACAAACTGTTCAATATGTTCTATAATCAGTTGTTCCATTATATAGATAATCTAGTAAGTTTTTCGTTGATTCTGTTAATTCTTGTTCTAATTTCTTTTAATTGTTTGTTAGTCCGTTTGTGGTATTTATCTCTACCCACACCACCTTCTTTTCGGATTCTACCATACCAATTCAAATATTTCTCAATTTCGTGTAATTGTTTGTTTACGTGAGATATTCCATCTGCGATTTTTCTAGATGGTGTACGATTGACATCTCGTTTAAGGTCTAACCATCGGTTTTCTACAATAGTGTATCCTTGATTTTTAAGATATTTCTTTTTCTTATCATCATCACTATCACCTGAAAATGCAAAGGGAGTATTATATCCTGCCACATTAGCAGTCGTGGTGGCTTCGTTCATACTACGAACTTTTCTTAATACTTCTTTTACAATTACTCGTACTGCTTTATCCATTCACTTTCTCCAATTCATCTACCAAGTCATAGAAGTGTAACATAGCTTTAAACTGTTCGTTTTTTACCGTATTACCTTTCTTAACCTTATTTATCATTTTGATAGTTTCAGTTAGTTTAATTTTAGTAACGTCTGACTTAGTTTTTGTTACTTGTTCCGACAATGTTTCTTTTAATGAATCTGCTTCTTTGTTGATGTATGTTCTCAAAGAATTAGTATTAGATACATTGTTAATAAACTCTTTAACCAAAGACTTTTGTTTTCTACTTAATGGTGAATACTTTTTGTTGAATTTCTCAATCATTAGTTTGTAAGCTAATAATCGTACTTCCTTATCTTCTTTCAAATATCGTTCACCGACAGATGGGGTACTGATTGTATGTTCACCGTGTTTTAATGTAAACTCTATCAGATTACTTTTACAATCTTCATATTGTAATATATTACTTTCATTCAAACTACCTTCAAACAAAATATAAATTGAACCCAATACTTTATATTCATTTAATTGAGTAGAGAACATTTCATCAAGACTGTAATATTGTTTTATCTCTTTTACCAAGTTATATTTTTCAGTCTTCAACTTCTTTGAGTTCAATTTTCGTTGTAGTCCAATTACCCTTTCTATAAAGTCATTGGCACGAACCTCACTTACAAATTTTTTTTTCATTACAGCATCATACAATGCGTATTCTTTGTATAGTTCAGTCTTTTTATTAAAGTACTTTTTGATTAGAGATAGGGCTTTGCTTTCTGACACACCCTCCATAGTATCCACAGTAACTTGTCTAGTCAAAATCTCAAACAAAAATCCTGTGTTTTTGTATTTGGAGTGTTTAATTTTTTTCATATTGTACAATTTTATTATAAATATAAATATAAGTATTATTCATTATCTTTTAATATATTATCCTCTGCCAACATAGTCTTGGCAGGTTCTACTCTTGGTATTTCTTTTTTGAGTGTATCTAATATACTTTCGTTTCTACTACGTTCTTTTCTACCAATAGGGTCACGTCCCATTACATAGTCATCTTTTTCATAACGTGAGGTGTGTTTTGGTCTACCTCCCTGTTTACCGTAGTTCTCAAAATCCTTAGATGTATAATACCCTTTGTTTTGATTTGGTTCACTATACTCATCCGATGGGTCTTCGTCTGTTGCATTAAGTAATCCATCTAACTCATCAAACTCACCACCCCCTTCTTCATCTCCACCAAATTCATCCCCACCTTCACCTTCTTCCCCACTAGGTTCTTCTTCAGGGTCTCTACCTTCCATTTCAATAGTATTGAATCTAAAAGCCTGTTTCATATCATCAACTAAACGTTCTCGTTCTTCTTCAATTGCGTCTTCAGTCATATCAAATATATTTTCATATATCCAATCTTGTGATAATATTTTTTCTGATTTAATATCACGAATCAAGTTTAGTTTAGATGATAAAATCTCAATTTGTTCTCGTGTGTAAATCGTAGATGGGTTATTTAATTTAATACTAAAGTCTACCAACTGTTCATCTTTAAATCCCTGCGAATACAGGTGAACAATAGCAATCTTAGTCAACTCACTTTCTATAATACGTTGGATTCTTTCTATGGTTCTAGCAAATCTAATATCTTCTTGTGCAAGTGTGGCTTTACCATTTAATCCTTCCTCATACCCCAAGTAAGCCTTTGGTATTTTTAGAGCGGATAGTAGTTTGTTTTTCAAATATTCAATATCTTCAGTACCGTCATATGATAAACCACTTAATTCATTTATTTCCGTACTGTTATTTTGACCACGGACAGGTAAGTAAAAGTCCTCGGTCATATTTTGAATGTTGTACTTTAAGTTGTAATCACCTGTGGTTCGGTCTATATGTGGTTCTTTCTTCATTTTAGAAATTACCTGTTCCATATAGTTCTCAACCTCATTGGGTGGGATATTACCAATGTCAATCTTAAACACTCGTTTAGATGGTGCTCTCATTATACGGTGAATTAACATAGCATCTTCCATCAACTGTAATTGTTTATGGATTCGTCTACCATTTTCAACCATTGATTTACCGTAAGGTATAAAGTTAGAATCACTCAATAAACGAAAGTGAGCCATCTCATAACTTTCATAAGAAATGTCTTTTTCTAATTTATTCTCAAACTTTACATAGTGTGGGTTTTCGGGGTCAGTATCTTCTAACCTCTCAATCTCGTGAACGGATAATGGTTTAACATTTACAATACCATACTTTTCACTAATGTCTAAGTGTAAAAAGAAATCACCATACTTAGTTAAGTTTCTAACCCACGGCCATAAGTTAAACTCCAAGTTCATAATATCATAGTACAAGTTCTCTAGTATCTCTTTGATATTATCATCGGTTGAGTGAATCTTTAACAAGTTTCCACTTTCATCTCGGGTCGTAGATTCGTCTGCATAAATGTCAAGAGCGGATGCAATGATTGGGTCACTATCCATAATATCATAATCACGATAAAGTTGTTCCCTCATCGCAGAATATCCTGTGATTTGGTCACGGGAGTTAGCTGTTAATGAACTTCTATGTATTCGTCTAAACTTATCTTTAAGATAGTCTTGATTAAAGGCTTGAAGTTTGGATGTATCACGAACTTTTAGACCTGAACCACTTGGGTTCTTTCTAACAATAACGTTCGTAGAAAACAAACGTTGTAATCCCGCTCTTAAACTATTATCTGCCATATTCTTTTATTTTAATTTTTAATGGAGTATCACCTTTAATTACTCTATGGTATTGTTCTTTTGTTATTTCTATTTTATCCCCTTTAATCATTGAGAATGGTAGTCCGTCCTCAAACTGAAACATCCAACCTTCACCATCTAATATCTCTACAATACGATTTCGTTTATCACGGTGCCATACTAATTCATCTTCATCAATATTAGTATCAAATGTCCGTACTCGTATATCATCGGTTAGTTGATTATCTATATATGGGTCTACCAATATCTACCTCCACCACTTAATCCAAGTTGTTTTGCGTATCTCGGAAGTGCACACGACCAATACCCTGCACTTGTCTTATCTTTTTTGTCAGGACAATTGTGTCGGTCACTAAATGCTTTTCTAGCCTTAGGGTCTTTTAGTTTTACCGATAGTTTACCACCACCACCTTTTGCACCAAAACTAACTTTTCTAATATTCTTTGATTTGGGGTCTCGTACATAAACATAGAACTTTTTACTACCACCCCGTTTAGGTTTGTTTAATTCTACGTCTTTACCTTTATATTCTGCTTCTTTAATTGGCATTGGAAAGTCTAATAATACTTTTTGTCCTTCATAAATACCAACCTTACCTACATCACTTTTTAAGAAAAACTCTTCTAATTCGTCAATTGGTTTTAACGTTCCCTTTTCATACAACTTTCTAGCTTCATTGTATAACTTGAAATAGTTGGTACTACCAAACCTGTATACGTTTTCATCAAGTGGGATATTATTTTGTTTGTGATATTCTAAACCTTCGGTCAATTGTATATTTTCTGTGATAATCATATAAAAAGATAATATTATTTTTGTATCATTCCAAATACTTGTCTAATATATAAATATATCCTACTAATTAAATAACCAACGAATATCTATCTCCTCTCCATTGACCACTTGTTTGTATGGGTCACCGCCCTGAATAGTGTTAGATGAGTAAACGGGTGTAGACGATTTCTTCATATAATTTAGGGATTGTTTAGTCAATTCAATTCCCTCTTGTCGTAGTCTTAGTGCGGTGTCTCGTACCCAAAGTGCGATGGCGTAACTCATTACCAAGTCATCATTATATCCTCTCATAGCCTCTGCTCGTTGTCCCAACCAAATAAATGTAAATAGTTCATCTATCAATCGGTCATCAACAATCTCTACCTCTTTCTTTCTAACGTATTCATCTAACTTAGAAATTAACATAGGTCGTGTTTTAGATGAAGTTGTAAATCCTGGCTTTGTAGGGTTGTCGTAATTAGGATGTTTTTTATTTACGTGACTGTAATGAACATCTACTACTTGCATATCTGCAGATGAATAAAAAATGTTTGGGTAGTCTAAGTCAATCAACTCTTGTAATACAGCCCACCCAATATTAGCGTTTTCCACAACCATAAGGGCGTTGTTGTATTCTCTACCAATGGAGTTGAGTATTCTACCATATTCTTTTGTTTCCACCTTACCCTTATAAGAACCAACTTGTCTCATACTTTCTACTTCCATTATATGGAAGGCGGAGTAATCCTGCCCATCTCCCCTCGCAACGTCAGCAGTAATCAAATAATCTAATGAGTAATCAGGGTATTCCCATAACCATAAACTACCATCTCTACCTCTTTTTTCAATGGGTTCTTTTACAGAGTTATCTCTATACCATTTTAACACCTCACCCTCAATCACTGTTTGACCCGATGATATAAAGTCACAATCACATTCTTGGGCAGCTAGTTTTGCACCAAGGATTTTGTCTTGTTCATCTCTCCATTCTTGTCCACGGTCAGGGTGTAAACTCCAATGTAAGTTGATTGGATTAAAGTTGTTATCACCCTCTTTAGCACCCACCCACATTCGGTGGAACCAATTACCCATACCATTAGGAGTAGAAAGTGCGATACACTTACCCCCCGTAGCTAGTGTTTGTTGGGAAGCACCCCATATTGTATCAATGTATTCAATAAAAGCCGCTTCATCTAATATCAAAAGAGAAAGAGATTCCGAACGACCTGCATCAGGTGAACTGGCTACTGCTTTTATCTCTGACCCGTTACCAAACTTTAATGATAATCGGTTATCTTCAAGTGTTTTGTTTTGTAACCACTTTGGTAAATTTTCGTGTGCGTATCTTACTTTACTTACCAAGTTTTTAGCTACATCTTGTTTTGTAGCGATTACCAATACCTTTTTGTTTTTCTGAAATAACATCATCCATAATGCGTACCCTGCAGTCAAAGTGGATATACCCATCTGTCTGGCCTTTAGGATAATGTTGTAATCATTGTCTATCAGTTCTTTGAACGCAAGTTCTTGAAATCGGTATAAGTCAAACTTAATACTACCCTTGGTTGGGTGAGCAATCGTCATATATTTTCTAAAGAAATATACAGGGTCTTGTGCACATTTAATATACTCTTGTTGTATAATACGTTTGTAGTTTACTTCACTCATCTTACTTACCTAATTTAATGTAATAGGACAGTGATATGTAAGGGTTATATTCTGTTAATTCTCCATATGTGTCGTTAGTAACCCCACCCTCTAATAATAAAAGTCTTTGTTTTTTTGTTTTCCAACCTAATCCAATGTTCGCGGAACCAAAAAAATCTTGTTCATTATACCCAAAACCACCACCTAAATAAAATTCATTCTTTGGTAGTTCTTTTACGATTGTTGTGTTATATACTGTTGGAACTTGAAAAGTCCATTTAACATTTCTACTTTGTAATGTGTTTTGTGATATTTCATCTCTTAGAATACCAAACCCTAATGTTGATGGTGGTTGGTTTCCTGTTTCATCAGTTATTTCGTCAGGAAAATCATAGTCTAATTTTAGAGTATCTATTACAGTATATGTTGCAAAATAATCATCAAGTATCGCAGCAGTATCAACATCAGCAGGAATTTGAACTCGTACTGTATCTGTTTTGATAATTGTAGTTGGTACATACTCTGTAACTGTTACTTCTTTTTCAACTACAACGGTATCTATTTCTTGTGATAATAACTCGTAGTCCTGTCCATTGACTTGTACGATTTGGAATTCATCATCACGGTTTCCTAAGATATTGGAGTACGCAACAACTTGAATCACCAAACCGACGATTACAAACTCTTTCCAATATTTTTTAAGAAATTTAAACATAACTTATTCATCTAAAAAGTCTTCTAACTCTTTTACTAATTCTTCTTCAGTCCTATCGTCTTTAAACTTCAGGGGCATCTTCTACAACTTTTACAACACGTGCACCTTCACTACCCGTTGCTTCTGTAAGGTCTGTGAAAATATTTACATCGTAAAAGAAATAATTTAAACCGTCAAGTGGGTTGGAGTCACTCATACGAGTATCTAACTCGTCTTGAGTCATTTCACCAAGCTTAGTTTCGTTTACATCAAAAACTTCCCAAATTGCCATTTTATTTCCTATTTTAATTTATTGTATAATGTTTCTTCAGATGGGGCTTGTGAGTATTTATCTACTTTTTTATTAACTCCCACCTTTTTAAGTTCTGAAGATAACCACTTATAATACTTACCATCTCCCATACTCTCTTCAGTATCAGATAGTAAATCATAAAATTTCTTTTCACTACCTTTTGATTGTTTTATAAGTTGTTTTGCATCAACTTCAACCATCAAAGATAGTTCTTCAAGAATAATTTCTCTCAACTGTTGTTTAGTCAGTTTCATTTTCTGCGTCATAGTTGTTATCAACGTAGTTAAAAAACTCTTTCTTTTTTTCTTCACTATCAAAGTCTGCAGGTGAATCAACACCAAACTTTTTAAGTGCGGCATCAAAGAATTGTTGATACTTTGTTTGTTCTTCTTCTACAAGTTGAGATACTAATTCTTTTAGTTTTGAGTATTTCATTGTTTTCCTTTTAATATAAATATAGTTATGAATTAAATATTTTTGTCCATAACATTACAATACTTGCGGTAATGGTAGATAATACTAACCATAGGAACCGTGTAATGTTAGATTTAAAAGTCATTAATTGGTAGTGTTCTCTGAATAATTTATCAAAGTCTCGTTCTTTTTCTTCTTGTTCTATTCTAAATTCTGTATTCTTATTGACTCGTACAATAACACCATTATCGGGGTTTAGTAATGTCTTTTTCATTTCAGACAAATCTTCATACATTTTTTGTTGTTTCTCCATAATGGTTTCAACGTGATTCATTATAATCACCATCTCACCATTTGGCATATGTTCTTCAATAGTGTCTAAACGTTCTACTAGTGTTTCTAGTATTTGTTTAGTCGTCAAACTTTTTTTCGTAGGTTGATTCATATTCTTTTATTGATTCTTGTAGGTTATCTTCAAATTCGTGTAACCACTCCTTATAACTATCAATTATTTGAGAAATATTACCATCTACCTCCCATTTTTCAATACTACCATCGGACAGTACAAATTCGGGATTGTAGTTTTCTTTACTCATATATTCGTTTAACTGTTCGTATTGTTCATTCAGCCAAGATTGTGCGTTCTTGATTCTTTTTTTAAACATTACCTCTTCTAGTCTACCTTCTTTTCGTAGTTCTTCGTGATAATCTACCAAACAATTTAAACACGTACCATTAGAATAAAATGATTTAGTGTCTTTCTTTCCTTTCATCACCTTCTCACATTTAGGACAAAACATAGGGATTCTAGCAGACTGTAATACACTCTTTCGGTGTACACCTGTCTTTGTCTTTTCCCAAGTTTTACCGTTTTCTGTCCACACATCACCAATCTCTTTACCCTCTCCACTTGGTTTGGTGGACTTTGGTGTCCCTGTATAACCTACTTGTATTCCTTTTTCAATCTCTCTACCACTAAGGATTGATTCTAATGCTTTTTTATTTTTTTCGTTCATAACTATTTTATTTTATTTAATATCATAACAATTTTTAAACCACTCTACCACAAAGTTTGAAAACCACTTAGCACCTTCCACATTGAGATGACCCTGATTACCTTTCATATATTCACCATCGTGCCCACCACCTGCATATTGTGGGTAATTTTCAATAAAACCTAAAAGTGAATTCTCATCTTTCATATGACAATAATGTTCATCCCAAAGATATTCTGTCATTTCAGGTGTTAGTAAATCAATTTGGTCATACCTGACAGGGCCACACTCAAGATAGTGAACTTCACCATTGTCTGTTTTTGTTCGGTTTTTAACTTTAACACGGTAGTTCTGTGTGTCTGGCATATCACCTGTATCAATTGGAGTAAAAATTCCTTTTTGATTATCAATCATATCAAAAAATAGATATGGTATATCATTAGATTCACAATATTCTTTAATATAAAGTATAGAACGATATGTTTTTAATAAAGCATCACTAAATGAACCAAACCAAGGGATAAGTGCTTTTTTGTTAATTTCTATTTCTTTTAAAGCTTGTGGTATTTCGGGGTCGTTAATATCAACAAAATTATCTTTAAAATCAAATGGTGATATGTTTGTAACCCATCGTGTGTTTGGGTGTTCTCCTTCTACTATTGGTTGATATACGGTATATTGTCTTCCAAAATCAGACCACCCTATCATAACAACACAATCTTTTGCTTTTTCTTTATTTTTCATTAACCAAGTGAGTGTTGTATCACAAATCCAATCATTTGACATACCACCACACGCTATGTTTATGGTTTCTAATCCAAGTTTAGGGCCTACATATGTAGCCCAACTAGCATCTTTCCCTTGTATATGACCTTCAGTAAAAGAATCACCACACACTAACAAATACTTTTTATTCATAACTAGTTTACTATGATTGTTCCAAGTTTCTTTTTGGTTAATCCTTCCGTTAGGTTAAATTGTTTTTTAAGTTCTCTAATTTTGTATGGGCCAAACACAAAAGCAATTATAGTCAAATATACTTTTATCCCATCACCCTTTGGCAATGACTGTAAATCACTAATTGTAGTGTCCGTTGATTCAAGGTAAGATTCCATTTTCTCTTTACTAATAATATACTTTGATTCAGGTATATCATCTTTACCACTTTCCAACTCTTTCATTGACTTTACAATTTCTTTTCGTAAGTCTTTCAAATACCCTACTGTTTTGGATATGGCTTGGGGTGCGGTGTATTTAATTCGTTTTTCTTCAACCATATCATTGTAAGCAACTTTCAACACATCGTCCAACGATTTAACTTTGAAGTTAGGGTCTGATTGTTTTTGTGTGAACGCCCAATCTACTGACTTTTCTATAACCTTTGCAAAGTTTTTCATAATGTCGGCGTTTCCAAATATATCGTTCTTTATATTTGTATTTACTTTTCTAACAGCAACTTGAACGTCTTTAATGTATTGAGAACCTGCTTGGTTGGCTTGAGTAAATGCATCTTTATCTACAAGTTTTACTAATAAGTTATTACTGAAATCTCTTAGTATTAACCCTTCAGGTTCTACATTACCCAATACCGATTGTCGGTTCATAATCATATTTTTCATAAACTGTCGTTTGATACTATCCATCAATGCTTGTATCACACGTTTAGCCTTTTCCTTTGTAGGTTTGTCAGCACGTTTACGAGAGTTTAGAATGTCAAAATACTTTCTGTAAAGGTCTTCTAACGTAATTAGATGGTAGACATCAAATGTAAACTTTTTGGGGTTTAGGAGTGGTTTTTCATACACTTTCCAACCACCCTTGTCGTTCAGTTGTGACGCCAAACTATTGAATACTCGTTTACTATATGGTTTGTCTAATATTGATTTACCATCAACTTTCACATCAAACAGTACGATTGCACCATTACCAATCTTACCTTTGTCATATTTTACAATATTGGTCTGTGAGGATGGTAGTAGTTCACCAAATACCTGTAATGTGAATGAATCATTTTTCTCAAACCCACCTACCATATCTTTTACAGTTTTGAGAATACGTGAGTTTGATTTTAATATATTATGATAGTCTTTAATGCCCTGTAAGAAACTAAAATCACCATATACTGATGGGTCGGTTACAGGTTTAGATGATTTGGTCTTACTGTAAAACTTATCATTCTCGTCAAGTCCAAATGAAAAGTTCATACCGTCAATCTTTTCACTTATTTCAACATCTCTGTTTTGTATGTTGACGAATGATTTTACAAAATTAATAAAGTCATCGGTAGACATTTCATCCAAATGAATGATTTTGTCCATCTTAACTATATCTTCTGTTATGATGTCGTATGTGTATATATCAAGTTTATTCATTACCATCTATTTTTAAGGAACGGGAATTGTTTTTCTATGTATTCTTCTAACGACCTATTCCATTTGGCGGCCGCTTTACCTGTATCAAAGTTCTTCTTCATTTCGGTAAATACACCCAACACACCACGTGGAGTGATTAGTCGTTTCTTTAATAACTGTTGTATCAATTTCATAACATCGTCAAACCTATTCATTCGTTCAATAGAGTTTGATACCTTAAACTTTCGGTCTAATACCTTCTCCCAAGTTTCAGGTGTACTCTCTTTACTAAACAGCATATCAATCATCAAGTCAAACGCTTTTGGTAATTTCTTAAACAATGAACTTGGGTATCTATCCCGTAATAAATCATCTTTATCTACTAATTGTTTTTTCAATCTATTAATATCTTTGATTTTATTACGTAATAAGTCTGCAAGTTCTAATGTTTGTTCTTTCTTATCTTTGTCTCTAAATCTACTTGCCTTCTTTTCAAGTATGTCTGCAATATTATTTACATCATTGTATTTGTCATTCCACTTGAATTGTTTGAATCCACTTTCAGCTGCACTCAAACCCATAGCCTTGACAACTGTTTTAGCTAATTCAGACCTGTGTGCACCTTTAAGTATAAAATCACCACTCTGTTTTGGGTCTTCATCAGAAAAGTATTTAAACTTTCTCATATAACTATAAACGGCGTCATCCTCTGATGGTTGAGCAATCATCAAATCAACCTGATATTTGTTATCACCATATGGATAAGCGACACTAAATATATTCCCAAACGCGACTTGATAGTCATAATCTCTTTTTTTAGCCCAATCAACTAACTTACCCACAGCACCTCTACTATCTGTTTTAGCAATAGCAAGTAAGTCCAAATCACCACTAATCTTTTTAGCCGTTGGTAGTTTC